>JABAOH010148891.1_pt3 | contig 43328 bp, 38 predicted proteins | sample 7062181 | NCBI WGS metagenome assembly JABAOH01 (sample SAMN14538630, study PRJNA623070) | marine sediment metagenome | biome: marine biome [ENVO:00000428]; feature: marine pelagic biome [ENVO:01000023]; material: deep marine sediment [ENVO:00002113]; isolation source: pool of 5 deep marine... | reverse complement strand
TCGAACTTCTCGCGAAACCGCATGAGACGGGCTGGCGGTCTGTCTCCGCCGAAGAATTCCTTTGGGGTGGGTTCGAAACTCATCACGATCGCCGGGAGACCGGTCTCGGCGGCCGCTGCATTGACCCTCGACAGCAATTGCTCGTGCCCGAGGTGCAGGCCGTCATACGCGCCAATCGTGACCACGCTGCCCTCTCGCAGAGCATCGAACGGCAGGTCGTTGATGTGCCGGACCAGACGCATATCAGTGGGGCCGGATGCCGAGCTTGGAGGGCCGCAGCCCGAGCAGAAGTAACGCACCGAAATACGCGCCTGCACCGGCGACGATTGTTACCGCGAGCCAGTTTACGCGCTCCATGACAGTTACCGCGAGCCACCAGTCCGTGGACTTATGCAGCTGATCGATGACGGCCCACATGGCAACGTTGGCCAATGTGACCTGCACGAGTAAGGCCAGCCAGCCGCCGCCATGCCTGAGCACGTTATCGCGGATCAGACCCCGGTACAGCAGGGCTGCGTTGAGTATCGCGGCGACCGAGATCGCGAGAGCAAGGCCCGCGTGGGTGCCGGCATAGCCAATCGATGTCAGGTACCAGGCGAGCGACACGCTGAGGCCGAAGTTCACGGCGAGCGCGATCAGGCCGATTCGCACCGGCGTTCGGGTGTCCTCGCGGGCGAAATAAGCCGGTGCAAGGATCTTGACGAACGAGAACCCGACGAGGCCCACGGCGAAACCCTGCAGGGCGAGCGCCGTCATCGCTACATCGGACGCACCGAAGACGCCCCCATAGAAAATCGTCGCCACTAGCGGCTCGGCCAGCACGATCAGGCCGAGCGCTGCGGGCACCGCGATCAACAAAACGAGCTTCATCGACCAGTCGAGCGTGGCCGAAAACTCCTCGTGCGATTCGTTCGCATACTGGCGCGACAAGTACGGCAAAGTGACCGTCGCCAGCGCGATGCCAAAGAGACCGAGCGGGAACTCCATGAGACGATCCGAGTAATACAACAGACTGATCTTGCCGACACCGAGCAGCGACGCGATGATGCCCCCGACCAACACGTTGAGCTGCGCCACCGACGAACCGAATATTGCAGGCAACATCAGCTTGCCGGCGCGCCGGACGCCCTCGTGCCCGATCGCCCACTTCGGCCGCGGCAACGCGCGTATCCGCATCAGGAACGGCACCTGGAATAGCAGCTGGCATAGTCCGGCGACGAATACGGCATAAGCCAGCGCCATGCCAGGCTCCTCGAGCAGCGGAGACAGCCAGACTGCGGCGGCGATCAGGACAATGTTCAGGATGACGGGCGTAAATGCGGGGACCGCAAATTTGCCGTAGGTATTCAGGATGCCGCCGGCGAATGCCGTCAGCGATACGAAGAACAGGTAAGGGAACGTAAACCGCAGCATCAGCGTTGCGAGATCGAAGCGCCCGTCCGCGCCTATGAAACCCGGCGCGACGATCGCGACGAGCAGTGGCGCGGCTATGACTCCAGCCAATGTTACGAGGAACAGGATGATGCCGAATGTTCCGGCAACTGCGTCGACGAATTCCCTGGCTTCTTCGTGACTGTGTCTTTCCCGGTAACGAGCCATGACCGGCACGAAGCCCTGGGAGAAAGCCCCCTCGGCGAAGAAGCGCCGGAGCATGTTGGGAATCCGGTTCGCCACCAGAAACGCATCCATGACGAGCGAGGCGCCGAAGAACCGGGCGAAGACGATATCGCGGACGAGCCCGAGGATGCGGGACAGCAACGTCATGCCGCTGACCACCGAGGTCTTTAGCATGAGCTTGAATCCAGTGACTTTTTTGCCCGACATACGGGGACCGAGTTTAGCCGAAATGCCCGTCCGGCGGGGCGTGTGGTTAGTCATTGACAAGGCACTGCGAGCCGCGAATAATACGCGGCTCTTTGAACACCTGACACGGTAAAACCAGTGGCAAACAGCAGACAAGCCGGGAAGCGCGCACGCCAGGCCGAGAAGGCCCGCAAGCACAACATGGCGCTGCGGTCCCTGATGCGGACCAAGATCAAGAATGTCGTCAAGGCCTGTGATGCCGGCGACAAGGATGCTGCCGTCGCGGCATACAAGGAAGCCGTCCCGGTCATCGACAAGATGATCAACAAAGGCATTGTCACAAAGAATAAGGCCGCCCGTCACAAGAGCCGCCTGAATATCCGGGTCAAGGCCCTTAACGCCTGATCTCCAGTCATTGCCAGGCCGACAGCCGATGCCATCAAAAAAGCCGCCCGATGGGCGGCTTTTTTATGCTGCCGGTCCTGGCCCTACCAGCAATCGTCAGGCTGTGAACCGTAAGCCTTCTTGGCGCCCGCGTGGTCGATCGTCAGAGCGGCGCACTTGGTGTCCCGGATCTGCTGCTGGCCTATAGGCGCCGCAAATGCCAGGTACTGCGTTGGCGTAATATTCGCCAGTCCGAAGGCGTATACGGCATCGGCGTCGCCGGGCGGCACCGTGTTGCCGTTATCGGACACCCAGACGAAAGCCGTAGCGTAGCCGAGTTCCGTCAGCGCATTTGCGTAGCGCTTGTTGTCCATGAAAAACTGCTGCTGCCGGTCCGCAATGCGCATTAGCATCGTAGTCGCGGCTGTTCGTTTCGTATTGACGACGTAGTTCATGTACGACGGGTACGCGAATGCCGAGAGCATCGCAACGATTGCGACGACAACCAGCAGCTCGAGCAAACTGAATCCGCCGTGGCGGCTATTTCTTGTGTGATCCATCTAGCTATTCCTCATGCAATTCTTGTCCGGATTGCCGTCTAGAGATCGGCGTCTTCATGCAAGTACCAGAATGTCCGCCAACGGGTTACAACATCGATGTTGTCGATCTGGAGATCCGGCCGCAGAATCTTGTTCGGGGGCACCGACACAACCTCGGCCGGAATGCCGAGTGACTGCAGTTCCACACTGCGATCGGCCTTCGAGTTAGGAGCATCCGGGTCCGTGCTCGACGGATCGTCGTCACTCGTATCGTAGTTAATGACCGCCGTTGCGTCCTGGAAGGACACCGCATACAGGCGGCCACCGCCCTCGGACGGCGAGCAAGCGGTTGCGCCAGAACCCGAGAATGGCATGTAGGTCGTAAAAAATGTCTTGCCCGCGAGCGTCAGTGGCGTGGAGAGGGCTTTCTCGCCCGGTTCCTCGAGCCCGAGACGCCAACCGTTGGTGAGGTTGACAGCACAACCGCTGCCGTCCTGCAGGCAATTACTCGTGACATCACCAAAGTCGACGTGCGTCAGGCCGGTATCCACACCACTGCCAGCGCCCGTTCTCCGGTCTTTGATCATGTAAACGAAGTTGTAGGCCGAACCGCCTTTGTCCAGCGGATCAGCGCGGTTGCCCGTGCCGATTACGATGCCATCGAAAAGACCGTTACCGTCGTGGCTCGGAACGAGGTCTGGCCGGTGGAAGAATCGCCGGTCCGTTGTCATGCTCGCGGCGCCTCCGTGACGGCCAAGCGATGCGAGCAAGCTGAGCTTCCATTTGGAGAAGTCATCGCCATGAATGTCGGCGCGCCACACGTTGCCGCCGGTATCGCCCACGACTATGCGGTCTGTCAGGCCGTCACCATCGGTATCGCCGACTGCCAGGGTCGACGGAATGCTGTCGACCAGGTCCGGGTGCTCGAATACGCCGGCGCTGGGGCCTCCATACGGGCCACGCGCCTTCCAGAGCAAGAGACCCGTCTCTGCATCAACGACGTAGATCGCATTACCCTCGGTGTCGTCGCTACCAATTACGCCCCGCACGTCCTTGTTGGTGTCATACCCGCCGGCAAACATGACCGCCGCGCGCGGTCCGAGCGGCGTATCAACGAGACCGACGCGCGGGTTCGAGAATGTGAGACCGAGCTCGCTGAAATCACCACTCTTGTTGATCGTCCACATGAGTCGCGGGCTTACGGGATTCGTGACGTCCAGAGCGTAATAGGCCTTGCCGCCGCGGCGCATCCCAATGTACAGGTAAACACGGTCCCCATCGCTGGCTATAATCGAACCGTCCTGATTCTTGTCCTGAACGTACGCAACCGGTGCGCCGTCCATCGTATACGGGTGCGTCATGCCGGTGCCGTTGGCACGCAATATCTTCTGCACGCCCATCGATGCTCGCGGCATGAACGCCCAGATCTCTTCGCCGCTCTCGGCACCGCCCGTGGCCGTATTCCGGATCATGCGTAGCATGCCGTCATCCGACCCCACGGCGAGGAAAATGGCGGGATTGGCAGGATCTGTATAGCCGCCAATCGACCCGTAGTTAATCGGCAACGGCCGCGAATGCAGCGCATCGCCGAATATCCACTCACGCGCCTCATTGGTCGTGCCGTCGCCATCAAGGTCGTCGATGTCCAGGCCACGGGAGAATGCAATTAGTTCTTCCGCTTCGGCAGATGTCGTTACTTTATAGTCAGCCTGGAGCGCCGTCGCCGTCGTCGAATCGACGTTCAGGGACGCCAGCGTCGACGGAGTCCGATCGTAGTAGATCGTGCGGCCTCCAAGCCCGTTCGCCTCCTGCGGGCTGCCCGACAGATATCCTGGCGTCTTCTGTCCTGCGCCACCCTGGTCAACAACACGGCCGTCACGACCAGCAACTTCGCCAGCATCGAGATCCGGTGCCGGCAACGAGCCCGGATCGGTCCAGTATGTCAATGCGTCAAATCGGATGCGTCCATCCGCAGCGATCGCCGGCGTTCCTGTCGCATCGACGAGAACCGCATCGGAAGACGATGTGTTGGCGCCTTCGAGTTTCAGCTTCTTCACATTGCCGACCCAGCTTGGGCGCGCCTGGCCGTCGACCTGGAACAGCGCGATATAGACATTGTCGGTGATCTCGGCACGGTTGAAGACGTTGACCGGCACCGATGCTGCGACAAACGTGGTACTGACACTGAGAATCTGCTTGAAGATCTCCTGCAGCGTCGCCACCAGGTCGTCCGGATTCTCTGTGAGTTCGAGCGGCACGCCGGTACCGCCTGCGCGCGCATAACTCTTGGTCATCGTATTGATCTTGGTGCCTTCGACGATGAAATAAGAGATGACGTTCTGCTTGTCTTCAAGGTCCGGAACGACGCCATAGTTTCCGTTCGCGAGGTCGGCATCGTTCAGGTACTGGATGACATCGGGAAACTCTCTCTGCGCGGATCCGAGCCCGCCTGCACCGATCGGATCCCCAATCGCAGCATCCGAGTCGTCTTCCTGGTTCGACACCTGGAACAGCATGTTGACGGTGTAGATCTTCGAGCATGCGCCGGCTTCTGATAGCGGGCTGACATACGAAGGCTTTACCTTGGGACCGGTTTCGATACCCCTGTCCCAGGCGACAGCCGGGTAATCGGTATCGAGGTTGAACGCATTACTGGATCCAAAGTCGGTGTAGCCGTTATGTGCGTTATAGACGCCCTGCCCTGTCAGATAGCGGAAGAATTCGAAGAATAATTCCTTGCCCTGGTAAGAGTGGCTGAGGTTACCTAGCGGTGTCGGCATCGAATCGAGGATGCTATGAAAACGCGCCTTGGCGCCGTTCGCATCGTTCGCCTCGAACATTTCGAAGCCCATCGCGATATAGCCACCATTGCTGCAATTCGTGCGGCCGAACCCTTCGCAGTCATTGTTGTTATTGTGATTGATCATCATGCCGACGCGGACATCTTCGAGCGGATCGAAGACCTTCCGCAATGCACCACGTAGTACATCGAAGAACGTGTACGGCCCGGTCGACTTCATGTAGCCCTCTGCAATCAGCGTGTCGCATTCATTGCCGTTACATGCAGTCGACGCAAGGTTTGGACGGTAGTCGAGCGAGAACATGACCATCGGTTCGCTATCTGCCGGCAGGCCGGCGCCCGGGTTCATATAGACATCCGTGTCGTCTGCTTTTGCAGAGCCGATCGTAAAGATCAATGACGCGAGAAAAGTGGTCAGCGAGATCTTAGTAAGCTTGGTATCCATACCTGAGTACTCTTGTAATAGTCCGGATTACTGATTCGGAACGAGGACCAGCACGCCTTCCGAAACCTGCTGGCGGCCGAGGCCTTCGTTTGCACGATCATAGGTCGTCGTTACCGTGAACGACGCGGTTGTAAATTTATCGATACTCGACTCAACACCGCGCGGCGGTGGACGAAACACTGTGCCTGTCCGCTCGACACGAGCGGACAGATGAGACTGCGCAACATCGCCGGCCAGCGTGGAATCCGCGATCGGCAGGTTGTTTCGATCGCACCCTTGCTGACCACCGGTGCATGCCGTATAGCCGGATTTGCCAATAACCGGCGTTGCCGAAGGATTCGCAACGATGACGTCAGCCAGTGCTTGAGCAGCCTGGATCGCAGCAACACGAGACTCCTCGTTCTGCGCCATATGCAGCCCGATGGTGCTCGACCGCATCGAGGACACCGTAAAAAGTGTGATAGCAACGAGGAACATTAGCGCGATAACGAGGATCGCTCCTTCCTGTTGCTGCTTGCTGGCAATTGTCCGTTTGCTCATATCAAAGGCCCATAATGCTTAAGCTGCGAATATTCTGGATAGACACATTGGTCGAGAACACTCGCCGGTGGAACGAATCACCCGGCGTGTAATCGGGTGCGTTGCTAATCGAGTACGTCTTGGTGTTTGTGTACCGTGTGTCGATGTCTACGGTCCGCGCCAGAAGAAAAATGCGCGCCGCAATAGCGGTCTGTATATCGGCAAGTGTCGGGTTTGGCGTAAAGAAATCCGGATTACCATCACCGCCGGTATCGATCCCGTACTCGACCTGCAGATTCTCGATGCCGGTAGCCAGGCACTCGGTCGTCATGCTCGGGCCCGCACCCCGCAAAACCTTGCGGCAAAGTGTCGGAATTCCATCACCAGGAACATTGGCGAACTGGCGGATGTAGTAAATACTCGGGCGGAACTCCCAGTCCGACATCGGCGGTGGAATAGGAATCGACGAAACGGCCGGGAACGGCGCCCGGTACATGAGTCCAACCGTGCCATTGGTCCGGAGATAGACCCTGCCGTTTACAAGGGCGGCTGCCTTTGCTCCAGCTACGCGCTTGATCGATACGACGTCGGTGCCATCCAGCAACTCTCCGGACGTGAAACAGGAGTGAGCAGCGAGCACGTCGGCGCCGGTGGCATTGTCGATAGCCGTGATAGACAGGCTTCCGCCCGAACCCGCGTCTACGGCGTCGTACATCCAGTTGGCCTGTCCGGCGGGACCGCAATCCGTGCCGATCGCCAGGTTTGCGTCGGGCGACACGAGCGAGGGCACGTGGAGCTCACCGTAATTGCCGGCCATACTGATTTCGAATGCCAGCTCGCGAAGTGCAAAACCGGCATCATCCTGCATGCGCGCCAGGTTCTCGTCCTGGTTGAAGCTGTGTGTATTGTTTGTAAAAACCGAAACCACGGCGACGCCCAGCAACATCGACAGGCCGAGCGCGACCATCAGCTCTACCACTGAGAAGCCTGCCTGCGAATTTCGAAAAACAAAGATCATGAATCGCTCACTCAAATATTAGGATCGATGTATGTGGGCACCTGGATGATGCGGCGGAATTCGTTCGAACCGCCGTAATTACCTGACGCCGCACCGCAGGGGTTGTTGACGGAATTCGTAACGGACGCCGTACCACGCCAGGTGATAGTCACCCGGTATATGCCCGGGCCGCCGACAACCGGACCATTGATACACAGTGTCGGCAGGACGAGGCCGCCAGTCCCGGCACCGCCACTCATTTCGAGATTGCCGTCGATAGCCTGCTCCCAGAACCACAGGTCGTACAATGCCTTCTGGTCAGCCGTGCACTCGGCGCCCTGCCGGCAGCTCGGCGCCGGCTCGCCGCCACGACTACCTGAACCCAGCGGACCCGCCGTGCGATAGACAGTCAGGGCATCACCGTTCAAGCGCATATCCTCGAGCAGGCCTTGTGCAATTTGCGAAGCCGTTGTCCGCTGGATGCTTTCGTAATTCGCCTGCTTCGAGACAGTCTGCAGACCCGCGACCGCCAGCAGGCCAATACTGAATACCACGAGGGCGACGAGCATCTCGAGCAATGAGAAACCGTGCTGTCTGGTGTACGACATGATCATCCCGTTCGGCTCCTGCGCAATCAGCCGCAGCTCGGGTCAGACCCGTCAGCGAGATATCGAGACAGGCGGGGACGGCCGGACAGATCGACGATCACGACTTTGGCGTGGTCGCTGCCCCGGGCGTCACACACGGTGAATTGCCCGGCATTGCCTGCAGCCGAAGCGGTCATGGCACGACCATTCGGACGGTACATCAGGAACTGACCGAATTCGGCCGACTGGATATCGAGGCCTCTGACCGCCTCCGCCGAGGAAATAACGGTCTCGTCATTGTCGACAACCTGGTCACTGTCCCGGTCGGCAAAGACGATCCAGCCCTGGTCCCATGCAACCGCCTCGCAGGCGACGCCATTCGAACTGGGGCAGATGGTCGTACGGAAATTCGTCGTAACCGCCGTACTGCGGGCCATGTGCATCGACGCAACAAAGTCGTTAATCCCGCTCGTCTGGCGAGCACTTGTGGTGAACTGGTCCAGTGCGGGAACCGCCATGGACAGCAAAAGCCCGGTCAGTGCAATCGCGATCATCAGCTCAACGAGGGTAAAACCTCGAGACGAATTTCGCCCGGCTGGTGCTTTGTTGTCCCCGTTATTCATGTGACGTGTCTCACAATCCGCTATTTCGTACAGTTCACGAAAGTTTGCCCAAACAGGGCGTTTTTAGCGGTTAAACACGTCGCAGAATCTGTTGTTTGCCCCCCGGATTCCGACGAACGGTCCCCTTCGGTCGACAAACGGCCCTTTAGCTATGCGGGTTTGCACATAAGACAGGTTTTGAATTTGACATAACCTGATGCGCCGAGATTTGTGACGCGAGTCCATGAGATACGTCGATGCGATCCGCATACTGCTGCACTGGAGAAAGACGACTGGCAATCGCAACAAACCTTGAACCAGGTGAATTTCGATGTTCATACCCAAAGGAATCTACGAAACGGCGCCCTACTACTGGATAGTCCTGGGCATCTCTTTGATTGGAGTGGGAACCTACCTGGGAACGGAAGGAAATCACCTCTTTCTATTCGCCGGAATTGGCGGCGGTACGATCGCCTGTATTTGGGGGCTGGTCGTCTTCAAACAGCGAATTTCCCAGCAGTCCAGGCAAACCTGCTCGACCTATGACGAGTACCTGGACCAGACCTGCGAGTTGAATGTCAGGACGAAAGACCTGGGTAGCGCTGTGCCCCATCCCCCTCAGGATTAATCGGCTTCCAGCTCCCGGGCGATAGCCTGGGCGAGTACGTCGGTGCCCTCGCCGGTTGCGGCGCTGACTTCGAAGACCGGGCCCTCCCATTGCAAGTCATCGACGAGCCTGTCTCGTGCGGCGGCACGCTCCTGCTCATCGAGCAGGTCTATCTTGTTGATGACGAGCCACCGTTCTTTTTCGGCAAGGTCTTCCGAGAAGTTTGACAGCTCTTTGGCAATTGCCTTGACGACATCCGCCGGATTCGAGCCATCGATCGGTGCAATATCGACGAGGTGCAATAACAACCCAGTGCGCTGCAGATGACGGAGGAACTGGATACCCAGGCCGGCACCCTCTGATGCTCCTTCGATCAAACCCGGAATGTCCGCCATAACGAAACTCTGCAGCCGGCCAACGCGAACGACGCCGAGATTCGGATGCAAGGTTGTAAACGGGTAATCAGCAACGCGCGGCTTTGCCTGGGACATCGCCGTAATCAGTGTCGACTTACCGGCATTCGGCATTCCTAGCAAGCCCACGTCGGCCAGGACCTTGAGTTCGAGCGCCAGGTGCCGACCTTCTCCCGGCGTGCCGTTGGTCGTCTTTCGCGGAGCCCGGTTCGTGCTGCTTTTGAACCGGACGTTACCGAGACCGCCACGGCCACCCTCGGCGACCATCTGCCGCTGACCCGGTTCGGTCAGATCGCAGATCAGCTCACCCGTATCGACGTCGTGCACGACTGTGCCACAGGGAATCATAACGTCCAGATCCTCGCCGGACCGGCCGGTCTTGTTGCGGCCGGCACCCTGGCGCCCGCTTTCTGCCCGGAACCTGCGCGCAACACGAAAGTCAGCCAGCGTATTCATCGACGGGTCCGCAACGAGATACACACTGCCACCATGCCCGCCGTCGCCACCATCGGGACCGCCTCTCTCGACGTACTTTTCACGCCGAAAACTCAGGCAGCCGTGACCGCCGTTGCCGGCCTGTACACGAATTGTGGCTTCGTCGATGAACTTCATTTCAATAGCCTACAAAAAACCCCGCTCGCGGCGGGGCTTTTCTTCAGCGGCGCCAGCGCGCTGCCCTTATTCTGCAACCACGCTCACGAATTGCCGGTTCTTCGGACCTTTACGCTCGAACTTGACGTTGCCGTCTTTCTTGGCAAACAGCGTATGGTCACGACCAACGCCGACATTCGTACCGGCATGGAAGCGCGTGCCGCGCTGGCGAACCAGGATGTTGCCTGCGAGCACAGCCTCACCGCCGAACTTCTTCACGCCAAGTCGTTTGGACTCTGAGTCGCGGCCGTTTTTACTGCTGCCGCCTGCCTTTTTGTGTGCCATTGATCCGTACCTTTGCTAAAACCCGATTACTTCTTCTTCGCCGCCTTTTTCTTGGCTTTCTTTTTCGCTGCCGCCTTCTTGGCCGGTGCCTTCTTGGCAGCCGCCTTCTTTGCAACTTTCTTGGCCGCCTTTTTCTTGGCCGGCTTCTTTGCCGCCGGCTTCTTTGCCGCCGCCTTCTTGGCTACCTTCTTCCTGGCCGGCGCCTCCGCCTTCTTCGGCGCNNCCCTGGCGCAAGTAGTTCTGGCGGCGCTTGAACTTGACCACGGAAACCTTGCGAGTCTTGCCCTGGCGAATGACCCTGGCGCTGACCGAACTGCCCGATAGCGTCGGGTTGCCGACCTTGATATCGGCACCTTCTCCGACGAGCAATACCTCGTCGAACTGGACCGTGGCGCCTTCGTCGCCGTCGATCTTCTCGACCCGCAGGACGTCGCCCTTAGCCGCGCGGTACTGTTTGCCGCCGCTGCGAAAAACCGCATACATCGTATTTGCTCCGTACAGTGACTCGCGCCCTTCTCGCAACTCACTGAGAATAAAGTGATTTTTGCGGCTGCCGGGGCGCCTCTCGAGCGCAATTCTCGCGGCTGCCACAAAGGAGCGGGAATTCTATAGATAAGCCCGCCCCGGGTCAACGTCCGGGCGCATCGATTTTAGCCTTGAATTCAATAGCTTGCACCAGCGCCTTTGGTGCAGCGACAGGCACCTCAGTATCGCCAAGCCCAGGCAATTCAGGCATCATGCCTGTCTCATGCACGCGGTAGAAAAACCTCAAATATTGCCGACGTTTGCCGATGTCACCGAGCTCGCCCGCGCCGACATGCAGGCCGTTGACGAACTCATTACGGCAAGCCTCGAGAGCGACGTCGCTCTCGTGTCCCAGGTGTCGCAATACATCGTCATGAGCGGCGGCAAGCGCTTGCGGCCGCTCATCGTCCTGCTTGCCGCCCGCGCGCTCGGTTACGATGGCGAGCAACACGTCCGAGCAGCAGCCATCATCGAGTTCATTCATACGGCCACACTGCTTCACGACGACGTTGTCGACAGCTCGGCAAGGCGGCGCGGCCGGGATACGGCAAACACCGTGTTTGGCAACCAGGCCAGCGTTCTCGTCGGGGATTTTCTTTACTCCCGTGCGTTCCAGATGATGGTCGACATCGGCAGTATGCGCGTCATGCAGATCCTCGCCGACGCGACCAACACAATCGCCGCCGGCGAAGTGATGCAACTCATGAACGTTCATGATCCGGATACGAGCGAAGAGTCGTATCGCCAGGTGATCTACCGCAAGACCGCCCGGCTGTTCGAAGCGGGCGCGCAAATCGCTGCCGTTCTCGCCGAACGCGATGCCCGCGACGAAGCCGCAATGATTACCTATGGTCAGAATCTCGGCGCGGCGTTCCAACTCATCGACGACGCACTCGACTATAACGCCAGCGCCGACGAACTCGGCAAGAACATCGGCGACGACCTGGCAGAGGGTAAGGCAACACTGCCATTGATCTATGCCATGCAGCAGGGATCGGATAATGACAAGGCATTGATTCGAAGAGCGATTATTGAGGGCGGCCTGGACCAGCTCGACTATATCACCGAGATCATCGAATCGACCGGCGCGCTCAAGTACACGGCCGACCGGGCCCAGGAGGCGGCCGATGTGGCCATAGCAGCGCTCGCCGATATCCCGGATTCCGATCACAAGCAGGCGCTGATTTCGGTCGCTGAATTCTCCGTACGCCGGCGCTCTTAAGAACCGGGTCTATCATGTCCGATACTGCGGCGCCTGCATCGAGCGCGACTCTCGTTGCCCAGGTCATCGACGATGGCAAGGCCAGTGGCCAGCAGTTTCTGGTCATCGCCCTCTGCGTTCTCTTCAACATGGTCGACGGCTTCGACATTACAGCGATGGCGATCGTGGCGACGTCGGTGGGCGACGAGCTGAATCTCGAGCCCGACAAGATCGGACTGATCTTCAGTTTTGCTTTGGCCGGCATGATGGTCGGGGCCATGGGGCTGGCTCCAATCGCGGACATCATCGGCCGACGCAAAATGATTATCGCCAGCCTCGTTTTGACCGGCGTAGCAATCGTCCTGACGGCCAATGCGGCCTCGCTAACCGAATTCATCGTGCTGCGCTTCGTCAGCGGGCTCGGCGCCGGCGCCCTGCTCGCCTCACAGGCGACGCTTGCGGCCGAATACAGTCCGGAGAAATGGCGCGCGATGGCGGTGACGGTCGTCACGATGGGTTACCCGGCCGGTGCGATGATGACCTCGGTGGTGGGCGGCTACATCATGCCCGACTACGGGTGGCGCGGCATGTTCTGGTTTGGCGGTGCGGCCACCTTGCTGATGGCGGTGGTCGCTCTTTTGTTGATCCCGGAGTCATTGAAATATCTGTTTGAGCGGCGTCCGGACAACGCGCTGCAACGCGTCAACAGGATACTGGCCAGGCTCGGCAAAGAAACACTGGCAGCGATGCCTGCCGTGGGTCACAGCCCGGGTCCCGGGAGAAACCTGTTGCAGAACATGCTCATGTTGCTGGCGACAGGGCATCGCGCCAAGACACTGACGCTGTGGCTGACGTTCTTCATGTGTTTCAGCACGCTGTACTTCCTGATGAGTTGGATTCCGCCGTTGATGGAACGGTCCGGTTTTTCTGCGGAGGCGGGACGTCACGCGTTTTTCCTGTTCAACCTGAGCGCTATTTTTGGTGTCGTCGTCCTCGGCATAGCAGCGACCCGCTGGAAGCTCTCGAACCTGGTCGCGAGTTTTCTTTTCCTGTCGGCCGTTTCAATGATCTGGTTTGCGGCGTCACCCGGTATTCTTAATTTGCTGCTTGCAATTACTTTCCTGATGGGTTTTCTGCAGCAAGGCGGTTTTACCGGACTGTATGCGGTCGCCGCCAAGTCATATCCGACCGCGATCCGCAGCACAGGCATCGGCTGGTGTATCGGCCTCGGCCGCTCGGGCGCCGTCGTCGGGCCAGCGGTTGCCGGATACCTGATCGCGTCGGGCCTCGACATGTCGTCGCTGTATTACGTGTTCGCCGTCCCGATGGCAATCGGCGGCATCCTGGCCTGGCGGACACAGGTCCGGTGAACCATGACAGAGCCCCGGCCATCTTCGACTGTTGTTCTTGCCCGGGATGCGGACGACGGTCCGCAGGTAATGCTTGTTCTGCGACGTGCGGGCGACGCCTTTGGTGACAGCTATACGTTCCCGGGCGGCGTGCTCGATGCTGACGAAGCGGCTGCCCGCCAGTTTTGTTCCGGGCTAACCGCCGAGCAGGCCGACGGTCTGCTGAATACCGAGAATGCATTGGACTATTACAGCGCGGTGGTTCGGGAACTGTTCGAGGAAACCGGGGTTCTGCTCGGCGCGACCGCACCGGTCGGGGATGAAGCGAGATCGCAACTGCACGACGGATTGGTCTCCTGGCCAGTCCTGCTCGAACAACAGGGAATCAGGATTCCATGTGACGAGCTGCACTACTTCGCTCACTGGATCACGCCGACGGCACTGCCCAAGCGCTGGACGACACGTTTCTTCCTGGCGCGGATGCCGGAGGGGCAGTCAGCGACACCGGATGGGAGCGAGATTACCGACTGCCGTTGGCTGACTGCGACGGATGCTCTGTCGGGCGACTGGAATCTTCCCTTCCCGACGCGGTCCACGATCCGGTCGCTGAGCAGCCTGGACTCAGTGAATTCGTTGCTCGATTGGGCCCATGAACGCCAGCGATCGGGTATTCCCGCGATTCAGCCCGAAATCCGCGCCGAGGACGGCAGACGCCGCATTTTCATGCCTGACATCGCGGAATGAGCGGGTAGCCCGCCTCGAAATCTGGGTGTATGATTGCGCGCCAGTCGGGGTGTAGCTCAGCCTGGTAGAGCACTGCCTTCGGGAGGCAGGGGCCGGAGGTTCAAATCCTCTCACCCCGACCAAATCCAGATATGAAAAAGTCGGCTCCCTCACCCGTCAGGGGGANNGGAACTGGAACCGAATCAGAGGTTCGGCGATTCGCGACGCAAATCACCAGGCAAAGACTCAACGGATCTAGGTACTGCTATGCCGAAGAACGAGTGACCGGGTATGCACGAAAAAGAAACCACACCAGGCGACGATGCCGCCAAATTTTGCTCCGTCTTCTATGAAGTAGATTAGATCCAGGAATTCCGCGGAAACCAAGAAGAAATCCACCAGCATCGATGCACCGAACAGAAAGAGAGAAAAAACCAGCAATTTCATATCAGTTCGGATAATTACGCCACGAAAAAAGAATAGGAAGGCGAGTAAAAGTACGACGTAACTGACGAGCACAAAATTTTCAGGTATTCCGAATATTTCCGGGAACACTTTTTCGTGCATCATCAAAGCGTCGTCGAGCCCGAGCAAGATTGTTAATAGGGCGGAGAACAGGCCAAAACTGGCCTGCCGTTGCTCAGCGCCCATCCCCCTGGCTGTGGCCCACAAGAACAAGCCCATGGTCGCAGCACCAGCCCAGAAAAAAATGCCGATTTGCGAAAGCAGGCCATACCACGGAGGACTTTTCGCCACAGCAAGGGCATCCCTGGTCAGATCGCCTACGGGTACACCGTACATGACATGAAGGACGAGCAATGTTCCGGCTGCAATGACTAATATCAATGCAACCAGCGCTACTGCGCACCAGCCTTGAAAAAAATCCAATTCAGTTCGGGAGTTCTTGGGGGCTGAAACTTTCTGCGTTCTGGGCATCGGCAGTTCATCCAAAGTAGCTCCGCTTTCGCGACTACTTACGTGCAGTCCCCCGTGTCCTTTCACGCCCTGGCATGTCGAACGGTGGCTCTGGCAGGAATAGGTTGAACCTGCGGCGGAACCACAACGGCGATAAACGAGTAGGCTGAAGCGGCGGTTGATTCGGAAATTTGCTGCTCGACCTGATGATCCGCCGCTCTTTCGTATCATCTTCGAGGCAGCCGCCCGAATGCCAACAGTCTGTATCAAAAATTACCATCGAGCCAGCGGGACCGCTGAGAGCTTCAAGGAAAGAAGACTCGAGATCAATTTGTGACGCGACATTCTGCAGGTCCAGCAGATGGCCGCCCTTGCTTAGAAATTTGTTCCGATAGGCCGTGTTTTCGACGTGCGATCCCTTGCAAAAGCTGATAACCCCGTTGCTTGGATCCGTGTCCAAGAGATAGATCATAATCTTCAGGGCCCGTTGAGAGTCGAAATGGACATCCGTTATCGGCGTGACTTTCGTCTCGTGCGTCATCAAGATCTTGTCATTGATCCCGGAGCTACTTGAAAGCAACGCCTCGCATATCGAGCGGATGCTCGATGACTGAAATATGGCGCGGGTTACCGGCAACGACTCCGGGTCGTTGTTCTGCACATCGATCGTAGCCATGCGGCCAGGTGGATGCACGCCTTCCGAGACACCGGGAGGCAGTTCCTCGAAAACTTTTTGAAATTCGGCGTTGAGTTCTGCGACGGTAGCCTGGTCAAAAAGGCCTTCGATAAAGCAGAAGCCGTCAGACCTCACTGAATCGATCGTCGCGCTGACATCAATTCGATATTCGAGCTGGCTGGAGACGTCCATCGTCCGGCGATATTAGCTGCTTCTTTTCTGTGCGCAACACTTGTCATTTCTGCGCACAATGTGACTTAAAAAAACTATTATAATCATATACTTAAATACTTATACCGGCCGGCCGATTCCTGACTGTCTAAATATGTCAACCGAGAATCCCTGCCCTTTACGGGGCGAGAGGCATACATACGTATGTCCACCTATGGGCGCTCCAGCCTGCAGGTCACTAAACTGGCAGTATGGCGATTGAGTTCGCATCTGCGGACCTGATCGAAGGACTGCTCAGTCCCTCTGCTTACCCGCACGAGGTCGGCGAGGTCGAACTCGTCGAGACTCACATCTCCCGGGTCTTTCTTACGGGCGAGTACGCGTACAAGATCAAGAAACCCGTGGACTTCGGCTTCCTCGACTTTACGACACTCGCGAAACGTCGCCACTTTTGCGAAGAGGAAGTGCGCCTGAATCGTTCGTGGGCTCCGGACCTGTACCTTGAAGTCATGCCCATTACAGTGGTCGGCGGCGAGCCATGCCTTGGAGGCGAAGGCACGCCCATCGAATACGCCGTTCGCATGCGCCAGTTCGGGTACGACATGCGGCTCGACCGGCAGCTTGCTCTCGGTGAACTCGGAGTTGAGGACGTGCTCGAGCTGGCGGCCGAAATCGCCAGGCAACACCTGGACGCGAAACCGGTGAGACCGAGCGGGCGCCTGTTGCGCGTGACCGAACAGCAGATCCGCGATAACTACGAGTCGCTTGCCGGCGATGTACCAGATACGTTCCTGTCGGCACAGCGGCGCTGGATCGAAGACAAGCTGGAAGACTACGAACGAGTCATGAGGGAGCGTTGTGAGCAGGGGTTTTTCCGCGAGTGCCATGGCGACCTGAAACTCGCCAATATCGTGCGCCTGCCCGAGGGAATCCGGGCCTTCGATTGCATCGAGTTCAACCGGGACCTGCGCGAGATTGATGTGGTAGCTGACTACGCGTTCCTGACGATGGATCTCAAGGTGCGGGGTGCTGCCGATCTTGCGAGCGTTTTCCTGAACCGCTACCTGGAAATTACGGGCGACTACAGGGGTGCGTGCCTGTTACCGATCTACGAGGTTTACCGCAGCCTGGTCCGCGCGAAGATTCTGGGCATCAAGCTTCGTGAATCCGGCATAGCCGAAACCGCCGCGAGCGATCGTCGCGCCATGAGACGCTACTGCGCCCTCGCCCGCGCACTCACGATGCCACGGCATCCTGTACTGGTCGCGATGACGGGCTATTCGGGATCCGGGAAGTCGTGGCTGTCAGAGCGCCTGGTCCCGGGCCTTGCGGCCATCCGGCTGCGCTCCGACCTGGAGCGGAAAAGGCTCGCCGGGCTAAGCCCCACAGCCGACAGCGATTCCGGTATCGAGAGCGGAATTTACGACCGCGCGAGCACGGCTGCCGTTTACGATCGATTGCTCGAGACGGCCGGCGAACTGCTTCACGCCGGTTTGAACGTCATCGTGGACGCCTCGTTTCTCAGTGCTTCGCATCGCCGGCTCGCGAGACGAACGGCGGTTCGCTCGGGTGCGAACTTCGCGCTGGTAAGTACGGTGGCTTCCGAGACAGAGTTACGAAAGCGGCTGGAGCGTCGCGGCAAAGACCCGAGCGTATCGGAGGCAGGCATTGCCGTCTTGCGTCACCAACTCGGATCGTCCGATCCGCTGGCCGTGGACGAAACGGGCGCAACGATTACCGTAGACACCGAAGGCGCGATCGATATTCTGAAGTTGACCTCGGAGATTGAACAAGTCGGCAGCCGGGCTTCGGCCGCCTGAACCGGCCTGGCTGTTGACACTCCTGGCCCCGCAATTCCTAACGACAGACCCACAGCCTGACCACAGGACGTCGAGCGATACTAGACGGCTTTTTGCCTGATTGCCAACGTCGAAAGATCGACAACGATTGCGATGACAGAGGACAACAAGTCTCAAGCAAGTTGCCTAAACATTTAGTTTTGTAAGCCCAGCCGCCATTGTTGTTGCTGTTCGGTCAATCGGCTTGATCGCCGCGGCGCCTGAGGAACTTTTCGAACTCGGCAACAACCAGCACAGCCGACGACAGCAGCAGACAGAATGCGAGTTCGGCGGCCGTCAGCGGCGCCGTATTGAATATGGCTTGCAGGGGCGGCCAGTAGATGACGATGAACTGGAGTACGAGTGTCAACGCGATGGCGGCAAGCAGTGGCCGATTGCCCAGGAAATGCCTGCCGAATAACGACTCGCGTTCGGATCGCAGCGCCAGGACATTAACGAGTTGCGACAGCGTCAGCACCGTGAACACGACCGTTTGCCAGTTGTCCGAGCCGCCATGGTAAGCCCAGGCCTGCCCGGCGATCGACAGCCCGCCGATCAGCAACCCTATCCACAGGATGCGTTGCAGCATGCTCCCCGAAAAAATTCTCTGCTCCGGGGGCCGTGGCGCGCGGCGCATGATGTCCTTCTCGGCGGGTTCGGCAGCCAGCGCAAGACCCGGCAACCCGTCGGTCACGAGATTGATCCACAGGATGTGAATCGGCAACAGCGGGATCGGCAAGCCAAGAAACGGAGCGAGGAGCATCGTGAATATCTCGCCCGCATTGCTCGTCATCGTGTAGCGGATGAACTTCAGGATATTGTCGAAGATGCGGCGACCTTCCCGGACAGCGCTGACAATTGTCGTGAAGTTGTCGTCCAGGAGCACCATGTCCGCCGCTTCCCGCGCAGCATCGGTGCCCTTCTTGCCCATTGCCACACCAATGTTGGCTCGTTTGAGCGCAGGTGCATCATTAACGCCGTCGCCGGTCATTGCGACGAACTCACCATGGGCTTGCAGGGCTTCGACGATGTGGATCTTCTGTGCCGGGTCGACGCGAGCATAGACGCGCGTATCGGCGACACGGTCGGCGAACTCGGCCTCTGTCATTGCCGCAAGTTCGGCTCCCGTCAAGACGTCATCGCTATCGTCGGCAATCCCTACGCGCTTCGCGATCGCCAGTGCCGTTCCGGGATGATCGCCCGTAATCATCACCGGGGCGATCCCGGCTGATCGACACTCGTCGACGGCCTGGCGCACGCCCGCGCGCGGCGGATCGACGAGTGCGGCCAACCCGTAAAGCGTGAAACCCGATTCGATATCCTCTTCCGGCGCGTGCAGATGCTTGCCTGCGATGGCCAGCACCCGGAACCCCTCATGGGCCATCTGCGCCCCTCGTTCGAGCACCGCATCGTTTGCGTCCGTGCACAGCGGGATCACGGCCTCCGGCGCGCCCTTGACAAACGCTAACGCGCCGTCGGGGCTGTCATGCACCGTCGTCATGCGCTTGATCTCGCTGTGAAACGGAACCTCCCGTAGCCGTGCGTAATTGCAGAGGAGCTCGCTCTTGTCATATCCGCTCGCTTTCGCGAACTCGTACAGGGCCATCTCGGTCGGATCGCCTGTGGCGTCGTCGTCGCGATCAACGACCACGTCATTGCTCAATGCAAGCGCCATCTCGAACAAACGGTTGGCCTGCCCGGCATCCGCGCCGATTTCCCGCCGTCCGGCCTGCTCGACTTCGACGAAGTCGACGCGCATGTGATTCTCGGTAAGGGTTCCCGTCTTGTCGGCACAGATGTAGGTCACGGACCCCAACGTCTCGACTGCCGGAAGTCGTCGCATCAATGCATTTGCTTTGCCCATCTTGCGGGCACCGAGCGCGAGGGCCACGGTCACAACGGCGGGCAATGCCTCGGGTATGGCAGCAACGGCCAGGCTGACGGCCGTCAGGAACATCAGCATTACGGGCTCGTTACGCAACAGCCCGAGTACGAAGATCACCAGGCATATGCCCAGAACGATCAGTGCGAGGCGCCGCCCAAATCGAGCAAGACGCTGCTGCAACGGCGTCCGTGATAGCGGCATGCCAAGCAGTAACTCCGCAATTTGCCCGAGCTCCGTTCGCACGCCGGTGGCATACACAATACCCACCGCTCGACCGCGGGTAATCAGCGAGCCGTTGAAGATCAGGTTGCGACGGTCACCCAGAGGCAGGTCAGCGTCGGCGAGTGCCGCCGCCTGTTTTGCGACGGGCTCCGACTCGCCCGTGAGCGCCGACTCGTCCGCAGCCAGTTCCTCGGCCTCGACGAGGCGAATATCCGCCGATACGGCGCCGCCGGCGCCCAGCAGCACGACATCGCCGGGCACCAGGTCTATCGTCGGGACTGTCAGTGACCGCCCGGCGCGGCGCACGCGGGTCGTTGGAACGACGAGTGAATTCAGCGTCTCGAGCGCTCGCTCGGCACGGTACTCCTGGACAATGCCCACGACGGCGTTCAGTACAACGATGACGAGTATCGCGATCGTATCCTGCGGCTCGCCAATCACGCCGGAGACGATCGCCGCCGCGATCAGGACCAGGATCATGAAATCCCTGAACTGGTTCCAGATCAGCCGCGGCCAACCGCTGCGCCGACGCGTGGCGATCGCGTTTACGCCGTGTTCGCGGCGGCGGCGTTCTACCTCGGACGGTCGAAGCCCCTGCTCCGGGTCAACCCTCAGCTGTCCAGCGACGGCGTCGGCCCCCATGACGTGCCACTGTTGCGTTGCGTCCATACGCGCGAAATCTCAAGACAGCGCTTGATATACAGGGACACTGTAACCGCGAGGATCAGATTGTGATATTGAGGCGTGTACTTACGGTTTGGACGCGAGCGCCAGCTTCTGGTCCTCGCAGGATCGGTGCTCAATGCGGCCGCGCTGCTCATGGTGCGAGACCCGGCCACCTTCCTTCTGCAGCGTAACCATTACTCGATCCCTTGGCGCCAGGCTGACTGGCACGATCTGCGGTGGCGTGCTGTGCAACTCGACACGATACTCGCCCTCGGGCAGGAACATTGTCTGATCCGATCCCAGGAATCCCGTGGCCACCTGAGTACGGCCTTTATACACGCTGAAGGAAGTCGCGACCGTCTGAGCCAGGGCTTCCTTGAGTTCCGCAGCGCTGCCTGCCGTAACGTATCGGCCATTCGACGCACTCGCGATCGCGCGCAGGCTGGCCGTGTCTTCGTCGGCCACATTGCCGAGGCCGAAGCCGATGACATGTACCGTGATGCCCTGCTCGCTCAGATTGCGGGCCGCATATACCGGGTTTCCACCGCAGCTCTCGATTCCGTCGGTAACCAGGACCACGGCGCGGTCGCTCTGCAGCGATCCGAAATCGTTGGCCGCCTGGTTCAACGCGTAGGCGATTGGCGTCTGGCCGGTCGGGCGCAGCCCGGCGACTGCGGCACGAATCGGCTCCCGGTTGTAGTCCGCAAACGGGACGAGCAGCGTCGAGTCGCCGCAGTTGTTGCTTTCACTCGGGCTCGTGCTGCCGTATGCACGCAGCGCCAGTTCGAGATCCTCGGGGAACCAATAGGAGACGTCGTGCAGGATGTTCTTGGCGATGCTCATCTTGGCCTGCCCATGAATCTGGCCCCACATGCTCCGCGACGCATCCACGACAATTTCTACGGCTCGATCATTGAGCGATAACACCGGCCGTCCCTGTTTGGTCGCGGCGACCTCCAGCGCGGCGCAACTTGCGTCGCGTACAGTGACCATCACCGATGCCTCGTTCGTGTCCCCGTCGAGGCTCGTCGCGAACGCGACGATGTGGTTTTCGCCGATCTTGAGCGGTAGCTCGCCGGAGAATGTGCCGCCGGCAAGTTTCGCAGGAACGGGGACCGAACCATTGACACTGAGGACGACGCTGTCCACGCCCGTCGTGCGCATATCAAGGAACGCCTGCGGCAATCGCGTCGGGTCTGACACGCGAACAAAGCTGCCGCCCGTTGCCCAGGCGACGGTATCGAGAATCGATGTACCCTTCGAGCTCGAGCCGAGCAACAGCGACTGGACGGCGACACCGTGTGCGTGTGCTTCTATAGCAGCCTCGTAGGCCTTCTTTTCGTTCGACATGCCGTCGGTAAACAGCATGATCACCCGGGATGCGCCGGGGCGGCCGTTTTCCTGCAGTTCTCTGAGTGCCGTCTGGATGCCGGCGGCAATGTTCGTGCTGCCCGACTTCGGCAGGCCACGCAAAGCGCTGACGACATTGTCCCGGTTGGATGTCAGGGCCTGGGCGAGTTCGCCCTTGTTGTCGAAGCTGACGACACCAATCTTGATATCGCTTTTCGGCGAGAGGTTGCGGACGAGGCCGATGGCGCCCTGCGATCGATAGTCCTTTGGATCCGAGTTGCGCAGGCTCTGCGATGTGTCCATGACGAAGATCATGTCGAGATAGCGCACGCCGCCAATGGCCGATGCAATACCCTCGACTTCTACGGATGTCGCCCCTTCATTGGCCGTGAAGCCGACGGTCGGCGACTGGATTTCGATCTGCAGTCCGATGTCACCGCCCTGCTGCCCCAGGGCCGGAGCCCCGAGGGCGGCCGCGAGGACCGTAATAAATAGTGTCAATGCGCTGCGCATGGGTGCACCTGATACTTCTATATACCTTCGCAGGGTATGCCACCAGTGCAGACATAATCTGGGACGTAGTGCACACTTTGGCAATGAGTGATTCGACCCGACAGATGATCGCGCGTCGCAAGGCCGCTCTCGGCAGCGCTTACCGCCTCTTCTATCAGAACCCGGTGCATATCATTCGCGGGGAAGGCGTCTGGCTTTACGACGACGAGGGCCGAAAGTACCTCGACATGTACAACAACGTCCCCCATGTCGGCCACTGCCACCCCCGGGTCGTCGACGCCATCTGCGCACAAGCCGGACAACTGAACACGCATACGAGATACCTGCACGACAACGTCATCGACTATGCCGAGCGTCTCACCGCCAAGTTCCCGGATGCGCTGGATACGGCCATGTTCTGCTGCACGGGCTCCGAGGCTAACGAACTCGCACTGCGTATCGCGCGAGCTGTCACGGGCGGTGACGGCATCATCGTTACGGACAGCGCCTACCACGGCAACACCAAGGCGACCTGGGAGGTGTCGACCGAAGACATTCCGGCGGCGGACCTGCCGGACTACGTCGTGACCGTGCCGTCGCCCGATGCCTACCGCGGGCCCTATCGTCGCGATGACGCGGCCGAGCGTTATGCCGCCCATACCCGAGACGCCATCGCACAGCTCGAAAGCCGCGGAATTCAGCCGGCCGCGTTCCTGATCGACACGATCGTCTCGAGTGGTGGTGTCGTGGCGCCGCCGGTCGGCTACCTCAGTAACGTCGCCGGCATTGTGCGCGAAGCCGGGGCGCTGTTCATCGCGGACGAAGTGCAACCGGGGCTCGGTCGCACGGGCCGTCACTTCTGGGGCTTCGAATCCGACAGTTTCGAGCCGGACATCGTCACGATGGGCAAGCCCATGGGCAACGGCCACCCACTCGCTGCGGTCGTGACGCGGCACGATCTGGTCGAGCAATTCAGCGAAAAAGGCCACTACTTCAATACGTTTGGTGGCAACCCCGTGTCGTGCGCGGCCGGGCTCGCGGTGCTCGATGTCATCGAAAACGAGCACCTGCAGGACAACGCCCTGGCTGTCGGCCAGCATCTCGTCGAAGGCCTTGACGATCTCGCGACTCGCCATGACTGTATCGGTGACGTGCGGGGAAGCGGATTATTCCTGGCCCTCGAACTGGTTACCGATCGCGAGACCCGCGATCCTGCAACGGAGTTAGCCAACAGGATCATCAACGACCTGCGGGAGCACGGCGTGCTGACGAGCACGATCGGGCCTGACAACAATATCCTCAAGCTGCGGCCACCGATGGTGCTGTCGGCCGCGGACGCCGATTTGCTGATGGCCCGGCTCGACGCCGCGTTGCAGCGGACCGTCGCTTAGCATTGGCGCCGTGAAGATCGAGCACCAGAAGCAGGAACACACCGGGTCCTATTACGCCGCGACCGTCAATGAGCTTACCGATTACCCGGCGCTGGAGGGAGAGCACTCCACTGATGTCTGCATCGTCGGTGGTGGTTTCACAGGAGTGTCGACTGCACTGGCACTCGCAGAGCGCGGTTACTCGGTTGCGTTGGTCGAAGCAAACCGCATCGGCTGGGGTGCCTCGGGCAGGAACGGCGGCCAGGTCATCAACGGTCTTCGCGGCCTCGACAAGATGGCCAAAAAATATGGCGATGGAGTCGCGGATACGCTCGAAAACCTTCGCTGGCGCGGGAACGACATCATTCGCGAGCGCGTCGAGAAATACAGTATCGACTGCGACCTCAAGGACGGTTTTGCCGAAGTCGCCGTGAAGCCCCGCCAATTCGGCATCCTCGAGGCGTATTTCGAAGAGCGCGAGAGAGCAAACTTTCCGCACCGCTACGAGCTATGGGATCGCAACAAGACCTGCGAGATGTTCGGCACCGACTATTATTACGGCGCTTTCGTCTGCTACCGCGACGGTCACGTTCACCCGTTGAATCTCTGTATTGGCGAAGCACGTGCTGCACACGGACTGGGCGCCAGCATATTCGAGCAATCACCGGTAATCGGGATCAACCACGGCAAACGGCCCAGGGTGGTGACCGAGCACGGGCATGTCGACGCCGATAGCGTCGTGCTCGCCGGCAACGCTTACGGGCAACTGGAACCGCAGCACCTGTCCAACCTCGTGTTTCCCGCGAGCAGCTACATCATTGCCACGGAGCCGCTGCCCGAAGAAGTCGCACAGGAAATCAACCGCGACGATGTCGCCGTGTGCGACGTCAATGAAGTCGTCGATTACTGGCGCCTGTCCGCCGACAAGCGTTTGCTTTACGGCGGAGCATGCAACTACTCGGGACGCGAACCGAAAAGCATCAAGTCCTACATGCGCCCGCGCATGCTCGCGGCGTATCCGCTGCTCAGGGACTTCCGGATCGAGTTCGAGTGGAGCGGCAAGATCGGCATTGTCCTGAATCGCACGCTGACGGTCGGGCGCACCGGGGACAATGTCTATTACTGCCAGGGCTACTCGGGCCACGGCGTTTGCGCCTCGCACGTCATGGGCGAAGTGATGGCGGACGCGGTTACCGGAACCCTCGAGCGTTTCGATCTCTTTGCCGGGATGAAGCATTACCGTACGCCCGGGCCACAGTGGATCGGCAACCAGATTGTCGCACTGGGAATGCTGTTCTACCGTCTCAAGGACAAGCTGTAAGCCCCCTTTTCGTGACGTAATTCCTTCCAAAACAAGGGCTTTGCCGCAAACTCGGCTCCGTAACTGTGCCGAGTGCACACGGGAGGAGTTATGAAAAAGCTAGCCGCCTATGTGGTCGCCGCGTTGGGATTCGGTATCTACGGCGCGATGACCGACGTAGACAGGGATGACAGCGGTTCCATCGTCGCAGCCGGAACGCTGAATGCGTTCCAGGTGCAACTCGGCGACTGTTTCGACGACCCCGACATGTACGCCGAGGAGTTCTCGAGCCTGCCGGGCGTACCCTGTTCCGAGCCCCACGATAACGAAGCGTACGCCGTCTTCGACCTGACGATGTCATCGTATCCCCAGTATGACATCGCGGAAATTTCCGAAGCCTCGTGCATCGATCGTTTCGAATCGTATGTCGGTCGCGACTATGAAACGTCAGCGCTCGACGTTGTCACGATGTACCCGACGGCCGAGAGCTGGGCACAGAACGATCGCGAAGTTGTCTGCGCGTTGTACGACATGAGCGGCGAGAAGCTCGTCGGCAGCGTCAGGGACAGCGGCATCTAAAACCAGCCGTTCTGCTGCTACAAACCCCGCAGACCTGTATGGTATTCGCCCATACGGGTCGTCGGGGTTTTCATTATGAGGGGCTATCGCTGGGTCGTACTTGGCGTCATCATCCTGGCGTCATTCGTCGCTTATACGCTCAGAACCAACGTCAGCATCGTCGGCGAGGCGATGATGACCGACCTCGGCATGAACGAGTACCAGCTTGGTCTCGTCTTCTCGGCATTCGCGGCCGGCTATGCGATTTTCCAGTTTCCGGGCGGCCTGATTGGTGACAAGTTCGGACCAAGAAAGACGATCGCCGCGATTGCAGTCCTCTGGACCTTGCTCACATTAGTGACGGCGGTCATTCCGAGCGCCGACGTCTGGCCCGTTGCCTGGACCGTCGGTGCTCTGGCACTCGCCCGATTCCTCGTTGGCGTAGCGAACGGACCCTTCTTCCCGGTGACCATCGGCGGCACGATCGAGCGCTGGTTTCCGGCCAGCCAGTGGGGACTGCCGAACGGACTGTCAAGTACCGGCCTGACGCTTGGCGCCGCTGCCACGGCCCCACTCGTCGCCTGGCTCATGGAGATGTACGGCTGGCGCAATGCCCTGCTGATCGTGTCACCGGCCGGCCTCGTGGCCGCGTTCGCTTACTGGAAATTCGTCACTGACGACCCGGCCGATCACCCGAGGATGACCCCGGAAGAACTCGAGTTCATCCGGTCCGAGCGGCCACCGGCCGAGCACGAGATCGAGAAAGGCACGTGGAAGATCGTGCTCAAGGACAAGAACGTATTGCTGATAGCGATGAGCTACTTCTGCATGAACTACGTGTTCTACCTGTTCTTCAGCTGGTTCTTCTACTACCTCGTCAACGTTCGCGAGTTCTCCGCGAGCGATGCGGGCCTCTTTACGGCGGCGCAGTGGATCCTCGGAGCCGTCGGTGCGACGGTCGGCGGCTTCGCGTGCGACATGCTCGTCAAAAAACTCGGCATTCGGCGCGGCACGCGCTACCAGACGATGACGGCACTCGTCCTGTCCGGGACGTTTCTTTATATCGGCGCCACGTCCGGCAACGTAATGCTGACGGTCGTGGCCCTGTGCTTCAGCTTCGGCTTCACCCAGCTCACTGAGGCACCGATGTGGGTTGCGACCATGGGCGTGGCCGGAACCCATTCGCAGGCGGCGACGGGCGTACTCAACACGGGCGGCAACATCCCGGGCGCCATCGGCGGCCTGATGGTGCCGTTCATCGCCGGATTGCTCGGCTGGCCCGCGGCGATCATCAGCGGCTCGCTGTTTGCATTTGCGGGCGCAGCCCTCTGGTTATTGATCCGCGCGGACGAACCGCTGCAAGAAACACTCAGCTAGCCAGCAACTCCATCAGTTCGCGTCCGTTTTCCTCGCTCAGCGGGTCGAGCGGCGGTCGCACGTTGGCCCAGCGGGCATCGCCGGTCTCGATGGCGAGCAATCGTTTCTGTGCCGGAATCGGCCCGTAGTCCTGGATCGTGAGGCGGACTCGGGAGAGGGCCTTGTGCGCTTCCCTGGCGGTCTCGACATCACCGCTAATGTACATTTCGGCGCAGTTGGCGATCGCTCTGGCATTGACGTTTGCCGTGGCGGAAATGCAGCCAGGCCCTCCGAGTTCCAGCGCCGCGATGAGCGGCAGCTCCGAACCCGGGTAGACAATCAGGCCATCGATCTCGAACAGCTGCCGCGTATTGTCCCAGTCACCCGAGCTGTCCTTGATGCCCACGATCTGCTCCGGGAAGTCGGCGTGCAGGCGCGCCGCCAGTGATGGCGGAATCCCGACGACCGCCACCGGGGGGATGTGATACAGGAAAATTCGCGACTTTTCGCCGATTTTAGCGACAAGTTCGGCGAAATAACGGTAAATTCCATCCTCGCTGACAGCTTTGTAATAGAACGGCGGCAGTGTCATGACGGCCCCGGCGCCCAGTTCCAGGCAGGCACGCGACAGCCGGGCCGTATCCGCCACGTTGGACAGGCCCGTGCCCGGAATCAGCAGGGCCGGATCGATACCACCGTCGATCAGCGCGCCCATCGCCGCAATGCGCTCGTCGATACCGACCGACAGCGCCTCCCCCGTCGTGCCGAAGGGCGCCAGCCCGGCGCAACCCTGCTCGAGCAGCTGGTGCGCCAGCCCCACGTACAGGTCCGTCGCAATCGACAGGTCGTCATTGAACGGCGTCAGTATCGGCGCAATTACGCCTCGCGGCGCTGCAAATGTCACGCAGGCTTACTCCCTTGCCCTGGCCAGGTCACCCTCGATAGAGCGGCCCGCCAGAGTGTAATGCAATGCCGCCCACGGCAGCACGATCGCAACGGAAATCATCAAGCTGTATCGAAGGGACTCGTTGCCAACCATCGGTTGCAGGTAATCACTGAGCGCGCCGACCAATGGCGGACCCATCGCGAGTCCTATCAGGTTGATAATCAATAACACGATGGCCGATGCAACCCCGCGCATCCTGAGCGGCACCAGGCTCTGGGTCTGAGCCAGCACCGGCGCGAGGTAAAAGTTCGAGATGACCACGGGAAGAATGAAAATGAGCAGCGCCGCCTGCGCCGTCGGCGCGAGGTACACGGCGACGGACGCGATTGCGGCCAGAATCTGCGTAATCGCGATAAACCACATGGCATTACGCTGCCTGACGCGCGCAAAGAAATCGGCCAGATAGCCGCCGCCAAAAAATCCGGCGCCGCCGGCGATCCCGAGGATCAGCCCGAGCCAGATACCGAGCGAGACGATTTGCATGTCGTAGCTGCGAATGATGAAGCTCGGGAAGAAGCTGATCACCGCATAACCCGAGAATGCCGACAGTCCCGCCGCGGTCGCCATATGGATGAACGAACGCCGGGCGAGCAGGAAGCGGAATACCGAGAGCAACGGCGGATGGTCACCACTGTCGGCACGGTTCTCGGAAGAGCCGCGTGGCGGCTCCGGCACGGTCGTCCTGACAACGACCGCGAGAAAGAGACCGGGCAAACCGACGATGAAGAACGCCTCGCGCCAGCCGAGATTCTCGACTACCCAACCGCCCGCAAGATAGGCCAGCATGATGCCAGCCGATATACCGAGCGTATAAAAGCCCATTGCCGTCGAGCGCTGCTTCGGCGGGTAAAGGTCCGAAATCATAGAATGCGCCGGCGGGCTGCACCCGGCTTCGCCGATGCCGACACCCACGCGCGCCAGTGCGAGTTGCCAGATGTTCGCCGCAAGGCCTGACAATGCGGTCATACCGCTCCAGATCGCCAGCGCGATCGCAATCAGGTTGCGTCGGTTCCAGCGATCGGCCAGCAGCGCGATCGGCACACCCAGCGTCGCATAGAACAGCGCGAATGCAGTTCCCGCCAGCAGGCCGAGGATTGTGTCGCTGACGAGAAATTCATCGCGAATCGCGGGTAGCAATATCGCGAGGATTTGCCGGTCCACGAAATTGAACATGTAGACGATGGCCAGGATGACCATCGTGTAGCGGCGCGCGGCACTACTGACGGTGGAAGAGGTTCCTGATGATGTGTCCAACAATGCCCGGGTTCTCGCGCAGCCTGCGAAGCGAGTAGTTATACCAGAGCTCGCCGAACGGCACGTAAACTCTTAACGGGTGGCCATCGGCAACGAGCCGCGATCTCAGGCGCTCGGTCACACCGAGCAGCATTTGAAACTCGTAGCGATCCTTGCCGACGCCGAAACGTTGCAGCGACGCCTCGGCGCGTTCGACAAGAACCGGGTCGTGCGTTGCAATGCCAACGCGCGCATCACCTTTTAACAGTAGATCGAGTATCTCGCTGAATGAATCGCGAATGTCGTTGGCGTCCGTGTAGGCGATCTCTTCGGGCTCGATATAGATGCCCTTGCACAGGCGAATATCGGTTGGGCCGTCAGCCATCAGGTCAATTACGTCCTGTCGGCTGCGTCGCAGGCACGACTGGATGACCGCACCGAGCCGGCCGTACTCATGCCTGAGATTCCGGTAGATCTCGAGCGTCACGTCCGTGACGCTCGAGTCTTCCATGTCAATGCGCACGAAATTGTCATGATCGCGGGCGCTTTCGAGCAGCGAGTGCATGGCCTTCCTGCAACCTTCCACGTCGAAACGCAGGCCGAACTCGGAAAGCTTGACTGAGATCCCGCAGTCGAGGCCGTTGTCCCGAATACCATCAAGCGCTTCGCGATACAGCTCGAGTGCGGTCCCGACCTGGGCTGCAGTAGTGACGTCTTCGCCTAGGACATCGATCGTCCCGGTGCAACCGGCCGCGTTGAGTTCGCTGACCGTCCGATACGCATCCGACAGCCGGGTGCCGGCAATGTAACGCCGGGAAAAGCGCCAGATCAGCGCACGCGGCAAGTACGGCATCAGGCCGACGACCGCATTGTGCAAGGGATTAGCTGTCATGCCTCAGAGTCTCAGTAAAGAGGAACCTTCTGTCAGTCCGAATATACCGATATAGTTTCGCCCATGGCGAAGCTCCTGATTATCTACTCGACCACCGACGGACACACTCGCAGCATTTGCGAACGACTGCAAAGCATAGCTGCGGACGGTAATGACGTCTCGCTGGTTGCGATGGCCGAGCAGCCCGACATCGACATTGCTCCGTTCGACAAGGTCGTCATCGGCGCGAGCATCCGTTACGGCAAGCACCAGCAGGAGGTGTTCGATTTTATCGCGCGCAACCAGGCCGAACTCGAGTCAAGGCCGAACGCATTTTTCTCGGTCAATGTCGTCGCGAGAAAACCCGAAAAAAACACTCCCGAAACCAACCCCTACCTGAAAAAGTTCCTCAAGAAGATCGCCTGGGAACCGCAGAACCTTGCCGTTTTCGCGGGCAAGATCGACTACCCACGCTACGATTTCATGGACCGAACGATGATCCGCTTCATCATGTGGATGACCAAGGGNNAGAAGATTGCCCAACTTTAACTAGTGCTTGCTCTTGTTGCGGCCGAGTATGAGCTTCTCGATACCGAACAGGACGAGACCGACAACCAGTAGCTGGCCGACGAATATCCACGACTCGAGCGACGAGTGCCATGCCATCCAGCCGCACAGCCCGAGTGCAATCACCGGGATCGTGTATCCGCCCTTCAGCTTGAACGCGTTCGCGACGACATCCGGGTCCGCCTGCCGCTTGATGATCGGCAGAGCTGCAATCGACACGCTGTAGACGATGATCCTGGTCAGCGTCGACGCAATCGCCAGTTTGACGAAAGTCCCTGACACGGCGACAGCAATTGCGATGACACCGTAAAAAACGATCGAGTTTGCGGGCGTCGAATATTTGTCGTGAATCCTGCTGAACCAACCCGGCAACAATCGCTCATCGGCCATTGCGAGCGTTAGCCGCGGTGCCGCAAGCATCGAACCGGCCAGGTTGCCCCCGATCGAAAATATGGCCGTCAGCGCAATAACCGTAGCACCGACTCCGCCGGCCAGCCGGTACGCCATGTCAGCCAGCGTCGCCCCGCTGTCGAGCTTATCCGGGAGCACTAGGACGTAGGCGAGCACGATCAGGAAGTACAGCAGCGTGATGACTAGTACCGTCTTGACCATTGTCAGCGGGATCACGCGCCGCGGGTTCTTCGTTTCCCCCGCCGTCATGACGATCGCCTCAAACCCGATGAACGCGTAGAACAACAGCAGAACGGTGCCGCCCGGGTCTTCGATCGAGGGCAGCGTCTCGGGAAACAGGATGTCCGGGCTGAACGCTTTGAGACCAAGGATGATCAGGATCAACAATGGAATGACCTTGAAGAACGTGAACATCGACAGCGCGCGAATGCTGTCCTTGACGCCCAGCACATTGATGAAAGTGAGCGCGGATATCAGTGCGACGACGACAACATTGTGACCCAGCGTCGTGTCAAACCATGCATAGAACGTCCCGAGGTAGGTCGCGATCACGTGCGAATTACCGGCCATCGAGGAGATGCGGCTAACGTAGTAAAGCCATCCGGTACCGAATCCGACGACAGGTCCAAATGCCCTTGCCGCATACAGTGCAGGGCCGCCCGATTCCCGGAAGTAGCTGCCGAGTTCGGCAAATGCCAGCACGATCATGATGATCAGGAGCCCGGCCGCCACGAATAACCAGGGACTCAGGACGCCGGCACGCTCGGCGACGACGGACGGCAAGGCAAAGATGCCGGCGCCGATCATGCCGTTCAAAACAAGGAATGAGCCGCCGATGGCGCCGATGCCGCGAATCAGGTGCGCTTTCTGGGTTGCCAATACGATCTCACCCCGTATGAATCAAGTGGAGAATCATACAGGTTGAGTCGGCGTAAGCTAGCGTGCGACGGCTGCCAGGTTCAGAAGTGCGGGTACGTCGCTGGGTTTGTACAAATCGATCTGTGAGAACGCGACCGGGTTGTTAGGCTGTGCCGTAACAACCAGTGTCGGCTTGCCGAGCAGGAATTCCTTGTACGGATCGAGGATGTATTGGTCGAACTCGATGCCGTTGCTCTCCCCGACGAACTTGAACGAGTCGACCTGCGCACGCAGAGTCTCCGCTGCGCTGAGGCCGAGTTCTTCACAATACGCCGCAACTCGCTGGTTCAGCGACCGGTCCGTAAATTCGATGTGCATGTTGCGCAGGCGGGGCCGGTACATCATGCCTTGCATCAACTCGGTCATCATATTGCCGGCAAACGCAATGTCCGCGTCAATGTCCCACATCTCCGCCATGCTGACGTCCATCTCGATCGAGTACTGGGTTTTCTCGTCGCGCAGGGCCATGGCCATATTCATGACCTGGTCGGTATAGCCAAGGGCAGCAAGGGTCTCCGGAGAAAACCCGTATTTGCCCGTGCACTCCGCCGGGGCATCGTCGGCACTGTCGGCCCTGCGCATCGCCAGCGAGAATTCATAGAAATCGGCGAAATAATCGGCATCGACCGGTATGCGCATGCCTTCGATCAGGAAACCGACATACTCGGGCATCGCATCCGGCCCCTTCCCTGCAAGGTCGCTGAGCGCGACCAGCGAAAAGAAACTCGGCGTGTCGATGCCGATTCGATCGATGTAAAGATCGTCCGTATAGCCGTCGATCCTGACACGCACCCCCTCGACGGTCAGTTCACCCGACAAGGTCGAACGAACGCCCTGGTACTCGACGTTGGCGTACGGCGCCATCATAAGCACCGCCATGTCCATCGCGTCGCCGACCTCGTTGTGGAGGTAGAACTTCGACCCGCCATACGCGACGCCGGCAATCAATATTGCCCAGATAACAAAATTCTTCATCCGCAGGACCCATTCGATGAAAAAAGGAAATCTTCGGAAAATAATGATGGATGCGGGGCCTTGCTTACACATAGCCTGTCACAAAATCAGCAATCTATCGCTAGAATGCCGGGATATATGGACGACGAACTAAAATCCGCCATCAGGGAGAACGTATCCCGCGCACTCGTCGAGGACGTCGCGACTGGCGACCTGACCGGTGAACTGATTCCGGCCGACAAGCCGGCCGCTGCCACGATCATCACGCGCGAAGCCATGACAATGGCCGGCCGACCGTGGGTGGAAGAAGTCTGCCGGCAGGTCGACGAGCGCATCGCCCTGGACTGGCAGTTCAATGATGGTGATGCTGTCGCGACGGGCGAGACATTGTGCGAATTGAAAGGGCCTGCACGATCGATGCTGACTGCCGAAAGAACGGCATTGAACTTCCTGCAATTGCTATCGGCGACGGCCACCGTAACGCGCCGCTACGTGGATGCCGTTGCGGGCACTTCCTGCCGGATACTCGATACCCGCAAGACGATTCCCGGCCTGCGGCTCGCACAGAAATACGCGGTGCGTTGCGGCGGCGGCCACAATCACCGGGTCGGACTTTACGACGCGATCCTGATCAAGGAGAACCACATACTGAGCGCCGGTGGCATTGCCGCCGCCGTCGAATCCGCCAGGCGCCTGCACCAGGGAATGCCTGTCGAAGTCGAGGTGGAGACACTGGACGAACTGCGCGAAGCGCTGACCGCCGGTGTCGAGCGGCTGCTGCTCGACAATTTTACGCCGGACGCGCTGCGTGAAGCCGTCGGCGTCAATCGCGAACAGGGCCAGCCGCCGGCCGAGCTCGAGGCATCGGGCGGCATGGCGCTCGAGGACGTGGCAGCGATTGCCGCAACCGGTGTCGATTACATTTCAGTCGGCGCGCTGACGAAGAATATCAGGGCTGTCGACCTGTCGATGCGCTTCAGATAGCGATCATCCGTTCAACGGCCCGCCGGGCTTTTACTGCAATGCCTGGATCGATCTCGACGCAAGGCTCGAGCGTATCGAGTGCGTCGTAAATTTTGGCGAGCGTGATCCGTTTCATGTGCGGGCACAGGTTGCACGGCCGGATGAACTCGACGTCCTGAATGTCGGCGGCCACGTTGTCGCTCATCGAGCATTCGGTAACCATCATTACCCGCCTGGGCCGTTGCTTCTGCACGTAACTCTGCATCTGCGCCGTCGAGCCGACAAAATCGGCAGTATCGAGGACGTCGGGCGGACACTCGGGGTGCGCAATGATCGTCAGGTCGTCGTAATTACAGCGGTACTGCTCGAGTTCGGCGCCGGTAAACCGCTCATGCACTTCGCAATGGCCTTTCCAGGCGATGATTCTTACGTCGGTCTGCCTGGCGACGTAATTCGCAAGGTACTCGTCGGGGAGGAAGATAACCTCGTCCACGCCGAGTGACTCTACGACCTGGACGGCATTGCCCGACGTGCAGCAGATGTCGGACTCGGCTTTGACCTCGGCCGACGTATTGACGTAGGTCACAACCGGCACACCCGGGTGCTTCTCGCGCATTGCGCGGATGTCGGCGGCCGTGATCGAGTCGGCCAGCGAACATCCTGCCCGCTCATCGGGAATCAGGACGGTCTTGTCGGGGTTGAGGAGCTTCGCCGTCTCGGCCATGAAGTGTACGCCGGCCAGCACGATGACATCCGCATCGGTATCGACGGCCTTACGCGCGAGTGCGAGCGAGTCGCCCGTGATGTCGGCGACACAGTGAAAGATCTCTGGCGTCATGTAGTTGTGCGCCAGGATGACGGCATTGCGCTCTTTCTTGAGCTGATTGATCGCGGCGACATAGGGCGCATGAACCGGCCATTCGACATCAGGAATGACGGTCTTGACGTGTTCGTAAAACTGCGCGGTGGCGGCGAGCGCGGCCTTGGTATCAATGTTGGGACGCATGGGTCACCTATTTGAATACACGTGAAACTATTTATGCTCAATCAGAGCATATGTGGTTATACTCGCAGAGAGCATAATTACTGTCAAGCCATGCCCCAGGGACCCCAGCAGACCATCATCAACCTGACAGCCGTGATCGTTGCGGTCACGGATGGTCGCCCGCGCGTGCTGATCGTCGACCAGGATGGCGAAGGTCTCCCGAACGGACCGTTCGACCCCGCGAAGCACGACAGCCTGGAGAGCGGTTTGCGGCAGTGGGTCGAAGCCCAGACGGGCCTGGACCTGTACTACGTCGAGCAGCTGTACACGTTCGGCAACCGTAACCGCGACCCGATCGAGATTATGGGCGGGCCGCGCGTCGTCTCGGTCGCATACATGGCGCTAACCCACGAAGACGATGTGGATACGAAGAACGCCGAGTGGCATGACTGGTACGGCTTCCTGCCCTGGGAGGACTGGCGCCAGGGACGGCCGTCGCTGATCGACGAGCAGATTCGCCCCGCCCTTGACGACTGGGCCCTGCAACCCGAGAGTGAGGCGCGGCAGAACCAGCGCCAGGATCGGATCAACGTGACATTCGGGCCCAAGGCCGCGACCCATATGGATGCAGTGTTGTCCCTCGAGCGCTACGAATTACTGTACGAAGCGGAACTTGTGACCGAGTCATTGCGCGACCGGCAGACCACGCATGCCGTAACGTCCGACATGGGCACGCACCTCGTCTCGGACCATCGCAGAATCCTCGCATCCGCGCTGGGCCGCCTGCGTGGCAAGATCGCCTACCGGCCCGTGGTTTTTGAACTCCTCCCCGGCGAATTCACGCTGCTGCAATTACAGCGTGTTGTCGAGGCCTTGAGCGGCGCGCAACTGCACAAGCAAAATTTCCGTCGTCTCGTCACCGGCGCCGACCTCGTCGAACCGATTGGCCGGACCGTCCGCATCGGCAAAGGCCGACCCGCCGAGTTGTTTCGCTTCCGGCGCGAGGTGCTCGGTGAAACCCTGACCGTGGGACTAACGCGACCGATTATGCGCGACGTCGATCACTAGTCCGCAATCACGCTGCGCAACCCCGACGAGATGGAACCGGGCGTGACCTTGTTCAACGTCAACGCTCCACCGGCTATATCACTGATCCCGCTGGCGGCGACGATGACATAAATGTTAGCGTTGTCGTTCGCCCATGGGAGGATGACGATGCGGCGGGGAAGAAAGGCGCGCCTCGAAAAGCCGCCGGCACAATCAGCTGTAGGACCGGGATTTACAGGCGGCCAGTACAGGCCGCTCAGCGATACCGACATGCAGAACGTGCATCAGACGATTCTTGATGTACTCGAGAATATCGGCATGGCGGACCCGATTCCGATCGTTCAGGAACACGCGCTGCAACGCGGTTGCATGCTCGACGATGACGGCCGCCTGTTGTTCCCGCGCGCGCTCGTCGAAGACATGATCGCCGAGGCGCCCAGCGACCTGATGTTCCATGGCCAACAGGAACGCTACGATCTCGACCTGCGCGAGGAGCGCGTCCATACCTACGGGGGCGGCGAGGCAGTGACGATGCTGGACCCCGGCGCTTCGAGTTATCGGCCATCGACTCTCATGGACGTCTACGACGCGGCCCGGCTCGTCGACAAGCTCGACAACGTCCATGCGTTTTCACGACTCGTTGTCGCGACCGACATGAAGGGACGCATGGCGTGCGACATCAATACGGCATATGCCAGTGCCGCCGGTACCGCCAAGCACACGGCACTGACCTTCGGCGACTACCGCAACGTGGAACCGACGCTCGAAATGCTGTACATGATCGCCGGCAGCAAAGAAAAGTTTCTTGAGCGGCCATTTGCGCATGGTGGCGGCTGCCCGGTCATCTCGCCGCTGCGCTACGGCGAAGACAACTGCGAGGTATGCGTCGAGTCAGTCAAGTTCGGCGCACCGGTATGGATAGTCGTTGCGCCGCAGGCTGGTGCAACCGCGCCGGCTGCTCTCGCGGGCGCCCTCGTCCAGGTCATGGCCGAGGCAATCGCGAGCATGCTCATGATCAACGTCGTGCATCCGAAACATCCGGTCATCGTCGGTCCCTGGCCGTTCGTATCAGACCTGCGCACGGGCAGCTTCACGGGAGGCAGCGGCGAAGAGGCCCTCGTAAGCGCAGCCGCGGCCCAGATGACCAATTTTTACGGCCTCGTCAGTTCGGTCGGCGCCGGCATGACCGACGCCAAGTCCCCTGACAACCAGGCCGGCTATGAAAAAGCGATCGCCACCACGCTTGCCGCGCTAACCGGCTGCAACAACGTCTCCGAATCGGCCGGCATGATGGGTAGCCTGATGGGGCTGTCATTCGAGTCGCTCGTCATCGACAACGACATGCTCGGCGCCGTCATGCGTACGGTGCGCGGCATCGAAGTCAACGACGATACGCTGTCGTACGCCGAAATCGAAAATGCCGTGTACGGCGAAGGCCACTTCCTGCGCCAGGATCAGACTTTGGACCTGATGCGTTCCGAGTACGAGTACCCGGTGCTGGCCGACCGACTCTCGCCCAATGTCTGGGAGGAAGCCGGATCGCTGGACATACGCGAGCAGGCAGCGATACGCGTGAAGGAAGTCCTGTCGACACACTACCCCGACTACATCAAGCCCGACGTCGACGCGAAGATTCGCGACAAGTTCAAGATCGAAATACCGCGCGAGTATATGCAGGCGGGCAATGGCCGCTGGTAAACGCCGCGGTGGCGGCCGGGCCGCACGCAAGGCCGCACGAGCCGATCATTCGGCTCTTGGCGCGGTGCGCCCGGGAATGCCGGGCGGACATTACAAGCCCCTGAGCAACCGCGACATCGAACGCATACACGACGCGGCGCTCGACATCCTGGAGACAACGGGCATCGGCGACCCGATCCCCGAAATTCTCGACTACGCCCTGCCCGGCGGCTGTTTCCTGAATGATGACAGCCGGCTCTGCTTCCCGCGCGCGCTCGTCGAGGACCTGATCGATACATGCCCCGGCGAGTACCCGTTGTATGCACCCGACCCGGAGAACGATCTCGTCGTGCGCGGCGAGGAGGTGCTGTTCTGTACGTCCGGCGAGGCGGTTACGGTGCTCGATTTCGAAACGCAGTCATACCGCCCGACGAAACTCGTGGACCTGTACGATGCCGCAAGGCTGGGTGACCAACTCGAACACATTCACAATTTCGGGCAACCGTTTATCGCGGCGGAATACAGCCAGGACCTGTACGTCCATGACGTGAACATTGCCTACGCCGAGCTGGCTGGCACCAATAAATCGTTTGCACTCGGCATTGCCGTCGTCGATCACATCGACGTCCTCATCGACCTGTTCGATGCCTATCTCGGTGAAGAAGGCGGATTCCTCAAGCGGCCGTTTTGCACGTTCGGCGGCTGTCCTATCGTGTCCCCGTTGAGGTTTGGCGAGGAAAATGCCCAGGTGCTCGTGCGCGTTGCCGAGCACGGCCTCGTAGCCGACGTCGCGGTCGCTCCACAAGCCGGTGCAACTGCGCCTGCGGCGCTGGCGGGCGCGCTGGTGCAGTGTTTCGCGGAAACCCTGGCCTGCATGTGCGTCGTCAACCTTGTAAACCCGGGCACTCCAATCAATTTCGGCATGTGGCCGTTTATCTCGGACCTGCGTACGGGTTCTTTTTCAGGCGGCAGCGGCGAAGAGGCGCTGATTACGGCTGCGACGACCCAGCTGTGCAATCACTATGGTTTCACGACGAGCGTCGGTGCCGGAATGACCGACTCGAAGACCATGGACGTACAGGCCGGATACGAGAAAGCGCTGACCGTCGCAACTGCCGCACTTGCCGGCGCGAATCTCGTCGCCGCATACCCGGGCATCGTCGGTAGCCTGATCGGCCAGTCGTTCGAAGGCATGGTCATCGACAACGACATGATCGGCAATATCCAGCGCGTAGTACGCGGCATCGAGGTCACCGATGAAACGCTGTCGGTCGACGTTATCAACGAAGCCGTGCACGGCGCCGGGCATTACCTTGGCAACGAGCAGACACTGACGTTGATGCAGTCCGAATATCTCTATCCCGACATTTCCGATCGGCTTACACCCGGCGCCTGGGAGGAGATGGGACGCCGGACTTTGTACGAGCAGGCCCATGAAAAGGTCCGGGAAATGTTGACAGATTATTACCCGACGTATATTGATGCGGCTGCTGACAAACGAATTCGGGACAAATTCCCGATCAAGTTAAAGCCCGAAGACATGCAAGCCGGTAACGGGCGCTGGTAATCCAATTCAGTTAACACATGGGAACTGCGTATGTCGCATGATAACGACCAGGACGATATTGTCCTCTCCGAACTGCCGGACAACGAGCTCACGGAACAGATGTGGGACGACCTGTACGACGGGCTCGCCGAGGAAATAGCCGAGGGCACGCAGATCCTGCTCGGCCGCGGCTGGGACGCGAAAAAGGTGCTCGACGAGGCGCTTGTCGGCGGCATGAATATCGTCGGCGAGGACTTTCGCGATGGCATTCTGTTTGTTCCGGAAGTATTGCTGGCCGCGAATGCAATGAAAGCCGGCATGGCTATTCTGAAGCCCATCTTGTCGGAGACAGGAGCCGAACCCGTGGGCAAAATGGTCATCGGTACGGTAAAGGGCGACATTCACGACATCGGCAAGAACCTGGTGGGCATGATGATGGAAGGCGCCGGGTTCGAAGTCGTCGACCTCGGCATCAACACCGATGCCGAGTCCTATATCGCCGCGCTCAAGGAACACCGGCCCAATATACTCGGCATGTCCGCGCTGCTTACGACGACGATGCCCTACATGAAGGTCGTTATCGACACCCTTATTGCAGAAGGTCTGCGCGACGACTACATCGTGATGGTGGGCGGAGCGCCACTCAACGAGGAGTTCGGCACGGCGATCGGCGCCGATGCCTATTGCCGCGATGCAGCGACAGCCGTCGAGGTTGCCAAGCAGCTGGTTCGCGAGAAAAGGGCTTCATGACGCGGCGAGGCCACCGCAACAAAAGAGTCTCGAACCAGATTCGCCAGCTGCCGTGGCGCGCCGTCAGCAACCACTATGCGCCGCTGGAGATTCTCAGCGACGACCACGTCGACGCGATCATCGAAACGGCCCTCGAGGTACTGGCCGCCCAGGGGATGCGCTTCCTCGAGCCCGCAAGCCGCGACCTGATGCGCAGCGCCGGCGCCGACGTGGACGACGCCGATCAGATCATTCGCTTCGATCCGGCCCTGGTCCGCGAACAACTTTCGCTGGCGCCGGACGGATTCGACTTGCGCGCAAGAAACCCGGCGCATGACCTGCATATCGGCGGCAACCGCATCGTGTTTTCCTCGGTCGGCGGACCCGCCTTTTGCAGCGATCTCGACAGCGGCCGCCGGCCGGGCACCTACGAAGAAATGTGTGACTACCTGCGACTCGTGCAAAGTCTGAACATCATCCACCAGGAAGGCGGCGGCGCGTTCGAGGCCATGGACCTGCCCGCCCAGACCCGGCATCTCGACCTGTACCTCGCGCAATGGCGCCTGCTCGACAAGAACAGCCAGGCCTACGCACTCGGTCGCGAACGAACAATAGACGCTATCGAAATGGCATGCATCGCGCTCGGGTGCGACAGGTCAGAGCTGGCGCGTCGCCCCGCCCTGCTGGCCATCATCAACACGAACTCGCCGATGCAGCTGGATACGCCGATGACCGAGGCCGTCATCGAACTGGCGAGCGCCGGCCAGGCCTGCTGCATTACGCCGTTCACGCTCGCCGGGTCGATGAGCCCGGCGACCCTTGCCGGGACCCTGATGCAACAGACGGCCGAGGTGCTGGCCGTCGTGACGCTCGCCCAGGTCATCATGCCGGGCGCGCCGGTCATGTACGGGAGCTTTGCCTCGAACGTCGACATGCAGAGCGGAGCACCTGCGCTCGGCACGCCCGAATACACCAAGGCGGCGCAGGCCAGCGGGCAGATCGCGCGCCGCCTCGGCCTGCCCTATCGCTCGAGCAACACGACGGTCGCCAACTGTGTCGACGCGCAGTGTGCATTCGAGAGCCAGATGTCACTGTGGGGATCGATCATGGGGCATGCGAATCTCGTCAATCATGCCGCGGGCTGGCTCGAGGGCGGCCTCACCGCTTCGTTCGAAAAGCTCATCGTTGACGCCGAAATGCTGCAGATGATGGCCGAGTATCTGAGACCCATCGACGTCAACGACGATGAGCTGGGCGTCGACGCGATCGCCGAGGCCGGCCCGGGCGGCCACCACTTCGGCACGAGCCACACGCTCGAACGATACGAGTCGGCATTCTATACTCCGATGCTGTCTGACCGGCAGAACTTCGAGCGCTGGCGGGAAGCGGGCGGCCTCGATATCGCGGCGCGCGCCAATTCGCTCTGGAAGCAACTGCTCGGTGAATACGAGCAACCCGCCATTGATCCGGCCATCGACGAGGCCCTGGTTGCTTACGCGGACAGGCGCCGGCCCGAACTGATGGCCTGTAACGGCTGATTGCTGAGAGTACGACGATGCGACCTACTTTAAATGTGCTCGGCGACGAACTGATCGGGGAGATCCTCGATGAGGCCAAGCGCATCATGGCCGAGACCGGCATGGAAATTCGCGGTGCCGATCTGCGCGAACGCCTGCTTGACCATGGCCTGAAGACCGACGCCGACGGCCGCGTGCTGTTCCCGCGCGAAGTCGTCGAAAAGGCTATCGAAACCGCGCCGAAGTCGTTCTGGCTGCACGATCGCGACGGCGAACGCTACACCGAGATCGGCGGCTACAACGTGCACTACGTGCCGGGCTCGAGCGGGCTCAAGATCCAGGATCACCGCACGGGTGAGACTCGCCTCTCCAATTCGACTGACTTCGTCGAATACGCCCGAATTTGCGACGGTCTCGAGCACATCGCCTACCTCGCGACGGCCTTCTCGACGAACAAGGACATCGAGTCGCAGGTCTCGGATGCCTGGCGTCAGTACATGACGCTGACGACATCAAAGAAACCCGTCGTCACCGGCGCGTTCTCCGAACACGGCGTGCCGCGCATGGTCGAGATGCAACAGCTGTTCCGCGCGGATCGCGACGACCTGATCGCGAAACCGATGTCGATCTTCACGATCACGGCGACGGGCAACTTTCGCTACGGCGAGGACTCCTGCCAGAACCTGCTCGACTGCGTCGAAGCCGGCATCCCGATCGAGGTCGTACCGGTCACGCTGATGGGCCTGATTGCGCCCGTAACGCTCGTGGGCGCGCTGGTCTTTCACTGCGTCGACGTCCTGACCGGCATCACGATGGCCCAGATCGTCCGCCCGGGAGCGCCCGTATTGTTCGGCGGCGCACCGGCGACCTTCCACATGAAGGCCGCGAGTTCGCCGATGGCGGCCATCGAGGCGCAGCACCTCAACGTCGCCTATGTCGCGATCGCCAAGTCGATGAATCTGCCGACCCAGGCCTACATGGCTCTCTCGGATGGCAAGTTTCTCGACGCCCAGGGTGGCGGCGAGACATTCAGCAGCGCGCTGCTCGCGGCGCTCGCCGGCGTCAATTCGGTGTCCGGACCGGGCATGCTCGATTTCGTGCTCACGTTCAGCTTGCCGAAGCTCGTCTTCGACAACGAGGTCTGCGGCCAATGCCTGCACTTTGTGCGCGATCTCGAGGTCCGCGATGATTTACCCACGGCCGATCTCGTTGCCGACCTGATGCGAGAGGACCACCTGATTACGTCTGAGCACACGCTCGAGATGTGGCCCAAGGAGTTGTATCTGACCGACCCGGTCTTCGATCGCAGCAATCGCGAGACTTGGGAAGAAACGGGCTCGAAAAGCCTGTGGGACCGGGCGTGCGAGCAGGTCGAGGAACGGCTGGCCAATTACACGCCGATAACGACCGACCCGGCAGTCGACACGGCAATGCGCGAGCTCGTCATGTCCGGGCTCGAGAAACAGGAAAAGCTACCGGAACTGCCACCGCCAGCCGAACCTCGTGCGCCGCAGCGTACTCCCGGCCGCCGGGGGCGCGCCGGCCGACGCCGCAGCCGCTAGGCTTTTTCCAAAACAGCGTACCCGCTATCAGGCTGTCAGGTCAGCGAGCGTTCACTTATGCTGGCCTGGCGTTCCGCGCGGGGAGAATAACCGAAATGATCTTTGAATCGCTTGCTGAAATGTGAACTCGATACAAAGCCCGTCATCGCCGCAATTTCGACGACGCTGATCGA
>JABAOH010002738.1_pt1 | contig 43331 bp, 39 predicted proteins | sample 7062181 | NCBI WGS metagenome assembly JABAOH01 (sample SAMN14538630, study PRJNA623070) | marine sediment metagenome | biome: marine biome [ENVO:00000428]; feature: marine pelagic biome [ENVO:01000023]; material: deep marine sediment [ENVO:00002113]; isolation source: pool of 5 deep marine... | reverse complement strand
TTTGATTCCCATAGGGCAGGCTCGACTACAAGCGCCACAATCCACGCACCGTCCAGCCACATGGAGGGCCCTAACGATGTGGAAGACCATCACATCCGATGGGTTATCCGTTTTACCAAGCCAGAGAGGTGTGGTTAGGTCAACAAAACACTCTTTGCAGTAACATAGGGGACAGGCGTTCCTACATGCGTAACACCTGATGCAGTTTTTAAATTCCTCCTTGAAGTAAGTCCATTTCTCCTCGGCCGACTTCGCCTCAAAGCTTGAGACTTCAGCAAAGGCTTCAACCTTCGTGAGCTCCGGCGCCTCACGACCCACCAACACGTCGTAGAGTAGTGGATTTCTGTGTTCACATGTTGTACATTCATCGCAGAGTAGATCATCCGTCTTAAGAGTTCGGCTAAACCCTTCCCCGGATACAGTGACCTCTTCGTTTGTAACCGAAGCCTCCAGAATTTCTCTGCTGCCTACCTCCGCCTCGATCTTTCTTCTGTTGATTACTCCTAGGCAGGGAACCCCAATTATCACCATGTTTTCCCTTGGAATCTGCTTTTCACTAAGAACCACAAGGATCGACCGTGTATCGCAGCCCTTGGCGACGATGCCGATCCTCTTTTCCTCTCTGTCCAGGAGGTATCGGGCAAGGTTGTCATCACATGTTGGGTTTAATACGAGTTTTTCCACGTCATTCGGTTTCCTGATGAAGCATGGTGTTGTACGTAAGGGGAGTGAGCCGGCCTCGTAGCCTATTATTAGGTCGACCTTCTTCTGGTTAAGCAGGTCCTTCGCGGCTTTCCTCATCGATGCCTCTAGATTCATTCCGACACCGTTCCTAACTTCACAAGCCTCTTAGCTGGTCCCAAGCGTCTCACACGTTCGACGACTTCTGTCACGACCTTGGAGAATTTTCCGCCCTCCGCCGCCGAGACCCATGAAAAGTTAACTCTTCCTTCCTCGATGCCTATGAATTCAAGGAGATTTTTGAGGACGGCGAACCTCCTCCTAGCTATGTAGTTACCGCTGATGTAATGGCAGTCCCGTGGATGACATCCTGACACCAATACCCCATCCGCCCCCCGTTGCAGGCTTTTTATGATGAAGAAGGGGTCAACTCTTCCAGAGCAGGGGATGCGGATGACGCGGATATTTGGTGGGTACTGTATTCTGCTGATGCCGGCCAAATCCGCTCCCGCATAGCTACACCAGTAACATAGAAAAGCGACTATCTTCGGCTCCCAGACTTCTTCACCGACATCTCTTCTCCCAGCTTCACCGTCCATTGTTTTCACTACTCCTAGAGGGCGTTCAAAATCGAGAGAATTTGTTCATCGGTTGATCCATATAGGTCTATGGCGTTACATCTACAACTGGCCGAGCAAGCACCGCATCCCTCACACAGGGCGTCGTTGACCTTCGCCACCTTCTGACTTTCATCTATCACCACGGCGTTGTAGGGGCAAACCTCAACGCATACACCGCACCCGGTACATCTTTCCTCGTCAACGGTTGCTATCGTTCCCTCCGAGTCGATCTTTTCCTTTGTCAAAAGGGTGCAGGCTCTAGATGCTGCGGCATATGCTTGGGAGATGCACTCATCGATGAATTTTGGTGCGTGTGCCAGTCCACAGGTGAAGATCCCCTTTGTGGCGAAGTCGATTGGGCGAAGCTTGGCGTGGGCCTCCAAGAAGAATCCGTCTTCGTTGAGTGGTACCTTCAGCATCTGAGCCAAGGCAATGTTATCTAAGGGAGAGGTTATGGCGGTGCTGAGCACAGCCAGATCAGCGTTTATTGAAAGTTCTTCGCCCAGCGTGGGCTCGTAAACAGAGACGATCAAAGACCCGTTTTCATCTTTGCCCCTCGGGGTTACTATGGGTTCTCTATCTTCACCGTAGCGTATAAAGAGGACGCCTGCATCCCTAGCCTCCGAATAGTAGTCTTCCCTGAAGCCATAGGTTCTCATGTCACGAAAGAGGATGAACACATCTGTGGAGGGATTTAGCTCCTTTATCTTCCGCGCGTTCTTTATCGCTTCGCTGCAACAAACTCGGCTACAGTATGGTCGGTCATTCTTCCTAGAGCCCACGCATTGGATCATCACTACGTTTCTGTGGTTGGCGATGTTATAGCCCTTGGCGATCTTACTCTCCAGCTCCTGTTGTGTAATTACTCTGGGATGTCTCCCATACAAATGTTCCATTGGCTCATACATCTCTCCGCCAGTGGCCACTATTATGACCCCGTGTTTCAATACCTTCTCTTCTTTGTTTCTCAAACGGACGATTGTTTGGAAGTTACCTACATACCCCGAGATCTCTTCTATTTTTGCATCTGTTAAAACGTGAATTAATTGATTCGATCGAACCTTGTCAATCACCTCGGCGAGGTGTTCTTGTACATCGTCTCCCTCAACTGTGTAATAGGTTTTACGTAGAATCCCGCCGATTTCCCTCATCTTCTCCACCAAATAAGTCTCAAAACCCTGCTCAGCCAGCCCCAGTGCCGCCGTCATACCAGAGAGACCGCCTCCTACGACCAGACCTATAGGGGTCATTTCTAATCGACGCCTCTTCAGGGGTATCAACCTACGGGTTTTCGCCACAGCCATTCTAACGAGGTCTTTCGCCTTCTCTGTGGCGGCTTTGGGTTCATGAGTGTGAACCCAGGAACATTGGTCGCGGATGTTTGCCATTTCAAAGAGGTAGGGATTCAACCCAGCCTCCTTAATCGTCTCTTGGAAGAGAGATTCATGGGTCCTCGGGGTGCAAGAGGCGACAACCACCCTGTTAAGTTTATGCTCCTTGATCTTCTGCTTGATCAGTTCCTGGGTATCTTGGGAACATGTATATAGGTTCTCCTCGGCATATACGACGTTGGGAAGATGTTTGGAATACTCAACAACTTTAGGTACTTCGACTACCGCGCCGATGTTGATGCCGCAATGGCAGATGAAGACACCTATCCTCGGAGGTTGACCCACCACATCTAGTTCCTCGGGATAAGTTTTTTCTTTTACGAGAGAACCTCTAGCCGGGGAAAGCAGACACTCGGCGAGGCAAGCGGCACCGCTAGCCTGTGTCACTGTACCAGGGATGTCTTTGGGTAAGGAAAAAGTACCGCCCACAAAGATTCCCGGCTTAGAAGTTTCAAGAGGTGAGAACAACTTCGTCTTGCAGAAGCCGTATTCGTTCAGCTCAACCCCGAGTTTCTGAGCTAACCGCTGAGCAGCTTCTGATGGTTGCAGGCCGATGGAGAGCACGACAAGGTCGAATTCTTCCTCGTTCAGAGCTCCATTCTCGCTTTCATACTTTATCTTCAAGTTATGGTTCTTCGTCACCTCCTCCACTTCGGAGACTCTGAACCTGACATATCTTACGCCGTAGTCTTTCTTGGCTCTCTCTACATACTTATCGAAGTCTTTCCCATGGGCCCTCATGTCTACATAGAAGATCGTGACATTGATCTGGCTCATGTGTTCTTTTGCGATTATGCTCTCCTTGGTGGCGTACATGCAGCACACAGAGGAACAATAGTCGTTGCCACAGGTCCTGTCTCGAGATCCAACACATTGAATAAAGGCGATCTTTCTTGGAATATCTCCGTCAGAGGGTCGTTGAACCCGACCGCTGTACGGCCCTGAGGCGCTAAGAATACGTTCAAACTCGAGGCTGGTGACGACGTTGGGGTACCTATCATAGCCATACTCACTCTTTACATGCGCGTCGAACTCCTCACACCCTGGCATCAGGATGATTGCGCCCACATTTACCGCGGTCGTCTTCTCAATGTCGCCGTACTCAACGGCTTCAGCTAAACAGATGTTTTCACATAGACCACACCCGATGCATCTCTTTTCATCTATGGCGTAGGCCAGAGGGACGGCTTGAGGATATCTTATATAAATGGCGTTTCGCTCAGTCAACCCCTCATTGTAAACATCCACAGCGCCAACAGGACATAACTTGGCGCATAGACCACATCCAGTACATTTGTCGATGTCAACGTACCTAGGCGCCTCCTTTACCAAAACTGTGAAGTTGCCAGCTTCACCGGAAACCTCCAATATCTCGGCATTGGTCAAGATATCGATGTTCAGATGTCTGCCACACTCCACCAGCTTAGGAGAAAGTATGCACATAGAGCAGTCGTTGGTGGGGAAGGTTTTATCGAGCTGAGCCATGACACCTCCTATGGATGAAAATGCCTCTGTTAAATAGACCTTGAAGCCTGACTCAGCTAGGTCAAGCGAGGCCTGAACGCCTCCAATGCCGCCGCCGACAACTAGGACCGCCCCTACTCTATCAGCTTTCGCCTCAGTAATCCTCGCTGAAACACCACCAGAGACCTGTCTCATCGGAAAGCCTCGCTCAGCTTCTTACGTATCTTGGGCTGTGTCCATCGACTCCCACCATTGAAACCAGACCTAACCGCTCCATGGCGGCTGTGCTGGCTAAAACCTCCCTTGGAGAGAACCCCGTCTTCTCAGCCACCTCTTTGACAGAGAGGGGTCCATCGTCAAGTTCGAGGAGGATCCTGTTCTTTATGTATTCCCTCCAGATGGCTTCGAGCATTACTTCGTCGAATTCTTCTTGGGGAACCTTCTGTCCAAAAACGTTCTTGTCTTCCACCAGCTCCCTTTCCTTGCCCATCAACCACCTAACATCTTCTTGGGCTAATACGCGTTTGGCAGTTACTAAACGCAATTTTAACTCCTCTGCTTCTAGTTTGGTCTCGCTGCCCAGAGGTCCAAGGTCTTTGATTTCTTCAACGAACTCTTTGATCAGGGTAGCGTATCTTTCCCCTTCCGCCGCTGAAACCCAGTCCAAGAGTAGACGTCTTGGATCAACGCCGATTCTGTTAAGCATCTTTTTAGTCGTCTTCATCCGCCTCTCGGTTTGGTAGTTGCCCGTAATGTAGTGGCAGTCCCCTAGATGACACCCGAGGACCATCACACCGTCGATCCCTCGGATAAGTGCCTCTAGGACGATCACCGGGTCGACCCTAGCAGAGCACATCACTCTGATTACTCTTTGGTTGGCGGGCTGCTGAACGCGGCTGAGTCCTGCAAAATCAGCGCCGGCGTAGGAACACCAGTTGCATAGGAAGCCTAGGATCGTCGGTTCAAAGTCCTTCGAAGCCATCATGCGGTCTCCGACAAAGCGTTAAGCTGTGCTAAGAGCTGATCATCGGTATAGTGCCACATGGTAATGGCTTTTTCAGGGCATCCGGCGCCACAGGCCCCACATCCCTTGCAAGAGGCTGCTATGACCCTTGCAACCCTCTTTGTCTCGGTTCTCTCGACTTGAACCGCGCCAAAAGGACAGAGTGACTGGCAGAGCCCGCAGCCGATGCATCTCTCTTCGTCGACGAACGAGATTATGGGCTCGATGTTCACATGCCGCTTTAACAGAGAGATCGAGGCCCTTGACGCCGCCCCACAAGCTTGTGAAATAACCTCACCTACGTCAGCAGGCCAGTGTGCACAGCCGCAGAGATAGATACCCTCTGTCGCAAAGTCTACGGGTCGAAGTTTCATATGCGCCTCGAGGAAAAACCCGTTTTCCTCCAGTGGTACCTTGAGCAACCTCGAAATCTCCTCGGCGTCGATATTGGCGACGAGCGGTGTTGAGAGAACAACGAGGTCACTTCTTATGGTCAGCTCCTCTCCGAGGAGTTCATCGTAAACCACAACTTTCTCATCACTGACAAAGGGAGATTTCTCTGGGATGTACTTAACGAAGATAACACCCCGCTCTCTCGCTTTAGCATAATAATCTTCTTGTTCGACGCCGTGGGTTTGCATGTCTCGGTAGAGTATAAAGATCTCGGTTCTTGGTCTATTCTCCTTGATAAGCAAGGCGTTCTTGACAGAGACCATGCAACATATTCTAGAGCAATAAGACCTTACTTTGTCCCTTGCACCCACGCATTGTATCATCACAACCCGGGAGGCCTCCAGCCCTCCTTCCTTGAGGATTCTTTCTAACTCCAACTGAGTGATGACGCGGCGTCCATCATAGTTGAACATACCTGTGGGTGTGAATACATCGGCTCCCGTGGCCACAATAATTGCCCCCACCTTAAACTCAATGGACTTCCCTCCATGCTCAACGGTGACATCGTAGTTGCCCATGAATCCTCTAACTTCGCTAACCACCGAGGAGGTGAACACTTCGATGTTAGGGTTGCTTCTTACCTTCTTTATCCATGCTGAGAGGAGTTCGGACGCATCGACTTGTTTCGGATACAGTTTACATAGTTTTCTCAGCATACCACCCATTTTCTCGGTTTTCTCTACTACCTTTACCTTGAGGCCGCGGTTGGCGAGGTTGAGTGACGCCGTCATGCCCGCGATTCCGGCTCCAATAACCAAGGCAACGGGGTTGACCTCCACCTCAATGTCTTGTAGAGGCTGTAACAGTGCAGCCCTAGCTACTCCCATCCTTAATAGATCTTTCGCCTTTAGGCTAGCTTCTCTTCTATCTTGTACATGTACAAAGGAACACTGTTCCCTTATGTTGACGAACTCAAATAGATACGGGTTGAGGCTTGCTTCCATGCACGCCGCCCTAAAAAGAGCCTCATGGGTTCTGGGGGTGCACGCGGCGACTACAACCCGATTCAGCCTATGTTCTGATATGGCTTCCTTGATCTGCGTCAGCCCGGCATCAGAGCACATGTAGGTGTTTTCTTGGGAATAAACGACATGTGGTAGACCACTCGAAAATTCTACGAGCATTGGAATATCCAAGACACCAGCGATGTTTGTACCACAGTGACAGATGAAGACACCGATCCTTGCTTCATTCAAAGGCTGCTTCTCCCATCACGAACTCAGCGGCCTTTGCAGCCGCACCACTTGCTTGAGTTACGGACTCAGATATGTCTGCTGGGGCACGGCAATAGCCACACGCGAATATGCCTTTCTTTGTCGTGTCTGTTGGAAAAAAGGGGTCGGTCTTGAAGAAACCGTGTTCGTCCAGCTCGTTCCCTAAGATACTTGCAAGCCTACCCACGTTTTTTCTGGGTGTTAGGCTTGTTGCGAGAACGGCCAAATCAACAGCAATATCCTTCGGTACTTCACTGGACTCGACATCCTCAAACCAGATAATCGGATTCTCATAGGCGTCCGTAGTTACCTCAGCAACCCTCCCCATTATATATTCCACGCCGTGTTGTCGCTCCGCCCGCGAAATATATTGTTGAAAGCCCTTTCCCGCGGCCCTTAGATCGGTGTAAAAGATATAGGAATATACATCTGGATTATGCTCGTGTGCAAGTATGGCCTCCTTCGTGGCATGCATACAACAAACCGAGGAGCAGAACCTGTTGAATCTTAGGTCTCTTGACCCAACGCACTGTATGAAGGCTATTTTATTGGGCTCTTTTCCATCTGAGGGCCTCTTGAGGCGCCCGCCTGTAGGCCCAGAGGCACATATCAATCTTTCATATTCCAGAGAGGTGATGACGTTTCTATGCTTTCGGTAGCCATATTGACCCAATTGAGAGGGGTCATATAGGTCGAAACCCGTAGCCAGGATGATAGCTCCAACATGTAGCGTCATCTCTTGGTCTTTCTGTGTGAAGTCTATTGAGCTCCTTGCGCATACCCTTTCGCAGATGCGGCATATGCCCTTTGTAAAGTACAGGCAATGGTCTTTATCGACCGCCACAACAGGGGGGACGCCTTGTGGAGAATATAGGTAAATTGCACTTCTGTCTTTTAATCCCATATCGAATTCATCGGGAACCCTGATAGGGCATTTTATGACACATTCTCCGCAGCCGGTGCAGTCCTCCTTCACAAACCTTGCATGTCTTAGTATTTTGACCTCAAAGTTACCTGGGGATCCTTCTAAACCCGTCACCTCTGAGCATGTGTGCAACGTGATGTTGGGATGCCGGTAGCACTCAACCATCTTCGGTGATAGTATGCATATAGAGCAGTCGTTGGTTGGAAAAGTCTTGTCGAGCTGAGCCATTCTACCGCCTATGCATGGCTTTTCCTCTACGAGGTGAACGTGTATCCCCATAGCACCTAAATCTAGGGCCGCTTGGATGCCGGCAACACCCCCGCCCACCACCATGATATCTCTACGTGGATGCGTCGTTTCACCTCACCTTTATGAAGAGTGGAGTCCTCGCTGGCATCTCATACCTTAATTAATAGACTTGATGTCTTAACACGATTCATGTTTAGCCCAAGTTCTCCTTGGTTGAGGCCTAGAGCCAAGCCAAGTAGTTGAGGATAATAGAGAACTGGCAGACCATAATCAACGTTAAATTTTTTCTCGATTCTTCGCTGGTTATTGTCATACATCACGCCGCAGAAAGGGCAGATTAAGCAGATCGCGTCGGCTCCCACCGACTTTATGTGATCGAGCTTGTTAGAGCTCATCGTCAACGCTATATTCTCATTCATCCCCAGTATGGCCCCACCACAGCATTGTTTTTTGTCTTCGTATTCGACGCTGGTCGCTCCGGTGACAGAAATTAGCTTGTCTAACGAGAAGGGGTGTTCTGGGTCATCGAAATTTCCATATATCTCCGATGGTTTTAGGTAGTGACAGCCATAGTGAGCTGCGATCTTAAGTGAGGTGAGATTCTTCTTCATTGAATTCCTTATCTTCTCAACTCCGATGTCCTCATATAGTACCCTGGCGAAGTGTTTCACCTCGACGCCACCTTTGTAGCTTCTGTCAACCCCGCTGAGCTTTTTATTCACCTCGGCCCTTAGCTGAGAATCTTTTTGAAGATCCTTGTTGGTCTCAGTGAGAAAAGAGGCACATGCACTGCATAAGACACATATATCTAGTCCCAAGTTTTCTGCAACGGCCAAGTTCCTTGAGGCTAATAACAAGGCGGTCCCGCGATCCAGAGACTTAATCGGAAATCCACAGCAGGCAAAGTCATCCACATCAGTTAACTCTATTCCAAGCGCCTCAGCCACCTTCCTCGTTGACAATTCGTAATTCCTCGCCCTCACAGGCACGGTACAACCTAGAAAGAGCGCGTACCTCATTTCGACTCTTTCTCCCTTTCATACACCAGTTTAACTAACCCCGTGACTTCGAAAAGCTGAACGATCTCGTCGCATTTGGGGTGGACTAGGGGCAGCCCTATCTTAATTCGTCTTCTATTGTCGAACTCTTCGATTGCATAGAGCCTCCCGAGATTTCCGATGAGCTCTGCTTGCATGATTAGTGATGGATGAATATAGCCTTCTTTAACCGCCAGGTTCTTCAAGACCTCCATCACATCGGTGATCTTAACTTCCTGCGGGCATCGTTGGTGGCAAGTATAGCACGCGGAACAGAGCCAGATGAAATCGCTTGACAGAACCCTCTCTCTCATACCCAGTATGGCCATACGGATGATCTTCCTGGGGTTATATTCGTCATCGATCGCTCTCACCGGGCAACTGGCGACGCATGTACCACATTGGAAGCACTTCCTGATGTTCTCTCCGCCCCGTATCCTAGAAATCTCTTCGCTAAATCTGGATCCAAGCTCCGTGAAAGCTATGGATTTCCCTTTTTGTTTATTGAAACTCAATTTTATATCGCCACATACACACCTGTTTCGTTGAAACCATTTTCATTCTATACTCTTTGGTCACCGTGATCTCTCTTCAATAGTCACACTTTATTCGTGAATTGGCTGATCGACTCCTTTGACCTTGTTTCTCTCATTTTGGGGGCTTTCTCAGCCACTTTTCAACTCAGTTGGGTTAAGACGTCATGACCTGTACGGGCGTCTTTAATACATCAAATGTGACGAAGTTGTAAAAAAATATCAGAAAAAAAATATGGGTGGTATATATCAACCACACTGTTAAGGCGGTACTAGATATACTCTGAAAGCGTCTTCTGGGATTCTCCGGCTTGGATGAGCGTTAGATTGATTTCCCGTTCGGTGAGGGCTACTCTCTCTTGGAGGTAGGGGTCAGGACAGTAGTTTCTTAGGAGATCCTTAACGATGTTTAGATACTTCTCTACACCTCTCTTGTGAACAGTCTGAACTAATTCTCCTCCACAGGAGTCGCAGTTTCCTGAGAGGGGGGGGCGTCTGTGGTTGAAGTAGCATTTTTTACAGCGGAAGGATTGAGTGGTGAAGGCCCTTAGATTCCCGAGGATGTCTGGTAAGAGGTGTGTATTAATTACTGACCGAACCATCTGAGAGACATCTACTGATGAGAGCTTGGAAGAAAGTTCGACTTGTACCTTGATCTTCTCAGTCATGGCGTGGAGACGACGATAAGAAGACGTGTTTTCCATCAACCTAAGCTGAGCCCCGGAAAACGAATTCGGAATCGCTTTGTATTGGTCCTTCGTATTAAGATAATCGTAAACCCATTTAACGAGTTTGATGATTTCCTTAGGGTGGGTTTCGGTTAGAGCAGCCTCATAAAACTTCTTTGGATAACCAGTAGAGAATTCGATATTGTGGGCCTGGGAGTCTACTTCCGAAGGTAAGAGCACAGGGCTGATGAAAAGAGGAGCATCCATCTCTCCACCTGTGGAAGCCGGAAGATAGAACGGTGAGAAGTTGATCAAAACGTCTAGGAAAAGCATTATACTATCCTGATCGCCATCACAGTCTCGCCTCTTGGATGCGTGCCAGAGTGGATTCGCGTAGAGCACTTGACTGTCAGTGAACCCTATGATCCTGCCAATGACGCCCACGGAGGTGTGGGGTGAGAGACCTACTACCAAGACCCCTATCATATCTTCCACGGTATCGGCGTTGTAGAAAGATGGGAGTTCATAGACCTTATATAACATCTCATCGATGAACCGAGTCACATTGAAGAGATACTCCGCTGCTGCCTTTGGAATGATCACATCTTGAACCTTCAGAGGAAGTAATTCGTCTCCTTTGATGGATTCATAACCAAGCTTCCTCGCCTTTTCAGGTGAGAGGTGTATGTCGTTGGGGTGAAAGAATGTCAACGGTGCATTTGTAACATCGAACCTTGCTGTTCCATCTTTGAAGGCCGAGATATTGTTTGCCGCTCTGATCATTCCTTTCTCTATACGCTCAGGCAGCTTCAGACTATTGGTCAAGCCTCTCACGCCCTTAACCACAGCTGGACTAATCCGCAACTTGGTTTTGCTCTCCTCGATTAAAGATATTAAATTGATTACGGATCTACGATATGGTGAGGTGAAAGAACCACACCTTGGGCAGGGTGCATCTCCACCTGGGGCGTTACACCTACTACAGATAAATTGAGGAGTAGTTTCCTCTCCACATTTTGGGCATAATATATAGAAGGTTTCTTCATCACACTTGATACATTTTCTCGATGAGATTTGCGCTGAGATTCGTCTGCCTTGAGAGGCCGTAATCAGGTCCCTGGAGGGTCCCCCATAGTTTCCAACCGGAAAGAGAACGTGTACAAGGGGTTTCATTTCCCTTCTTGCAGCTTTCTCGGGTCGCCCCATTCTCGCGGCTATTGTCGATCCAACAACATCATGAAGCTCAACATTCATATACCAAGATAGTAGCCTTAGAGGGCTGCCTCCGGCGTTTTCAATAGATTCTTTAGAAAATGGTTTATCAACAGAAGAAAAAAAACGCAGAAGATCGGCGGCTGCCCCTTTCACTACTATCTTCCCGTCGCTGAGATTAAAAGGAATTAAGATAGACTCCAAGACGGTGAAAGCTTCCCTATCCATCGGAAGTATCAACCTTCCCCTACCGCTGGTTTTTACGTTATCTTTTATAAAAGATAGAAAAGAGAGCAACTGAGAGATAGAGAGTACGGACCACCGAAACATATAATTCGGGTGAAGTGGAACACCTAGGATACGAGAAATGTTCAGAGCCTCTTTGAAGCTGGGAGATTTCCCTCTTAGGATCGACCTGAACCGTCTCTTGGTAAGCCCAAGCCTTGAAGCTACTTCTTCATCAGATGTACCAAAGCCTCTCAAAGCGTCTTCAAGATCTCGACTCCACCATTCCTCTACGTAGGCTGAAGGCTTCAAGGTTTGACTGTTTTCCAAGAAGTCTCCAAAGCTGACCAATATGTCTCCCAACCAAAGGACTTTAGAGATCTGATCTACGAGGATACTTACTTGCTCCTCTGACTCCAACATGACAATGGACCCATCCAAAAGTTTAACATAGGGAGGTGATATCGAAGAAACCGGCATCGCTATCGCACCTTTACCTGGATAGTCCATCTTTATCTGCGTTCCCGGTACCAGAAAATAATTTAAGATAGCAAAGGTGGCTGGATGAAAGCCCACAGCTGAGAGACCTGTATTCGAAGCTCGCCCATAACGCAGACGGAAACCACTAGGTTCGTCGGGGAAAGAGAAGATAGGTCTTCCCGCTATAGCCTCAAAGACCACGTTGTTACTTTTCATCTTCCCTCTCTCAGGTGACAAGGAGACGAGGTCTAACAGCCATCGCCAACCCTCGATTCCAAGCCCTGAGACGATATGATAAATTTTCCTTGCCCTACCTATCAGCCCGTCGTTTAGAACACGTAACGCACCACCACGTACCTGATTCGTCTCTATCCTAGACATATCCCTGTTGACTAGAACCTCCACACGGCCAGTGCCTACACCATTAATTTCAACAGGGAGGTTACGTAGAGCCATCTCGATCTGAGTATCGTGCACATTAAGCTGGAACTGACCCATTTCACGCTCGTGTATTCGTAACTCCTCTATAAAGCGGTGAATCTCGTTTTCTGAGGGGGTTATGAGAGGTTGGTACCGGCTCAGCCCAAGGCGGCGGCGAATATAGTCCCCATAAACAAGTATTAATCCCGACTCAGTTCCTCCTGCGGATCTGATAGGGCCAGAAAAATAGATGGAAAGATAGGAGGCACCTCTAGGGACTCTCCTTACCACCACCTTTGAGATCCCTTGTTTGGGTGCCACAGTGATTCCCTCAGTGAGTATCGCCAGAGCTGTACGGACAGTTTGATCGGCTGTTCTATCCAAAGAAAACACGCCGAACTCGCCGTCTATTATGGCATCCACAACTTTTAGGGCGAGTTTCTCCCGGGATAGAAGGATCCCGTGCTCCCGAATGTAGTCCGCTACACCCTCTGGTCCTACTAGTTTTTCAACTCGTTCTGCCATATCCCATGTGAATACACATTCGGGCGTTTTCTTAGGGTCTAAGAGTTTACTCCTCGCCTCGACCGCCCGATCATACTCCTTGGCCGTCTCCGATAGTATGATTGTGAAATAGTTTCTATCCACGGCTTTCATGGGAATTTGGAGCAATAGCTGATAAAAACTATCATAGTCAAAAGACATAGTCGATCAAGCTCCTCTTAAGGAGGCCCCTCGTCTGATAGCATCAACAACTTCGGATAAATTCTCAAGTATGTTAGGTTCATTCTCGATTATGGTACCTGTAACAACGATGTCGGCGCCTGCCTTGACTATTTGAGAGGCAGTGACTCCGTTTCTTATCCCGCCTCCAACAACCAACACTACATCTTGGACGGTCTTTCGAACCACTGATACAAAGTTAGGAGGAATAGAAAGCTTGGCGCCGGATCCAGCTTCAAGGTAGACAAAACGCATACCAAGGAATTTTGCTGCGAGGGCATAGGAAGCTGCGATCTCGGGTTTGTCAAAAGGAAGGGGTGTCGCGTCTCCCACAATCCCTGCAGCGCCGCCTTCACCCACTATTAGGTAGGCTAGGGGCAAAGATTCCAAATTGAATTCATTTACAGTAGAGGCGGCGAGCATCTGGGCTCCAGTGATATAATATGGATTTCGTGAGTTCAACAAAGACATGAACCAAATGGCATCAGCTTCAGGAGTCAATCCAGATATGTTATTAGGAAAAAGAATGACGGGAAGAAGCGTACAGTTCTTTATTGTAGAAACAAATAGATTGAGAAACGTCATATCACAAATAGTGGATCCTCCAACCATGATTCCAGAGGACCCAGCCTTCTCAATGGCCGTAGAAATGTTGCTTAGTTCATTCAGCGGTGTATTCAAAGGGTCAAGCAATGATAAGTGAGCTGCGCCATGTATGCTGATCTCGTTGTGCAAATACTTCTCAATCTTTCCCTTCATAGACAACTTCCCCTTCGAGAAAGGCATCGACAAATTGGCTGTATACATCTACCCGCTCTTCAAAGCTCTTTATTTGAGTGTTCCATTTGAGTTTGCAGTAACCGCATGTTACCATGGCCGACGAATTTTTTCTGTTCATATTGACGATAACAGCTTGTGCTCCGCAATTAGGACAATTAAATACAGTGGGGATAGTCTTCCTTATTGATTTGACTATACGTTTTCTTCGCCGTCTCCCCAAAGGTAAGCCTCCAATCTTACTATGAGTTACTATGATTTTCTGTATTTAAAGAGGTTAGCACCTTAAATAACATTAAATCTTAAAGTTAAAGAAAGGTTAATTTTTTCTTATTTATTAATACACTTTTGTATTAATAAATAGTTGGGGTTTATGGGAGATAAAAAATGAATGAAAATGCTAGAACAGTTAAAATAATGCTGGAAAAACCTTATTTTAAAAAACTTCTAGAAAATTCTTATTTAACAAAAAATCAGCTAATTATGCTGTCAATTTGGAAAAATAAGAAAAATTTAGGCGAAAAAATAGCAGATGAAAAAAGCAGAGTTAAAACTCCTACAAAAACAATATCTAAAGGAAGTTTCTATAGATCTTTGTCTCAGGCAAGAGGAAACGTAAGGAAATCTATAGTAACGTTGCTGGTGGCTACCATGTTACAATTAATAGATGTTGATGATGTAAGAATATTAATGAATATCACAAATATTATTTCAGAAGATAAAATAGAGCTAAATAGAGCTTTAATAAATAAAATAATTGAAAATATAAAGAAAATTTAATTTATTGTTGTGACATCACGTGAAAAATATTTCCTCTTATTGTAACAATTAAAATAAGTCAAATACAAATGTTTTTAGTTTTAAATAGAAAGAATTGACGAATTTTTTTAGTTAGATGAAATAAGTAACTGTGATGAAAAAAAATCACCATTAGGTGTGAATTAATTTTAAGAATATACACGTAGAAAGACTTAAAATCGAATTTAATATATTATAGATTGTTTTTACACGTGATATCATAAAACGAATACAAAGATTTAAAAATAAATTCTTATGACATCACAAATTATAATATAATCATTTAACCAAGGCTTAGCAATTAATAAATAAACATTAACTCCAAGTTAAAGAAGTTTTATATATTGATGTACATCACATTTTTTAGTGAGATTATGATGATATCACGTGTTCATGTTCAGTCTTGTTCGACTTATAGTTTGTTATCTTAGTTGTCGTGAGGTCTAAGTATGACGCTCATTGAGGCTTTATCTCTGGCGTCTCTCTTCGTTTCCATCTCGGTAGTTATGTTTCTCCTCGTGAGGGATTATTCAAAAAAAAGCATTGAGGTGAAAGAAGAATATCGTAAGGCGAGGAATCTCATTAAAGATGTACTCATTGAAGTTAATAAACGTATACAAGAAGTAAGAAAAGAAACAGCTCAGACGCGAATAGAAATTACAGAAACCGCTTCGAAATTAAGAGAGATAGAAACTGAGGTTTTCAGTTTAAGAGATTACATTAGAGAGGGGGGTCCCGCGGTTGAAGCGCAGGTCGAGAGACGAATCCAGCAAGTTGAGGAACAAATGAAGAGGATAGCAATAGAAAAGTATGAAAGAGCTCCGACGCCTCCTGTGATATCAAGGAGATACGAGGTGAGGTTAAATGACACCCAAAAGAATATAGTAAGAAGTCTTGAACCAGGCCCAAAAAATTATAAAGACATACAAGTGGTCACGGGGCTATCTAGAGAACATGTTTCAAGAGAACTGAAAAAACTCTATGAGTTGGGGTTTGTAAACAGGGACACCTCAACAAGACCCTTCGTCTATACTCTAATTAAAGAGACACAAGAAGAAGATTAACAAATAAACTCCCGATATTTATTTTATCTTACTTTAATTGTTCCAAGATGAGATTATAGCAGTAGTGGCCACGGCTGCCATTCCGCTCTAAGATGTTTTGATCTACTAATCTTGATAGATAGGTGGCCAAGGTGCTCCTCTTCATGGAATAACCGAACTCTCGTTCCAGTTCCACTGCTATATCATTTATAGTAAATTTCTTACTGAAGAGATTTTTCTTAATTATATACACAAGACGATCTAATAGCGTCATGTGTTCAACTTCTAATTCTTGTTCGAGGCTCTGGGAGAAGCCGGCTCCCATCAGTTCTAAAAGATCAAAAAACTTAGAGATCTTCTCACGACTGGGGCGGCTTTGTAGTGACACCGAGATCTTTGTTCCATCATCTAGAATAGTCTCTATGCGTATCTTCTTTGTTTCCATATTCGCTGCCTCTACATATCTACAGTTCACAGTAGAATATTTGCGAATTGTAACTAGCGTTGTCAAATTATCTTTTGGATTTAAAAACGAACGATTTTCATTCACTGGATTCACTTGAAACAAAGGGGTAATAAAACTGTTGAATGCATTTCTAAGTACATAATAATAGTGTTTGATATTATGAAATCAATAATCGATAGATATGTATTCACATCATTCACATACATAATTGCTGACTGCACCTCAAAATGATTTTGAGGGGTCCTCCCCCACCCCTGCATGGCGTATGTTACTTGTGAAATTCCAGTAATAAATTAAAAGTTTATAGAGAACATTCAAAAGCATTAAATAAATTTACTTAATGATCAAAAATATTTTATATAATTATAAATATATTATAATTTTCCATTTATAATGGAACATATTATTAAATAAATAATTTATATTTTATTATATGAAAACAGAAGTTACATGTAACTTATCTTATTTTAGTGGAAACACTGGTTACAGAAGGGTGTCTGTGTTAAGAGGCGCTTTCATTGGAAAAAATTTATAATAAAAATGATATCCTTGAAGAGATTTTCACAAGAGCTATGAAAGGCCCCCAGATCTTCAAGAATAAATCCGTTCTCTTTCACGATTACATTCCAAGAAGACTTCTGTTTCGAGAAGACCAAATCTCCAGAATGGGATACCTTTTTTCTTACTTAATACGTAACCAACGATCCTCAAATTTATTCATATATGGAAAACCCGGCACTGGTAAGACTGCGGTTACCCGTTACGTGGTTTCTCGATTGGATAAAATAAGTAAAAAAATCAACAGACCTCTCCGTATATCTTATGTTAATTGTAGATTAGCTGGTACCGAATATAGAGCAGCATCAGCCCTAGCTAAAGATGTTGAATTACAAGTACCCTTCACCGGTCTTGCCGTGAGAGAAGTATTTGAACGCTTCAAGTTGAAAGTATTTTCAGATAGATACCCTGTTCTAGTGATCTTAGACGAAGTGGACGCCTTAGTATCACGCTATGGAGACGATCTTCTTTATGGTTTGACTAGAATGAATGACGAAACCGAAAAGGCAAACGTGATGATTATAGGTATATCAAATGATGTTCAGTTCAAAGAGTATCTAGATCCCAGAGTTCTAAGTAGTCTAAGCGAAGAGGAAGTTGTCTTCAAACCTTATACGCCAGAGGAGCTGGAATCAATTTTGTGGGATAGAGTTTCTACTGGATTCAGAGATGGAACCATCTCCCGTGAAGCCGTCACTCTTTGTGCTGCGATATCCGGTGCTGAACACGGTGACGCCCGCAAAGCTTTGGATCTGTTAAGAGTAGCTGGAGAACTAGCCGAAAATGAAGGGTCGGAGGAAGTGAGTATTCGTCACGTTAATGCTGCACGCGAGAGGATCGAACAGAACCGCGTCGTCGAGGTGATAAGGAGTCTTCCTCTTCACTCTAAATTAGTCCTTACAGCCGTGATAGAGTCCTTACCATCTCCTGAGGGTCGTGTAAAAAATAGCATAACCTATGGTAAATACTCGATCCTAGCCAGAGACTTCGCCGGTCAAGCTCTCTCTTCTCGTCGCTTTTTTGGATTAGTTAAGGAACTCAGCGTTCTTGGTCTTCTTGACCGAAGAATAGAGAACTATGGAAGACGTGGAGGTAGAGTGACAACCATTGCATTAGATATACCAATGAACATGATTCGTGACTCACTAATCGAGGACCCCGTGATCGGAGAGCTTTTTAACACTTAACTAATCTGTTATGTAAATCGGAGACCTCTAGTCCAGCTAGGAACGCCACATTCATTCCAATTAAACAAATTTTATAAGCTTACATCTAAGGGTGGCTAAGTTGACCACGGGCACTATACCTGGCGTTGGAACAATTCCCTTTTCTTTCTGATAATTGGTCTGATCTTGCCATGCCCCCGAGTTGACTATAAACGTGTTTTTGTATCGTGTTTGGTCGTTGATGTGTAGATGTCCTGCATGCATTATATCTGGCACCGTGGGTATAATTAGATCATCAGTCTCCTGTGGACTTATCCTTGTGTGTAAACCGTAGGTGGGTGCTATATGCCTCACCCTTAAGAGGATCTTCATAGCCTCCGACACATTGTTTTTTTGTGTTCTCGGCATCATCGCCATACAATCGTCTAAACTTCTCCCATGGAATACATATACATTTACATTATGTAAACGAAGGTTTACAGGATTGCCTGTCATAACGCATCTTTCCATTTCCCATAGTTCTTCAGCATATTCTCTGAGTATGGGTGGCTGAGGCAGGGCACGTCGAGTTGCGTCATGATTACCAGGTAAAATAATTATATTTACATGATCAGGTATTTGTTCAAATAATTTTATAGCTGACTGATACTGTTTTCTCACTTTGAACTCTTCTTGCTCCATCTCTTGATTTGGATATATGCCCACGCCGTCCACCAAGTCACCAGCCACTACTATATACTTTACCCTTGAAGCGATATCTTTCAGTTCTTCGTTTCCATAACTTCCTTTAAGCCAAAGAACGAACCTATGGAAAAGTTCCCTAAGGAAGAACTTGCTTCCAATGTGAAGGTCAGAAGTTAGAACCGCATAAACCTCTTCTTCACTTCTCGACGGTTCATGACTTTCGACTTCAGGTAAATAAATCTCCTCACTTATGTTGAAATCTTCTCCTACCTTTCTTACTCGAACCGCGATTACCGAATCCATGGGAACCAGTTTAGCTTTCTCATATGTTTGAGGGTTACGTGTACTCACAAAAAAGGGTATCTTGCTTTCTAAATCTTCGATTTCTATCCATATTCCTCTTCTACTGGCCCTCTTTTTTGCTACAAGACCAACCGTCAAGGAGGCTTCTCCTTTCCTCATCATCAGTGCGTCATCAATACTGTCAAAGGCTTTCAATCCAAGTCTCCTCTTAAGGATAAGGACCTCCTTTTTATAGCGACTTCTAAAAAGTGATATGAAATCTTTGATCATTATCTTCGGGGCAATTTTTTTGCCCGGATCGAACAAAACTTCTATTTTTGACTCAATAGATCTTGCCTCGGGTCTGAAGGTCTTGGCTGAGGGGGTAAGCTCTTCCGGTGGTTGAGATTCCTTTATCTTCTCTAAAGCCTCAACCACATCATTGGTGGTAAGGAATACGTCCTCGGTTTGCTCAGCAACTTTTTCTAGTAGTTCTTTGATGTTTATTTTAGGCTCCAGCGTCCTTATGAACTCGACAGCGTCAACCGTCAGCCTTTTTCCTCTTTCAGCGATTTTATCTAGTGTCTTCTCCAGTTCTTCCATCCAGTGGTCTCCTAAATAGGTGTAAGGACAATTATAGATATATCAGGTATGTCTTGCTTTGAATGCAATTATTCTTCATCGGACGATCTTGCGCGTTAAGATATTGTCTAGGTCACGGTTGAAGATTCCCCTTATACCCGCGGTCCTGAAGAGATACGTCTCAATAATAGTTGATAATCAATTCTTTATCACATAATTTGATGAATACTCAAAGATGTGAAGGTCGGAATAAAATGAATAAAGGCGGTCTCTTCTACAGACTTTCTCAAATAAATAATCGATCTAAGGTATTATTGTCGAAGTGGCTGATACATTGGAGAGAAGAGAAGACTTAACTAAAGAGATCCATGAGATCATCGATATGATCAGCGACGAGAAACTTAGAGAAAAGACCCGGGAAGCTTTCTTTTCATCTAAGAAGGGACTCTGGGGCATCGCCTTCGAAGGCTTCGAAGTCTCCGAAGCTCCAGCGTCAAGGAGAAGACACCATTCTTACCCACAGGGTCTTCTCGAACATACTGTCTCCACAGCCAAGATAGCTCTGCTTCTTTGCGAACTTCTCGAGAAATTGTATGGAGGTAAAGGCAAGGTAAACAAAGATGTGGTTCTCTCGGGTACAGTTCTTCACGACTACATGAAAGTGCCTACTTATGAGAAAAGTGAGGACGGACACGTGATTCCCTCGAGGATAATGGAGAGAATCGATCACATCACGCTGGCGGCAGTGGATATGACACAACGAGGATTTCCCTTAGAGGTGATCCACGCAGTGACGGCGCACTTCGGCAAGCATGGAACGATCTTCCCAAAGTCCATCGAAGCTTTGGTCGTCTACTTAGCAGACCACACAGACTCCCACTTGAATGGAGATATATTGAACTCGGCGAAGAGCTTGGCGCGGCGTTGTGCTGAAGTGCAGCTGGAGCAGCTGAACATAAGAACAGCTATAGACATCGTCTCGTTATACGGCAAGACTAGCTGCAAAGAGCTTGTCGAGTATCTTAAAAAAGCAGAGCTGCTGAGAGAAGATAACAACTAGTCGTGGGATTCGATCCTTAACCAAAAATCCATGTTCCAATAGACTTTTCTGCTGAGTAAAACTATTTAATCTTCCTTTACCACCCCTTTCTAGGGTGTTTTCAATGAAGAAGATCGGCTTTATCGGAGTGGGTATCATGGGTAACCCTATGGCGAAGAACCTCATCAAGGCAGGATATCCTTTGGTTGTGTACGATATTGTTCAAGAGAAAGTGGATGAGGTTGTTGATTTCGGCGCCGAGGCAACGAAGTCCTCTAAAGAGGTCGCGGAGAGATCAAATATCATTATTACGATGCTGCCAGACTCTTCAGATGTAGAACAGGCAATCCTAGGCGAAAAGGGCGTTCTGGAAGGGGCGAAGCCCGGCTCACTCATAATCGACATGAGCAGTATTGCTCCTCTCGTTTCCATTAAGATTGCGGAAGAAGCCAAAAAAAGTAACGTAAGGATGATGGATGCACCAGTGAGCGGCGGAGAACCTGGAGCCATCGCTGGGACTCTTTCTATCATGGTGGGTGGCGACACAGCGGACTTCGAAGAGGTCAAGGATATCCTCCAAGTAATGGGTAAAAGTGTGGTGTTGGTCGGCCCCATCGGGGCTGGGGGCTTCACCAAACTGGCAAACCAAATCTTAGTTGGTATCCATCTCCAAGCTATGGCCGAAGCCTTGACCTTAGCTAAAAAGGCTGGGCTAGATGCCCAAAAGGTCTACGAGGCTATCAAGGACGGCCTCGCAGGGAGCAATGTATTGGATGCTAAGGTCCCTATTGTTCTGAAGGGCGACTTCAAACCCGGCTTCAGGATAGAACTTCACATAAAAGATCTTAAGAACGCCCTCTCCACAGGCCGAAACCTCAAGGTTCCTTTACCCACGACAGCTCTAGTCCACGAATTCTTTGGAGCTTGTGCAGCAGCAGGCAGAGAAAAGTGGGATCATGGCGGCCTTGTGACGCTGATGGAAGACTTATCCAAGGTGAAGGTCCGCGCAGAGTAGGATTTAACCCTTGAAATAGCAGCCGAAAAAGTTTTCGAGGCTAGAGCTGAACCACGGGGTTTCTTAGGGTTCCGATCCCCTCGATGTTTATCTCTACTATATCTCCTTGGTTCAAGGCAAACATGTCTGGGGGCACTACGCCCGTACCTGTGAGGAAGACCGTTCCCAGAGGTACGGGGTTATCCCTGCACAGGTAGGTCGTCAGTTCCTCCAACGATCTTTTGAGGAAGGAAGTGTTGGTCTTGCCTTCGAACACGCTCTGATCATTTCTTGTGACTTTGCACTCGATACTCAGGTTTCTAGGGTCACAGATACTCGACGATGTCGCTATCGATGGACCCAGTGCACAGCATCCTTTGTAAATCTTAGCCTGAGGGAGGTAGAGAGGATTTTCTCCTTCGATGTCTCTACAGGAGACATCGTTACCTACAGTAAACCCAATAATATCCTCTTTATCGCCCAAGATGAAGGCAAGTTCCGGCTCAGGGACGGTCCACGTCGAGTCACTTCTTATACAGATAGCCTCATTGGGACCTACACACCGACTGGCGGTAGCCTTAAAAAAGATCTCAGGTCTAGCCGCGTCATAGAGCCATGCGTAGATGCCCTTTGCTTTCGTCTCTGTCTCTCGAGCCGCTCGACTTCTTATATAAGTTATCCCGGCACCCCAGACCTCCAAGGGCTTCAAAGGCATCAACAGATGTGGCTCGGTTTGAGAAGGCGGTCTGTCAAGGAGACTATACTCATAATGTTTCGACACTCCTCTATGACCTTCGACCTGTTCATTTACGATCTCCTCTATGGGTGCACCCATAACATAAGTCTGCCGGAGCAACTCAGTGAAACAACAGAAGAGATTCTCATCCATTGATGTCAGATCCACCACCTCGGAATCCCTCCACAACCCCATCCTTGTACCCACACCAGGTAAGTAAAAACGGACGAGTCTCATAGTTACTACCTCACCATAATGAACCCTAAAGCAATTTTATCTTTTTCATTGTTGCTTACTGTATAGTTTTCGAGCGAACAGCAACTACCACATTCTGTTATGTATCCCGTTCTTTATCAAGTCTGTACTCTGTACATTTTTCAACTTTATCCACCACTCAGGTACCTTAACATCTTCAGCTATATCCATGAGGTCATAAGACTTGATATCTAGGACTGGGGTTCCGTGAAGGGCGTCAAGACCTTTAACCCTGAGGACGGTTTCTCGCCTTTCTAATAACTTCACCAATGTGAGGCCTATGGGGTTCGGCCTATAAGCGGTTCTGGTGGCAAAAACTCCGACCAAGGGCATGTCAGTTCTTCCTCTCGGGTGAACTTTCATGATCCTTCTATGATCTTTGGATATTCTATGCATAAAATAGAGGACGAAGATGTGTGAGTATTCCTCGATGCCGTCGAGAGCATTAGAGAATTCCTTGGTTACGACGATCTCCGAGATTACTTCACTTTTGTTCTCTTTGATTTCGGCTTCGGTGGATTCAGTTCTGACGAAGCCGATAGGTTTTAACCTTATGAATCTTTGTGTAGATATGGATTTCACCATGGTTATGCGTCCTCGGCCTAATTAACACATGTCTCCAATATAGATTTTAACTTTTGGTAAGCTCACCAATAAAATTTTATTTTTCATTAGTTTCTATTAATTAAATAATTAAGTGTGAAACTACGCCGGGATGGCGGAACCAGGTATCGCGTCAGCCTCGAGATCCACACAGAAAAAAGAGCCAAGATAGCTGATGGGCTTCGGCCCATGTGGGTTCGAATCCCACTCCCGGCGCCATCAAACTTCAATAGAAATCAGATGATTCTCTCTCTTTAGAAATAAAATGAGCTCTAATCATCTCCTTTCTATAAGGGAAGAAAATATTGAAGCGTAGAGAAGGACTTAAATTCAGAAAAGGCCATTTATAGCAAGAAGAACTAGGTGGCTACTTATGAATTCAAAAGTGAATTCTGATATATCACCAAGTAAAGAACTGGTTTTTGCTGTTCTTGGAGCCGGCAGTGCAGGTCATGCTATGTCTGCCGGATTGGCATTAAAAGGGTTTGAAGTGAGATTATATGATCTACCACAATTTAGCGACAACATTGAACCTATCCAAAAGAGGGGTGGCATAGAGGTTAGTGGGATAGAGAGAGGTTTCGCAAAGCTCAAAGCAACAACAGATGTAAGGGAAGCCATTGAAGGCGCTGATATAATAATGACCACTGCCCGTGCATATGGACACAGAAAATTCCTAGAGGCATGTATACCTTATTTGGAGAATGAACAAAAATTCGTGATCAACACCGGATATTGGGCATGTCTTAGGCTGAGGGATATCTTTAGACAAACGAGGAAAGAAGTGTTGTTTGCTGAGACGACGCTACTTATCTATGCTGGTATGCGCACCGGACCCGCCGCCGTCAGCATAGACGGGATGAAGACAGAAATGAAGGTCGCTGCGTATCCAGCTACGAACACCAAAAAGGTCGTTGAAGCCTTGAGAAGAGCATTTCCCCAGTTTACTCCGGCTGCCAACGTCTTAGAGACAAGCTTGGGAAATTTCAATCCAGTTTTTCATGTTCCAATCGCTCTCATGAATATCGGCACTATCGAAAGAACAAAGGGAAAGTTCAAATTCTACAGAGATGGTGCCACGCCGTTCGTGGCGAGAGTAATGGACTCTGTTGACAATGAAAGACTTGCTGTCGCAGAAGGGTTGGGACTAAATCTTCCTTCAGCAACAGAGATAATGAAGAAATACTATCAAGCTAAAGGTGAAACGACATATGATGCCTTCCAAAGCTGTGAAGCATACAAGGAATACATCTTACCGAACATATTTGACTATATAACTGAAGATGTAGCCTATGGTTTGGTTCCTGCGGCGTCACTTGGCGCCCTTCTTGATGTCCCAACACCGTCTTGTAAAGCAAACATATCTCTTTGGTCTCTTATTAACAAGGTTAACTACTGGCAAACTGGGATTACAACAAAGAAGCTTGGAATTGTAGGACTCGATGCCCAAGAAATAGTTGAGCTAGCAACTAAAGGTGAATAGGTTAGATTACGGTTCTCTCGACCTGAGCAGTCGTGTTTATATGGATCGTGGAGGAGCGATGCTGATGATGTCCCCATCCTTCAACTCAGTTCTTTTTATCTGATCCAGTTCTATGAAAACCTCATTCACTGTGATCCTCACGTTTCTCCAGAGCTCTCCTGTTCCAATGTCAAACAGAAACTTTCGGAACCTCTGACCGTATCTCTCACTTAGTCTCTCAAGAAGACCCATTAGGCTAAGTCCCTCTTCGATCCTAATCTCAACCTCTTCAATGCCTGCCATAATCGAAAGCAGAGGGAGCAACTTTATCTTGACCCTTGGCAATCCTATCACTCTCTCTTAGCTAAATCCGGTAAGAGCTGGAGACGTTCTAGCTCTTCCACAGCTTCATGAAGCCCCAATTCCAATAACTTCTCCTTAGTTGGGATGCCCGTCTTTACTTCCCATCCTCTAGCGACGTAGTACTCATCCAATAACTCCTCTTGAGGAAAGACATGTCCCTTGCCCGGGCCATCTGGCATAGTTTCCTTAAGGAATCTCTCTGGGAAGGCGTCATCCCTCCTGGTGGCCCCTTCCCTAACATTGAAAGCTCTACTCAGGTTGACATTGCGTTCTGCAGCTTTTATCAAATCCTCCGTTTTAGTCTCAATTCCTGTAACGGCAGAGTAAAGATTTGTTGGTACCTCGATGCCCTTCCTGATGTAGATCGGTATCGACGAGACCATTGTGCCGAGGCCTATTAGACAGATGCCCAACATATTTAGAATCGCGTTTAAATGCTCAGTCCACACTACGAGTCTACCTTTGCCTTTCACCCCGAGCAAGGTCGCGGTCTCCGATGATCCAAACATATCCTCTCCTAGTTCAGGGGTCCCAATTCTCTCAAAAATGGCAAGACTTCTTGTGTGATGGGAACCTATTGGTGATGTCAAATACCCTAGACCGTAGGCCTTCTCAACTCTGGGGTCCCCTGAGTCGATATCAACTCCTTTGACAACCATGGCATACTTCATGGCAGATCCACCGATTCTTTTGGCGGCTCTCAAAGTACCCTCAGCCAAAAGATCACCAAAGCCTTTTCTGAAAGCTATCTTCTCGATGATCTTTATGATAGCTTCATGGTTGCCCCAGTGGAGATCTATTCCATCAGTGTCCTTCTTAGTCAATATACCTTTCTCGTAGCACTCCATAGCGAAGGCTATAACACTCCCCGCTCCTATGACATCAAGGCTGTATCTGTTCACCATATCATTCGCCTTCAAGATCGATTCCAAATTTGAGTTTCCACATCTTGAACCAAAGCAGAGAAGAGCCTCATACTCAGGCCCCTGGACACAGGTGCCTGCATAGGGACCGTCTTTAATTGCGGTATACCTATCACATCTCAGAGGACAGGCGAAACATGATCTAGCCTTCAGGAGATAATCTTTGTTAACAGCTTCACCGTTTATTTTATCAGCGTCCTCGAAGACTCCTGTCTGGAGGTTCCTCGTTAAAAGGCTTCCCATCGTATTCTTCAAGGTAACGAGGCCTGTTGTCCCGTACAGGGGTGCCAACTCGGAACTGATAGGATCATTTTTGAGGATCTCAGTGTGTTCATCTAAAGCCTGTTGAAATCTCTTTGGGTCTGCGATCTTGACATCTTGTGTACCCTTCACAGCGACGGCCTTCAAGTTTTTGGACCCCATTACAGCACCCATTCCTGTCTTTCCAGCAGCGCTGTTTCCGTCAACCATGACACAGGCAAACCTTACCATGTTTTCTCCTCCTGGGCCAATAGCTGCTATCGAGATATCCCTCTCTCCTGTCATCTTTCTTATAGCGTCATTTAACTCCCAGGTATCCATACCAACGAGGCCATCGCCATCCATTATCTCTACCATGTCATCGTTGATCCAGAGGAACACAGGTCTATCAGCCCTCCCCCGAAACAATATCAGGTCATAGCCAGCGAACTTGAGTTCAGGGGCAAAATGACCGCCGACGCTGGAATCCCCGTAGAATCCACTCTGAGGAGATTTAGCAGAGACCACAAGTCTTGACGCCGTCGGGGCAGCTGTTCCGTTCAGAGGTCCTGTGGCCATTATTAGTATGTTTTCGGGGCCAAGAGGATCAATGCCTGGCCTCAATTCATCGAACAGCATCTTCTCTGTGAAGCCTATGCCTCCGACAAAGCGGTGAGCTACGGCTTTGGGAAGAGGTCTTTTGACCGATTTACTCTTTGTCAGATCCACATCCAATATCTTACCGGTGTATCCACCATCGTATTCGACCACGCCTCATCACCTACAAATCAGCTGCCGTCCTTTCAATAAATTGTAGCATCAATAGGCCCATGAATGAATGATTTATTTAAGTTAAATTCAAAGTCTTAAAGACTCACCATTTTCTATTCCTGGCGGATAGATTCTCTTATGTACAGAAACTTCGAAGCGTCTCCTCACCTCGTCAACCAAGACTACTGGAACCTCCAATCGAGAAGCAACCTCTTTAGGAATCATCTTCAGGTCGAACAATCCATGCAGTATCAGATCCAAGACATCGTAATCGACAGGGATCTCATCCGTCGCCTGTTGTCCTATCCACAGCTGGGGGGACGCTGGCTTATTGATGATCTCTTCAGGCAGTCCAAGATAAGTGGCAAACTGTCTCACCTGTGTCTTATAAAAGTGAGCTATGGGGCTGAAGTCTACGCCCCCGTCTCCATACTTTGTGAAGTAACCTATCAGGATCTCGCTTCGATCTCCAGTTCCAACAACCAAATATCCAAGAGCGTTGGCGAAGAAGTAGTTGAAGATCATACGGGTCCTAGCCCTTACGTTTCCTTTTACTATCCTATCCGCTCCAGTGGGCACAGTCTTGAGAAATGAGTCAACAACTGGGTTTATGGGAATAAAACGAGTTCTTATACCCAGCTTCTCAGCGAGAGTTTTTGCGTCCTCAACATCCTCCTTCGGAGTGATCCCAAGGTCTGGCATAATCAAGCCGAGAACTCTTTCCGGACCCAGTGCTCTGACGCATAAGACAGAAACCACCGAGCTGTCGACGCCTCCGCTCATTCCAACGACCACTCCTTCGGCTCCCGCCGCCTCAACAGTCTTTTTTATAAAATCTATGATTACACTCTCCGCCTGCTTGCAGTCGATTTTTAGGACTTCTTGGTCGAGGCGCTCCGTCAAAGTTTACATCCATCCCTTACGTCTCGTCTTCATCATTGAAAGTGGTTTTTCAAATATATTTAACTTGATAGATGTGTCCAGCTGAAACTCCTGTTTCACAACTTTCCTTAATAATTAAAAATCATATGAATCTTTTACAGCTCAAAACTTCATGTTGTTTCCTTAAGTTTCTCCTTTAGTAGTTTGTGAACTCTTTCTGGGTCAGCCCTCCTCTCCGTTCTTTTCATCACCTGTCCAAAGAGAAAGTTGATGACCTTTCTATTTCCTCTCTTGAAATCTGAAATGGCCTCAGGGTTTGATGTTATGACATCAGAGACGATGTCCTCGAGGCGGCTCACATCCTTAACCGCCATAAGTTCCCTCCCTAAATATTTCTCTGCAGTTCCTCCTTCGTCGATAATCCTCTCTAGAATCTCCTGAGCCGTATAATCAGTTATCTGACCCTGTTGAAGGAATTTCAGTAACTTAATCAAATCCTCTCTTCTCAGCCCTCCCTCTGTTAGTGATAGCTTTCTCTGCCTTAGAATTCCTCTCAGGTTCACTGTCAACCAGCTGGCAACGAGAGCTGGAGATATTCTCTGGGCGACCTCTTCGAAAGTGTTCGCAAGTTCTCGATCGTAGGCAAGGATCCTCGCCTGATCCTTGTTGAGGCTGTATTGATCCATTAACCTCTTCTCCTTGGTCCTCGGATCCTCGACCATGTCCTCCCTAATTTTATCGATCCAATGATGTGTGATGGCGATGGGAGGGATATCAGGGTCAGGTATGTACCTATAGTCGGCAAAGGTCTCCTTAGTTCGCAAAGTGGCGGTGATCATCTTCTCATCGACAAAACCACGGGTTTCCCTAACCACTTCTCTCCCCCTTCTGAGCAGCTTCTGTTGCCTCTTAACCTCGTACATGAGGGCGTTGTAGATTCCCTTGGCCGAGTTGATGTTCTTTATCTCCACTCTCTTCCCTCCCTCTAAAGATATGTTCACGTCCGCTCTCACAGCACCGGGATGTGATCTAAATTTTCCTGTGTAATCCATAATTCTTATCAACTCGTTCCAAAAGTACCTGGCTTCTGTAGGTGAATTAATGTCTGGCTCTGTGACGATCTCCATCAACGGTACCCCTGACCTATTGAAGTCGATCCTACCCCTTGAGAGATCGTATCTGCCGGGGTCGTCCTCCAAATGGATTTCTCTGATCTTCACTCCCAAGAGTTCTCCACCACCGGCGATGGGAGTCGAGGTCTTCTGATAGCCGTTGGGGAGGTCGGGATAGTCATAGTGTTTCCTCTGGATGAACACGGGTTCACCTACCACTACATCACATCCAAGCATCAGAGCCATCTCAATGGCAGTTTCAAGGGCTTCTCGATTGGGAGGCATAGGCTTATTCCCAGGCAGTCCTAGACAGATGGAACAGATGTTGGTGTTGGCCTCGGCGTCATGGTAGTCTGTGGAACAATCACAGTAGAGCTTTTGACTTGTCTTCATCTGAGCATGGATTTCTAGACCTATTTTGACTTTTCTCATCTTTATCTCCTGGCTATCTCCTCCCAGCTTTTCATGACTCGGAACATCTTCGCCTCCTTAGTCTTGTCGGCGTGGATTTGGAGGCCCGTCGGGATCCCGTCTATATTTCCAGCAGGGACGACTCCAGCACAGATACCAGCTAGGTTGGCCGGGATAGTCAAGAGGTCATAACTATACATTTCTAGAGGGGTGAGGGTCTCTCCCAGCTTGTGGGGGAGTTTGGGAACTGTGGGGCTTATAATGGCATCACATTTCTTAAAGGCCTTGCTGAAGGCTTGTTTAATGGTTTTTCTCATCTGAAGAGCTTTCACGTAGTACCTGCCTATGACCTCCTTCTGGCTTATGTATTGTCCTAGATAGATCCTCCTCCAGACCTCTTCATTGCAGACCTCCTCGATCCTATATCCATACCTTCTCCCGTCGAACTTCCTCGTAGCCGAGAAGAACTCCACGTAGACGATGAGGTAGTAAGAGACCAAGGCTTTCTCCACGTAGGGCAGCTCCACCTCTACAACATCCACACTATACTTTCTCTGAAGTCTGGCAAGCGCGCCCGATACCACGTTGTTGATTCTTCTATCTGTCACTTCCTCGAACTGAGGGCAGAACCCCAAGATAAATCCATCTATAGTCTCTTTCATCGCCTCTACATATCGAGGTATTTCTACATCTAGAATTGTGCACTCTCTAGAGTTGGGTCCAGCAATGACTCCCAAAAGTAAAGCCGCACTATATACATTCCTTGAAAAGGGTCCTATTTGTTCCAAACTCATGGCAAGGTCTATAAGACCCTCCCGAGGGACAAGACCATATGTAGGCTTCACCCCTACAACACCGCAGTGGGAAGCTGGGTTTCTAATAGAGCCTCCAGTGTCTGATCCCAGAGCTAGATCGCAAAAGTCTGCCGCAACAGCGGCTGCTGAACCCGAGCTGGAGCCACCGCAAATGTACTCTTGGTTGGCAGGGTTTCTGATGGGTCCATAGTAGCCAGTCTCTCCGGAGCTTCCACAAGCGAATTCATCCATATTAGTTACGCCTATAATTACACCATCCTTTTCCTTGATCCTCTTTATTACCTCGGCATCGTAGGGAGATACATAGTTTTCAAGGGTCTTGGAGGCGCAGGTAACTCTGAAGCCCCTTGTATTAATGTTGGATTTCACGCCGATGATCCATCCCGCCAGCTCACCTGCTGTTCCCTCTTCAATCTTTTTATCAACTTCTTTAGCCTTCTTCAGAGCTTGTGTATCGTCAACCTCGATGAAAGCATTGATGACCTTGTCCTTCTTCTTGATTCTCTCCAAGTAACGATGGGTCTTCTCTACCGTTGAAGTCTCACTGGATATGCATTCACGTCTCATATCTTGCTTTTCATCCTCCACTATGATTTGGCTCCAAATCCTAATTGGTGTTCTATCAGATATCTACTTTGAAGATTCACCGTCTCTTAAGATTTTAAAGACGCGTTCTCCATTTAAGGTGGTCGGTGTCGAATTTGGCTAATATACAAGTTTTCACGGTGGATACTCATACCGGGGGCGAGCCCACCCGAATAATAATCAGCTACCTAAGAGTCCCAGGTAGAACCATGGCCGAGAAAAGAGACTATTTCCAGAGTAGGCTTGACCACCTGAGGCGAAGCCTAATCTTTGAGCCTCGAGGACACAGAAATATGTTCTGCGCGGTACTCCTCGACCCAGTTAATGAAGAGGCAGACCTAGGAGTTCTCTTCATGCACAGTGGCGGATACATGAATATGTGCGGTCATGGATCCATAGGAGTGGTCACGGCTGCCCTCGAAACACGAATCTTGGAGCCCAAAGGAGAAGTGGTTCTTGATACATCTGCCGGTCCTGTCAGAGCCTTACCTGAGATCAAAGGTGATAAGGTCAAAAAGGTGACCATCCGCGGTGTCCCCTCCTTCCTATACAAGAGAACGAAGGCAGATATACCTGGCGTGGGGGAGCCTGTCATAGATATAGCGTATGGTGGGAACTTTTTTGTTATTGTAGAGGCTGAAGAGTTGGGGCTTAAAGTGAAGTTGGAGAACCTCGTCGCACTTAGAGAGGCCGGGATGAAAATCAGATGTCACATTAACGATGCTATGAAGGTTAGACATCCTATCCACGGCTTTCATCAGGTGGATGTTGTTCAATTTAGTGATGTACCTGAGAATCCAGTTGCCCATAAGAGGAATGTGAATATCTTCGGGGATGGCTCTGTGGATAGGTCGCCGGGTGGCACGGGTACCTCAGCGAAGATGGCTGCTCTATACGCGGCCGGCCACCTCAAGCTGGGTGAAAAGTTTATACATGAAAGCATTCTTGGCTTGGTTTTTGAAGGGAAGCTTGTAGAAAAGACCAAGCTGGGAGATTTGGACGCAGTCATCCCAGAGTTTACAGGGTGTGCCTATATCACTGGGACGCACCGATTCATTATTGACGACGAGGACCCCTTCAAATTCGGCTTTCTGCTATAAAGCCCTTATTTGTTGCCTATCAATAGAAATTAGAGTAGAGATGTAGAACTCAACGGGAGTGGAGTCCCATGTATCCTGGTGGCAAGATATTCAGCAACCTCATTATCGATGTGGTTAAACAGGAGAGGTGCACTCTCTGTGGAGCATGTGCTGCCACATGCCCTCCGAGGGTGATAGGTATAAATAACAGCCCCAAGATGACAGGTAAATGCATTTTCTGCGGCATCTGCTACAACCAGTGTCCACGTTTAGAAGCAAGTCCAGAGCTTCTAGAGTTCTTCGTATTCGGTAGAAACCGTACTGAGGAAGAAACATTGGGTATACACAAAGACGCTTTGATTGCGAGGTCTAAGGTAAAAGAAGTTCTTAGAGTTGCTCAAGATGGGGGAATCGTTTCTTCATTACTGATATACATGATAGAAGCAGGTGTGGCCGATGCTGCCGTGGTGACGATAGCCGATGCGCACTGGAATTCACTGCCCTATGTTGCCTCTTCTCGTAAGGAGATCCTTGAGGCGGCGGGGACAAAGTATACACCGAGCCCCAACCTAATAGGACTTGCAGATGCCATTCAAAAAATGGGTAAGAGGCATGTTGCCTTGGTTGGTACTCCCTGCCAGGTTGAAGCAGCCAGGAAGATGCAGTATTATCCACAACAATCCGGTCTTAGCGATGAAATCTCTTTTACCTTCGGGTTATTCTGTATGGAGAGCTTTTACCCCGACAAACTCATTAACGAGTACCTCGCCGAAAAGGCCGGCGTAGACATTGATGACATTGGGAAATTCATGATAAGTCGAGGCCGCTTTATTATTAAATCAAAAGAAGATGCAGAATTGGTCAACGTGCCCCTAAAAGAAGTTAAATCCCTAGCAAGAAATGCCTGCCACATCTGTAAAGACTTCAGCGCGGAGCTATCTGACGTATCCGTGGGGTCTGTTGGGGCTCCTGAAGGCTGGTCATCAGTCTTGATAAGATCGGATGTAGGTCAAAGAGTCTTTAAAGAAGCGTGTGAGAAGGGTTACATCGAGTTTAAACCCATAAAGAGAATCAAATCGATAACTAAACTGGCCTCATCTAAAAAGAATAGCGCAGTAGAAACCTTAAAGAAACTTGAAAAAACATAGCAAATTCAAATAGACGAATAGAACGAGATGTATCCTTACGAACCGTTAAGATAAGTACAGACCACTCATAATCTATTACTGACTCCAATAGTCTACATTGAGAGTGAAAGAGAGCCTCCTCATCGAGCCTCTCAAATCCTTTCTAGCTGAGCAAGGATATATCACCTATACGGAGATCCCTGCCGGTACAAGGATCATAGACATCTTGGGCGTGAGGCACGGCAGAATAGTCGCCATCGAAGCTAAAGTAGGGGACTGGAGGACGGCTCTAGAGCAGGCATGGGACCACCAGCTCTGTAGTGATCATAGCTACATAGCCATCTGGTATAGAAACCTTCACCGCGTCAGAAGGCATCTCTGCAGAGGTATGGGAATCGGCCTTCTCAGCGTTGGATACAACAAGGTGAAGACTGCGGTGAGGCCTAAATCAAACCCTCGAAGAAGTGGCAGATACAAGCGAGGTCTCCTACGATATCTTGGAGAAAACAAAAAAGAAGGGCGGCAGACCACCCTACACAAATGGCACGTGTAAAATTTTAGTGTATAGGTTTCAAGAAAATCAGATGATTTCTATAAATCTGTGGTTACAGCTTGACCCTCTCAGCTATGTAATGCCCTTTTTTATCCTTCTTCGGAGCCATGTTGATGGCCTCCCGGTGCATATTCTTCTGGGTGGGCAGGCCATCCTCCCTTAACACGTTCATAAGAACGTAACGATCCACTGCCTCCGGGGTCTCAGGTATCTCCTCCAAGCTTTTAGAGAATGCCTCAAGGATTTCCTCTGCATCTTTCTTGTACTTCTCCTCCATCATCGGATCTCCTAGGGCACTAGCCTGCCCCTGTCTCTGGGGAAGAGCACAGTCTCCCTGATATTTTTCAGGTCGAGAATCTGTTGAACGAGTCTCTCTAACCCTAGCCCAAGCCCTCCATGTGGCGGCATCCCATATCGAAAGGCATCTAGATAGAACTGATAGTTCTCAAGCGGGATCTTTCGGTCTTCAAAGGCTTTCTTCAATGTTTCGTAGTCGTGGATTCGCTGTCCACCGGTCACAATCTCTAAGCCTTTATAGAAAAGGTCGAAGCTCCGGGTGTACTCTGGCCTATCTTCAAAGGTCATTAGGTAGAGGGGCCTCAGATCCCTCGGAAACTCTGTAAGGAAGAAGAAGTCGGTCTCCTCCTTGGTTTTGAAGTACCGCCAAAGTTCCTTTTCTCCCTCAGGTGTTAGCTCTTGCCCTCTTTCTACCTCGAGATCCCACCCCTCCAAGAGGGAGTAAGCTTCATCCATGGATATTTCTGGGAAAGGTAGCTTCGGGATCTTGAGTTTAATGTCTAGGCCAATCCTATCGATATATCGTCCTACATCTCTGAGGACTCCTCTCAGAATCTTCTCGATGGTCCTCATGACATCTTTCTCACTTTCTATGAAAGCTATCTCAAGGTCGACGCTGATGAATTCGTTGAGATGTCTCACTGTGTTGTGCCTCTCCGCCCGGAAGGCCGGCGCGATCTCATAGACTCTCTCCAACCCGCTGGCCATCAACATCTGCTTGTAAAACTGGGGACTCTGAGCCAGGTAGGCGTCTTCGGCGAAGTATTCCACCGCGAAAAGATTGGTACCTCCCTCAGTTGCCTCCTTCACGATCTTGGGAGTGTGGACTTCCACAAAGTCAAGCTTTCTCAACTGTTTTCTCAAAGCCTCGACCACCATTTCTTTGGTCTTAAAGATCGTCTCTACCGCCTTGTTTCGGAGGTCGAGATACCTAAAGTCCAGTCTCTTATCTAGGCTAGGGGGTCTCCTAAATCCTAAGCGATCCAGAGGCAGCGGTGGTGGATACCTACACAGACTCACTACCTCCATCTTCACGGGGATAAGTTCCACTTCACCCGGCGCCCTCTCATCACTCTTAATGGATCCTCTTACACGTATCACATCTCCGATGTTGAGGTCGTCGAAAGTCTTTCTCAAGTCGCCAATAGGGGACACCAATACCTGTAGGTCTCCACTTCTGTCTCTCAACACTAGGAATCCTTGGCCGCCTAGGTCTCGCTTGGCATGAACCCATCCATAGACGTACTTCGAGTTCTCTTTGGTTTCTCCTCGTCTCAGGATGTCTCTTATCAAAATCCTTTTCAAGGTTTTTTCGACTCTGTGAACTTCCATCACTGCTTATGACTCTTCATTCTTTATTAAGTTTAGAGATGTGCATTAGGTTTTGAATCATTTAATTCTATATCTCTTTTACTGTTTATCTCTAAAATATTCATGACTTACAAGAGTGAAGAGTTCTTTCTTAGTCAAGTTTTTAAGGCATATTAAAAGTAAGATTGTTTAACATAGAATTTAATCTCAGGATGTCTATCATGGTGGATAAAAAAGATTTCAAGATTTTGGAGGCACTCCAAGAGGATGTGCGAAGCTCCTATAGGGAAATAGCGAGAAAGACTGAGCTCTCCGTCGGCACCGTGCTCTCCAGAATAAAGAGCATGGAAAAAAAAAGAGTGATAAAAGGCTATGGAGTCATCCTCGATCCAGAGAAAATGGGATACGAGATCGCCGCCATCATAGAGATTAGGGTCTCAGGCGGCAAACTCGTCGAAGTCGAGAGGGAAGTGGCGAAGAGCCCAAACGTCTACGGTGTCTACGACGTGACTGGGGAAAGCGACGCCATCGTCATCGCCCGGTTCAAGAAGAGGGAAGAACTGAGTCGTTTCATTAAGTCCCTCCTCTCCATGGAGTTTGTCGAAAGAACCATCACTCATGTTGTCCTTAACACCGTCAAAGAGGACTTCAGTGTCAAACTCTAGAGAAAAAGGTAATAATTCACTCAAATTGGCAGGCACGGGCTTAAGCAGACAATAAAAATCTTTTGAAATTAGTTGGCGACGTCTCTATAGCAGTCTTAATCTAGAGTTGATGTTTTTTATGGGAATAAACGAGAGATATGTAACATTTTTTAGCGTTCTCCCATTCCCTTTAATGTTTAGGTGAGCATATTGGAGAGATTGATAGAGAAGACCTATCGATATTACATCAGAGGATACATAAAGGCTTACTGGGACATTGTGATAGAGCGCGGTGAAGGATCATATCTCTTCACCGTTGACGGAAAGAAATATCTAGACTATTCTCTTGGAGGAGGCCCAATGATACTGGGCCACTGTCATCCAGCCATTGTAAAAGCCGTGCATGAACAAGTGGATAAAGGGTCCCAATATTACGTGATCAATCAGCCAGCGGTCGATTTGGCCGAAGAAGTTGTCAAAGCAGCTCCATGTGCAGACAAGATAAGATATACCTGCTCAGGCAGTGAGTCAGTCATCTACTGCCTAAGAATGGCAAGAGCCTTTACGGGAAAGGACAAGATACTCAGGTTCGAAGGGAGCTACAATGGCCTCGCCGACGAAATGACGACGAGCAACATGGATGCTGACTCGACACAACTCAAGGATTATCCAAAACCCACTTTCGACTCAGACGGTCTCCCCAAAGCTATCGAAAAGACCATTCTCATAGCTCCCTATAACAACATTGAGATCGTAAAGAAGATTGTGGATGAAAATGAAGATGATCTGGCGGGCATAATCGTAGAGCCTATACAGAGGTTGATCGTCCCAAAGCCTAATTTCCTTAGTGACCTGAGGAAATTAGCGTCAAAGAAGGGGCTGGTTCTGATCTTTGACGAGGTTGTGACAGGGTTTCGATTCGCTTACGGAGGCGCTCAGGAACTCTACGGCGTCATCCCTGACATCGCGGCATATGGAAAGGCCATCAGCGGCGGTTATCCAATGGGCATTGTAGGCGGAAAGGATGAGATCATGACTCTTGACTCAGAAGAGACAGGGTTTAGAGTGAAGTTTGATGGAACCTTTTATGGATACCCGACTGCGTGTATAGCAGGTCTTGCTACTATCAGAGAACTGAAGAAGCCAGGAACCTATGAGAAACTGCGACGATACGGAGCTAAACTCAGAGACACGTTGAGAAAGATCTTCGCTGAAAATGACCTCACTGCGCAGGTTCTTGGAGAGGGCCCGATGTCTGGTTACGTCTTTACAGACAGATCTGTCGTCGACTTCCGTAGCTATTCGACGGGCGATAAAGTTCTACATGATAGGCTGACTAGAGAGTTGCTTAAAAATAATCTGATCATTGATATGCCGAAAATGTATAATGCGACCACTCATGGAGATGAGGAACTGGAATTAACCTCTGAAGTGTTCGACCGATCTGTGCGATCAGTGTTGAAAGAGACGGGATAGGAAAACTCCTTAGGCTAAGAGTAATAGCGACTTCCGATACACCTAGTTAAACATAGATAAAAACTCATCTACTCCATGTTAATTCATGAGGCATGACGTCGTTCTCGTCCTCGACTTCGGAGGCCAATACTGCCACCTCATAGCGAGGAGGGTCAGAGAGCAAGGAGTATACTCTGAGGTGGTGCCTCCTGACATCGCACCCAACGAGATCACCGCTTTAAACGAGAGACTTAACGTCAAAGGGATGATCCTTTCTGGTGGCCCCTCCAGCGTCTATGAAGAAGACGCTCCTCGGTTCAACCTGGCTATTCTCGACTTAGGCTTTCCTATCTTAGGTATCTGTTTTGGCCATCAGCTCCTCGCCCATATCTTTGGAGGAAAGGTGGAAGCCGGAAAGAGGAGGGAGTATGGGATAGCTCACATCTCCATTGCAAGGGCTGTAGGCGTGTTGAGAAATCTCGGCGAGACACAGAGAGTGTGGATGAGCCACGGCGACGCTGTCTACGAGGTTCCACAAGAATTCGAAGTCCTCGCTCGTACCGAGAATGACCCAGCTGCTGCCATCAGACACCGAAAGAGACCTATATACGGGTTGCAGTGGCATCCTGAGGTGGTTCACACAGAGAACGGGTCCAAGATGATGGAAAACTTTATCTTCGAAGTCTGCGGGTGTGAGAAGACTTGGGCCATTGGAGACATCATCAGAGACGCTGTGGAGGAGATAAGGGAGGTCATAGGGGATGGGAAAGCCGTCATAGCGCTGAGCGGCGGCATCGATTCCAGCACTACTGCCGTCCTCGCTTCAAGGGCGATAGGTAAGAGGTTGACAGCGGTCTTCGTAGACCACGGTTTCATGCGGGAAGGGGAGCCCGAAGCCATCGGAAAAGTCTTCAACGACTTCGATATGAACTTGATCATGGCGGATGCTCATGAAAGATTCCTTGAGAAGCTGAGAGGTGTTAGGGACCCTGAGGAGAAGAGGAGGCGAATCGGAGAGGAGTTCATCAGGGTCTTTGAGGAGGTGGCAAGAGAGGCGGGGGCGGAGCATCTTCTACAAGGGACAATTTATCCTGACCGCATCGAGTCGGGTTATAGGCGGTATTCGGATAAGATCAAAACCCACCATAATGTCGCCGGGCTCCCCACTGAAATCAAATTCAAAGTTATTATCGAACCTCTTAAGGACCTATACAAGGACGAGGTTAGAGAGGTCGCCAAGAGGCTGGAGCTCCCTGAGCAGATCATCTTGAGGCAGCCTTTTCCAGGCCCGGGGCTGGCCGTCAGGATCACTGGTGAAGTAACGTCTGATAAAATCCACATCGTCAGGAAGACCAACACCATTGTGGAGGAGGAGATCAATAGGAGTGGCTTAGCTGGAGACCTATGGCAGTACTTCACCGTGTTGACCGACACGAAGAGCACCGGGGTGAAGGGCGACGCTAGGGTCTACGGCTACACCGTCACCGTCAGGGCGGTGGAGAGCAGGGAGGCTATGACCGCCAGCTTCGCCAAGGTACCCTACAATGTTTTAGAGAAAATCTCTACGAGGATAACAAACGAGATTCCTCAAGTGTCTAGAGTCGTCTATGACATCACCCACAAACCGCCCGGCACTATAGAATGGGAATGAAAAAATCAAATCTATGTGGGTTAGAGGCTGCTTCTAGAGTCAATTCACCCATGTCACTTTACGTCGTTGGATGATGTTCTTATTTAAATTTCTCAGCGTAAGGTTAGTGTGTTAACGGATCCCGCGTCAAGTTGACCGTGAAGTAAAATTTAATCTGAGAGGAGAGAATTGTTGCAGGCGGGGAGAACGTTTCTTCTACTTCTCTTGGGTTCAGCTCACTCTCTGAACCACTCTCTATTTCTAGTTCTCCCTCCGTTGCTGCCTCTCATCATCGAGGAGACAGGGGCATCGATCCAGACCTTGGGTGTCGTGGCCAATGCAGGCTACCTGGCCTATGGAGTCGGGGCCATGGTGGGGGGAGCTCTCTCAGACAGGGTCGGTGAGAAGAGGGTGCTTACCATGAGTATCGGTCTATCAGGAGCCTCTACCGTGATCATCTACCTTCTTCCAAACATAGTGGGATTAGGGATAGGCTTCTTTGTCATGTCAGTCTGGGCTAGCCTCTATCACCCAGTGGCTAACAGCTTGATCTCTAAGGTCTACTCACCGAAGCCCGCTGAAGCTATGGGGATCCATGGAGCAGGAGGCAGCTTGGGTCAAGCCTTCGCTCCTATGATATCCGTCGTCGTAGGTGTGGCTTTTGGCTGGTCTTCATCTTTTCTCTTCTACGGCGTGATGGCGATACTTCTTTCCGTCTACTTTTCAAGGGCTGCCTCTGATGAGGCTCTTCTAGGCTCTATCCTCCATAAAGAGCAGTCTCCAAAGTTTAGGAGTCTCCTATATTTTCTTAGAAGTCCAGGGATGATGGTTCTTGTCGCCTTCAATGTCTTTGGAGGCCTTTACTACCGGGGGGTGGAATTTATCCTTCCTACGTTCCTCGTTCAGAGTAGGGCGTTACCACTTGAGCTGGCTGGAATGGCAGCATCCTTGGTTTTCGTTTTCGCTGTGTTGGGGCAGCTTCTCGGCGGTAAATCAGCTGATAGAATAGGGAACAAAAAGGTGTTGATTTTTTCGGCTGTAGGTGCTCTGATAGGTCTGATCTGCCTACTGGCTGTGCCGAATCCTATGTTGGGGTTGCTCTTCTTTCTTATCCTGTATGGAACCCTCTTTAGCGCCCATCAGCCGCCTTTCAACTCCGAGGTCGCTGCCCTCACCGACAAGAAGGTTATGGGAGCGATGTTTGGAGTCCAGTTCTTCATAACCTTCGGCATAGGGTCCTTTGCAGCCTCGATAGCTGGCTACCTCGCCGAAGGCCATGGATTAGACACCGCTATGATAGCTATCACTCTCTTCGTGCTGGGCGGTGTCGTGGCGGCCCTACTACTTCCAGAAAGGAAAAAAATCTCTTATCCCTCAGCGACGAAGCAATAGAAACTCATTAAAGTCTCTGGGCGAAGTAGCATAGCTCCCTCAATGGGCACTTGCGACACAACGGTCTAGGCCTACAATAGGTCTTGCCAAGTCTAACTAACAGGGCTCTAAACTCCTTGTAGATTCTTAGGTCACTTGGGAGGCCGCCTTCGAAGAGCTCCTTCAATGCCTCATAGGCCATGTCCTCTGAACTAATTAACTCTAATCTATGACATATCCGCCTCGTATAGGTATCGATGGGAAAGACAAGTATGTCGGCGGCATAGAGGAGAATGGAGTCTGCAGTTTCCAACCCTATTCCTTTAAGGGATGTCAACACTCCTCTTATGTCTTCAACAGATCCTTCGAAGAGTCTTTCAAGGGATCCTCCATACTTCTCAACGATGAAGCGGGCCAGTTCAATTAACCTCTGAGTCTTCTGTCTGTAGAAGCCTGCAGGTCTGACCAAGGCTTCAAGCCTATCAGGGTCGACGTTGGCCAAAGCATTAGGTGTCGTTAACTTCTCTCTTTTTAGATCCTTGATTACTCGTGCAGCGTTTCTCCAGATTGTTCGCTGTGTGAGGATGGCTCCAACCACTATGTCAAATCTTGTCTCTGCTGGCCACCAGCCCTGTGCACCAAAATGGTTTGACAATACTTCATAGATCATCATGAGGTCTGTGCTCCTCATGTCCTCACCTCGGCGACTTTTTTTTCTTCACCTTCATATATACATCTCATCTATGGTTTCATAGGTGTTTGGCGCACCGTTTACAGGATAGACTAAAACATCTGTTGATAAAGCTTTTTTTACAGTCGACTTTCCTTAGTAGTGAGGTGGATGGAAAATGAGGTTTAGAGCGAGGGGCATCTATCCAGCGGTTGCTACACCACTCTCCGGGAGAGAAGAAGTAGATGTAGAAAGACTAAGAGCCCACATCAACTATCTCCTAGAGTGTGGTGTTCACGGAATTGTATCTTTGGGCTGCACTGGTGAGGCGGCGCTTCTCTCCCGTGAAGAGCAGCGAAGAGTTCTTAGTATATCAATAGAAACCGTAGATGGAAAGGTTCCCGTCATAGTTGGAACTGGGGCTGTCTCCACGGAGCAGACGGTGGATCTGACACGAGAAGCCAAGGATGAGGGAGCAACCGCAGCCTTGATAATAACACCCTATTTTATGATTCCTTCCCCGGAAGGCGTCTTTGAACACTACAAGGCTGTCAACGACAGTGTTGATCTACCCATATTTTTGTATAACCTCCCTCAACACACAACTATCAACATAGATCCATCCACGGTGGCGAGACTTGCCGAGTTGGAGAACGTCGTGGGTATAAAAGATAGCAGCGGCAACATGGGTCAATTAGCTCAGATCATCAAATCTGTAGGTGATAAAATCTCGGTTTTCACGGGGTGTGACGACCTCCTCTTTCCTTGCTTTATGATGGGTGCAGTAGGTGCAATCATAGCTCTCGGCAATATAGCGCCCAGTGAAGCTGTAGCCATCTACAATGCTGTTCAAGACGGAGAGATTGACGAAGCTAGACGAGTCTACTACCAGATTTTACCCATCGCTAGGGCAATCGGGGCCGCGCACAATTTTCCTGCCCAAGTCAAGGAGGCGTTGGAGATGTTAGCTAGGCCGGTTGGCCCAACGAAGAAGCCCATAGCCTCCCTAACGGCCGAAGAGAGAAAGGAAATAAAAGAGGCTCTAAAAGAATCTGAACTCTTGTAGCTGAGAAAGAGTGCTTTATTGAAAAGGCGTCATTCCAAGATTAGTCAAGGAGGACATGAAGAAAGTAACAACCACGACGAAACAAATCAAATAAAACCACCCTTTTTACGTTGATACTGAAAAACCCCACATAGCTCTTTTTCGCTCTAAGCTAAGGATAGACCACTGAATCATTCTTAATCTCTTTTTGAGGATGTGGGGCGGTGTTGATGTCAAATACCTATGATTTCTATCTGGATTCAGAGAAAGCTCAACCGCCTCGGGCAATATCTTCTCCCTCAGGGAAACCGAAGGTCTCCCAAATCTCAACCCTGTGCATCTCGGGTTCAAATAGATATAAAAAAGTCTCTTGTCATACATGAAGGCGGCCTCCTCTCCTTTCACGCCCTCTGATTTCACGGCGAAGGGCCACATCTTACAAGCGTAGGGCTTCATACCCACGTGTTGGAGCAGACACAAGGAGAACTCGTGAACTTGGCGTTGAAACACGCATTTTCCTCCTATTTTTCTAAGGTATGCTCTAAGCCGGGAGGCGTCTAACTCAACCGCGTTCGCCCCATAAATATTCGTTATCTTCACCACTTCTCTAGCTCTGAGAGGCACTCTAAACTCCAGGCAGCACTTACCACAGGCGACGCATCTCCACGACTCGACGCAACTCCACGGCACATACCTATTGGTGAATGGCATATCTATGGTTGAAAGGATTTGCAGCAGCCTAGTTTTGTAAATGGATTCTAGGGGTGAGCACCTCACTAACTTCTCGTCTAATCGCGTCGTCGTCCAAGACATGTGAACTTACCTTCAAAAATCTTTTTAGGTCTTTTGAACAGCTTCTACACATAGATTTCGTTTGGTTGAAAATAATCGTTTAGAGACTTGCTCCATCTACCTGACGATTTTTATATTGAGAGTCTTAAGGAATCGTGTCTTTAGCCAGAGTTTATGGAAGTATGGTTTGAAAAACATGAAAACAAAAGAAAGAGCACTCTAAATACTATGAAGAGCTGAAACCAAGCAAAGTTTATGCTTCAGGCAGAGGAGTTAAATCTTCTAAGAGCTAATAGATAACTGAGATAGGCGGGGGTTCCCCTAGCCTGGTCAACGGGGATAGGTTCAGGCCCTATTGGCGTAGGCCTTCGTGGGTTCAAATCCCACCCCCCGCACCAACATTTTTGTTTTCTTATGCTCTTCACTCGATTTTGACTTGGATGTGATATCACAAAACTCTGAAACATGTTACAGTTTTCTGAAACTCGAGTCTGTGGTAACATATCAACTAT
>JABAOH010044334.1_pt3 | contig 43335 bp, 36 predicted proteins | sample 7062181 | NCBI WGS metagenome assembly JABAOH01 (sample SAMN14538630, study PRJNA623070) | marine sediment metagenome | biome: marine biome [ENVO:00000428]; feature: marine pelagic biome [ENVO:01000023]; material: deep marine sediment [ENVO:00002113]; isolation source: pool of 5 deep marine... | reverse complement strand
GGGGGTGCCGGGAGAGAGACTCGAACTCTCAATGTGTTGCCGCAACCGTATTTCGAGCGGCGAATCTTTGTTGTCGTTTTGTGGTTTTCAATCGCTGACGCGCCCTGCTCCCGCGCAAACGCGACAGAAAATGCCGCAGGCGGACGCGATGTGACGCACACTCTGTCTACCCGATCTCGTCCAGCAGTGCCTTGGTGCTCTTCAGATCGGGCGTGTCAAGACCTTCCGTGAACCAGTCGTAGACCGGCTTGAGAAGATCGCGGGCGGCATCGGGTTTACCCTGATCACACCAAAGCCGGGCCAGGCTGGTGGCGGTGCGCAGTTCGAACGATTTCGCCTCTTGGTCGCGGGCGATGATCAGTGCCTGCTCAAAACTGGCTTCAGCCTCGTCAACGCATCCCTTTTTCAGTAGGAAAATACCCTGCAATCTATTGAGCTCCGAGTCGTAGAAACATTGGCCGCCTGTTTGCGCAACTTGCAGGGCCGTTGCCAATACATCGAGTCCTTCGTCCAGACGCCCTGTTTCGCCGACGGCCTCGGCCTTCAGGCCGAGAAAGTAGGGAGCAAAAAATCGTTCCTCTTCTCGGAATTGGTCCAGCGCGTCCTGCAGTGTTTTGATTCCTTGCTCGGGCTCGCCGCCGAACGCGTCCGCCCAGCCCGCCAAGACGCTTCCAAAGATAAGCCATTGCCGGCTGCCGAGCTTGGACGCCGCCTCGACGGTCGCCCTGGAGTATTCCCGCACGGACGTGATCTCGTGACTGTATTGGCGCAGTGCCGATCTGAAATGCAAGGCAAACGTTTCGGTGTGACCGTGGGACAACTCTCTGACCAAGGACATTGCGGAGTCCATTGTCGCCTGAGCACGTGCCGGATACCCCAGCATCCACAGAGCATTCGCCGCATATGCGCCGCACACGACACACGGGTCGGCTCCATAGACAAATGCCAGCCCCTGGTGTTGGACCGGGTCATACACTTCAATTCCCCGCTCCGCAAATTTCCGGGCGTTGACGAAATCGCCCATCAGAAAGGAGACGGTTCCCATCACGCGGTGCGCCTCGACCAGGGGCGCCGAATCGTCCATTGCCTCTGCCAATTGCATGAGCTCTTCACCGCGCACTCGTGCTTCGTGCAATTCGGCCGAAACGAAATACGAATTCCACAGCCCTCTGAGAACGGCAAAACGATCTGATTTGTCACCCACTTGATCACATAAGACCTTGGCCCGCGTGTAGGTATCCTTGACCTCCCGGGCGCCGTACCCCATCGCCGCGATCAAAACGGCCCCCAGGCCTTTTTGAATGTCGAGTTCCGTACGCAATCGCTCCGGCGTTTCGGGCAGCTTCAGGAGTTCTTCGATGCCTCGCCTCATGTGGGCAATGGCTTCGGCGTTCGCGGAGCGCTCGGCGGCCCGCAGACCGGCGGCGCGCCAATAATTGGCGGCTTGCTCGTGAGAATCGGCTTCGCTGTAGTGATGCGCCAGAATCTCCGGTTGAACGTCGATCGATTCCGGCAGTTTCTCCTTGATGAGCTCCGCCGCCTTAAGGTGATATTTCTGGCGAACCCGCCGCAGCAGGGAACCGTAGGCCGCATCTTGAATCAGTGCGTGCTTGAAGATGTACCTCGCCCGCGGCGGGCGGCCGCGTTGGTACAAAAGCTCCGCCTCGACCAGTTGGCGTAACCCCTCTTGCAGGGTTGACTCTCCAGTGGTGGAAAGCCCGGAAATCATCTCGTAGGCGAACTCGCGGCCCAACACGGAACCGATCTGGGCAAGTTCTCGGACCTGCGGCAAGCTGTCGAGCCGCGCCATCAACGATTCCTGCAGCGTATCCGGAATGGCGAGAGACGATAAAGGCCCGGAGAGCTCATAGCTCTCTCCGGTGTCGCGCAGGATCTCAGAGGCGAGGATGGTCTTGGTCAGTTCCTCGACATAGAGCGGCACGCCGTCGGTCTTGGTGACGATGTGCTCGACGACCTCATCGGGAAGCGGCTTCATGCCGGCGATGTGACTGACGAGTGCCTTGGTGTGCGCGATCTCGAGGCGGTTGAGCGTGATCGGAGTGATGTGTGAGCGCGCCGGCCAGGGAGGCACGAACTCGGGTCTGGCCGTCAGCAGTATCAGAAGCCCGGCGGTGGGTGCCTGGTCGATCAACAGCGCGACCAGCTCCAGGGTCGAAGGATCGGCCCAGTGCAGGTCCTCCCACAATTGCAGCAGTGGCTGGCGTTCCGCCTCCTCCAGGGCCAGAGCGATGATGGCGTCCTGGGTTTGCAGCCGCTGCTGCTGGGGTGTCAGGTTCAGCGGCGGATAACGATCCTGCGGAAGCGGCAGAGACATGAGCGAGGCGAAAAGCGGTATCGTCTCGCGATCGGCCTGATCGTAGCTCTTGAGTACCTCCTCTAATTTCGTCAATCGTGTTGTGTCGTCGTCATCGGGCTGCCAGCCGGCCAGCCTCTTGAAGTGCTCAATCACCGGATAGAGCGCGCTGCTGGTGTGGTAGGGCGAGCAACGGAAGACGATACTGGGCAAGCCCTCGGCGCGGACCTCGGCCCGCAACCCGTCGATCAGCACGCTCTTGCCGATCCCCGCCTCGCCGCTGATGGTCACCACCTGGCCGCGGCGTTCGTCCTTGGTGCTTTGCCAGGCGCGGCGCAGAAGGCCGGTTTCCTCGTCCCGTCCGACCAGTTGCCGGGCGTAGCCCTTGTCAAGGTTGTCGTCGTCCTCCCCCGTGCGGGTGTCGTCACCACGCAGCCCGGTAACCTCCCAAGCCTTGACCCGACCGGAAATGCCCTTCAGCTCATGCTCGCCCAGGCCCTCGTAACTGAAGACGTCGCCGAGCATCTCCTTGGTCAAGGCGCCGACGACGATGCCATTGCGCCCGGCGAGCCCCTGAAAGCGCGCGGCGAGGTTCGGCGCCTCGCCGACCACCGTTCGCTCCTGGGCCAAGCCCTCGCCGACGATCTCGCCGACGACGACCGAGCCGGTTGCGATGCCGATGCGCACGGCGATCTCGACGTTCTTCTCGCGCGTCAGTGTGCGGTTGAGCTGCGCGATCCCTTCAATAATGCCCAGGGCGCTGCGCACCGCCCGCTCGGCATTGCGCTCGAGTGATTTCGGGTAGCCGAAATAGACAAGGATGCCGTCGCCCGTGTACCTGGCGATGAAACCCTCGTACTCCTTGATCAGCCTGGTGCAGACTTCCTGATAGGCGCGGATGACATCCTGCAGGTCTTCGGGATCGAGCCGGGTCGAGAGCGACGTCGAATCCGCCATGTCGCAAAACATGACCGTCAGGGGCCGACGTTCTGCGTCGTTCGCGGGCGCCGGTGGCGCTGCGATTGCGTCCGGCTGAGTCCCTGCGTCCGTCGTAGGCGCCGTGGGTTTCAAGACAACGATCGAAGCCGATTCGCTCGCGCCGCTTCGGATCGCCTTCAACAATCGCAGCCGGTCCCCCAGGAGTACGCCAAGCTTCTCCAAATCCTCCTTCGTAAGGTCGGTCAGAACGTCCATGCCGATCTCATTGACGGCAAAGACATCGGCATACTTGCCCAAGCCCGAGTTCTCGAGCCACGTTCTGATGTCGTGCGTCAAAACGAGATCTCTCCTGCCGCCGCCATGGCGACCTCAAGAATGACGACCAGCACGGGGGACTGCCGATTTCCGCTGACGGGATACAACGGCGGCTTTGCCCAGCAAGCCAGTGTACGAGGATTTCAATCCGCGCGTGATAAGAAAATGTCCGTGACAAAGACATCCAAACGGAGCCTGCGTCCACCGAGCAGCAAGTGTCTTCGTCCGTGTCCTGGATGCGCCCCAGCGGGGCAGGTCGGCGCGGTCACGATTTGGTCACGCTGGCCCAGAAGAGAAGCGGGAAGGTGGGCAACTATCAGCCGTAACTGATTGTTTTTACTGGTGCCGGGAGAGAGACTCGAACTCTCACTCTGTTGCCAGAACCGGATTTTGAGTCCGGCGCGTCTACCAATTCCGCCATCCCGGCCGCGGCAGGAGGCGGATTGTCCCCAATTCCGCGGCGACGAGTCAAAGAAAGCGGGCGTCGCGGGTCGCCGCCCGCGGCCGAAGCGCTGCGTGCACTTGCATGGCGGGGCGCGGATGGCGTAGAAGCTCGAGCCGCGCGTTGCCGCCGCCCACTGCCGCCGCCCACTGCCATGGACGTCTCCGACTTCGACTATCACCTGCCCGAGGAGCTGATCGCGCAGCAACCGCCCCCCGAGCGCACGCACAGCCGGCTGCTGCGGGTCTACCCGGAGGCGGGGCGCTACGACGAGTGCGCCTTCGGCGAGCTCGATCGCTGGCTGCGCCGCGGCGACATCCTGGTGATCAATGACACCCGCGTGATGCCGGCGCGCCTGCCGGCGACGAAGGCGACCGGCGGCCGTGTCGAGGTGCTCGTCGAGCGCGTGCTGGACCCGGCCACCGTGCTGGCGCAGCTCGGCGCGAGCAAGCCGGTGCGTCCGGGGCAGGTGCTGCACTTCGTGGGCGGCGCCACGGCGACGGTGGCCGCGCGCGAGGGCGGTTTCTTCCGCCTCGCCTTCGACGGGCCCGAGCCGGCGGCGGCGCTCATCGAGAGGCTTGGGCGTGTGCCGCTGCCGCCCTACATCCGTCGTGAGGACGACGCGCACGACCGCGAGCGGTACCAGACCGTGTTCGCGCGCCGCCCCGGGGCCGTGGCGGCGCCCACGGCGGGCCTGCACTTCGACGAAGCGCTCATGGAGCGAGTGCGTCGCCACGGCGTCGACGTCGGCGCGCTGACGCTGCACGTCGGCGCCGGCACCTTCGCGCCCGTGCGCGTCGCCGACGTGCGCTCGCACCGCATGCACGCCGAGGCGGTGACGGTGCCGGCGTCGCTGTGCGAGCGCATCGAGCGCGCGCGCCGCGGCGGCGGGCGTGTCGTCGCCGTCGGCACCACCACCGTGCGGGCGCTGGAGACGGCCGCCGCCGCCGGCGCGCTGGCGCCCTTCGCGGGCGACACGGAGCTGTTCATCTATCCGGGCTACCGCTTCCGCGTCGTCGACGTGCTGATCACCAACTTCCACCTGCCGCGCTCGACGCTGCTGATGCTGGTGTGCGCCTTCGCCGGCCGCGAGCGCGTGCTCGCCGCCTACCGCCACGCTGTGCGCAGAGGGCTGCGTTTCTTCAGTTACGGCGACGCCATGATGCTCGAGCGCACGGCCTGATGGCCCACGGGCATGGCAGCGATTGTCGCGCGCGGTCAATCGTGCAACACTCGTGTGCTGCGCCGTCCCCGCCTGCGGCTCGCCCCGTGCGGTGACGGCGGCCGAGGATTCGAATCACCGACGAGGCCGGAACATGCGTACCGAAACCGATTGCATCTTCTGCAAGATCGTCGCCGGTGAGATACCCTGCTTCAAGCTGCACGAGGACGCCGCGACGCTGGCCTTCATGGACATCAATCCCGCCAACGGCGGCCACGCCCTGGCCATTCCCCGCGAGCACTGGGAGGACATTCACAGCGTGCCCGACGAGCTGCTCGCGGCCACGGCGAGCACGGCCAAGCGCGTGGCGGCGGCCATCGCCGCGAGCCTCGCGCCCGACGGCATCAACCTGGTGCAGGCCAACGGCCCCGGCGCCGCGCAGTCGGTGTTCCACTTTCATATGCACGTCCTGCCGCGGCGCAACGGCGACGAGCTCAAGATCAACTGGGGCCCCCGCCCCGGTGACCTGGAGGAGATCAAGGCGGTGTACGAGCGCATCCGGGCGCGCCTGTGAGCGAGCACGGTTGTTGCACCGTGAGGAAGCCGCTAGCATATTCCGCTGCCCCCCGGCCGGTTTCCGCGCCCCCGCTTCGACCCGGATCGGGCCGGTGAGCCTGCTGACGACATGACCGACGCCACAGCTCTCGACACCTTCCCCAAGCTGCTGCTCGATCGCGCCCGCCGCTACGCCGACAAGCCGGCCATGCGGGAGAAGGAGTACGGCATCTGGCAGACTTCGACCTGGAGCGAGGCCGCGGCCGAGGTACGCGCGCTCGCCTGTGGGCTGGCTGCACGGGGCTTCGTGCGCGGCGACAAGCTCGCCATCATCGGCGACAACCGCCCGCGCCTTTACTGGGCCATGGCGGCCGCCCAGAGTCTCGGCGGCGTGCCCGTGCCCGCCTACCAGGACTCGGTGGCCGGCGAGATGCGCTACGTGCTCGAGCACGCCGGCGTGCGCTTCGCGCTCGCCGAGGACCAGGAGCAGGTCGACAAGCTCGTGGCGATCCGTGACAGCGTGCCGACGCTCGAAGAGATCTTCTTCGACGATCCGCGCGGCCTGCGCAACTACGATCGCACGCAGCTGCACAGCTACGAGGAGATCCAGGCGCAGGGGCGGCAGTTCGACGCCCAGAACCCGCAGTTCTTTCTCGACGAGGTGGCGCGGGGCTCGGGCGACGACGTCGCCATCATCCTCTACACCTCGGGCACCACGGGCAACCCCAAAGGCGTGGTTTTGAGCCACGACAACGTGCTGATCACGGCACGCAACAGCGTCGAACGCGACGGCCTGCGCCAGGACGACGAGGCGCTCGCCTATCTGCCCCTGGCATGGGTGGGCGATCACATTTTTTCCTACGGACAGTCCTACGTCGCCGGTTTCTGCGTAAGCTGCCCCGAGAGCAGTGCCACCGTGCTGCACGACCTGCGTGAGATCGGGCCCACCTATTTCTTCGCCCCGCCGCGCATCTACGAGAACCTGCTGACCACCGTGATGATCCGCATGGAGGACGCGGGGTGGCTCAAGCGCACCCTGTTCCACCGCTTCATGGACGTCGCGCAGCGCTGCGGAACCCGAATTCTGGAGGGCAGGGCGGTGGCGCTGCGCGAGCGGCTCGCTTACGCACTCGGGCGGATACTGGTGTACGGCCCACTCAAGAACACCCTGGGTTTCTCGCGCATCCGCCTTGCCTACACGGCGGGTGAGGCGATCGGGCCGGACATCTTCGACTTCTATCGCTCCCTCGGCATCAACGTCAAGCAGCTCTATGGCCAGACGGAGGCGTCGGTGTTCATCACCATGCAGCCGGACGGCGAGGTGAAGTCGGACACCGTGGGCACGCCGGCGCCCGCCGTCGAGGTCCGCGTTGCCGACAACGGCGAGGTGCTCTATCGCAGTCCCGGCGTATTCCAGTGCTACTACAACAACCCCGAGGCCACGCACGAGACCAAGACCGAGGACGGCTGGGTGCACACGGGCGATGCGGGGTACTTCGACGACGACGGGCACCTCAAGATCATCGATCGTGCCAAGGACGTCGGCCGGCTGAACGACGGCTCACTGTTCGCGCCGAAGTATCTGGAGAACAAGCTCAAGTTCTTTCCCTACATCAAGGAGGCCGTCGCCTTCGGCAGCGCCCGCGACCACGTGGTCGCCTTCATCAACATCGATCTCGAGGCCGTCGGCAGCTGGGCCGAGCGCCACAACGTGGTGTATGCGAGCTACCAGGAGCTGGCCGCGCGCCGCGAGGTTTACGACCTGGTGCAGGAGTGCGTGGAGAAGGTCAACCGCGATCTCGCCCGGGATCCGCAGCTCGCGGCGTCGCAGATCCACCGCTTTCTCGTGCTGCACAAGGAGCTCGACGCCGACGACGGCGAGCTCACGCGCACGCGCAAGGTGCGCCGCGGTACCGTCACCGAGAGATACGTCACCCTCTTGGAGGCGCTGTACTCCGATCGCGGGCACTGCAGCATCGAGACCGAGCTCACTTTCGAGGACGGGCGCAAGGGCTCGATCAAGGCCGATCTTGCGATTCGCAACGCACGCACCTTCGAGCCGCTGGCGAAGGCGAGCTGAAGGACCGGGCCTTGAGCGCTCACGACGCCGCAGTCCACGAGACCCTGTTGAACGTCGATGACGTCAGTCTCGCCTTCGGCGGCGTTAGGGCGCTCGAGAACGTCTCCTTCGACGTGCGCAAGGGCGAGATCCGCGCCATCATCGGNNAGTCCGGAACCATCACCTACAAAGGCAGGGCCCGCCGCCAGATGCGTCCGCACGACGCCGCCGCGCAGGGGATCGCACGCACGTTTCAGAACATCGCCCTGTTTCGCGGCATGACCACGCTCGACAACATCATGACCGGGCGAGTGCACCGCATTCGCTCGAATTTCCTCTTCGATGCGTTCTACGTGGGACGCACCCGCCGCGAGGAGACGCGCAATCGCGAAGTCGTGGAGCACATCGTCGACTTTCTCGAGATTCAATCGATCCGCAAGACAGTGGTGGGCAAGCTGCCCTACGGCCTGCAGAAGCGGGTCGAGCTGGGACGTGCTCTCGCGGCGGAGCCCGACCTGCTGCTCCTCGACGAGCCCATGGCGGGAATGAACGTCGAGGAGAAGGAGGACATGTGCCGCTTCATCCTCGACGTCAACGAGGAGTTCGGCACGACCATTGCGCTCATCGAGCACGACATGGGTGTGGTGATGGACATCTCCAGCCGTGTGGTGGTGCTGGATTACGGTCGCAAGATCGCCGACGGCAGTCCCGACGAGGTCCGTAACGACCGCGGCGTCATCGACGCCTACCTCGGCGTCGTGCACGACTGAGGCGGGCGGGCAACCACAAAGATTCCGGGCCCTGTAAGTGATTGACATACTGAGCGCCTTCTTCGTGCAGCCGTTCGTGCAGATATGGAACGGCCCCGCCTTCTTCTTCGAGGTGCTCATCGGCGGCCTGATGTCGGGCGTCATGTATTCGCTGGTGGCGCTCGGCTTCGTCCTGATCTTCAAGGCCTCCGGAGTGTTCAATTTCGCTCAGGGGGTCATGGTGTTGTTCGCGGCACTGAACTTCGTGGGGCTTCTGGACCTGGGGGTGCCGATCTGGCTGGCGCTGCCGATCACCGTCGCGATCATGGTGGTGCTCGCCGTCGTGGTCGAGCGCGTCGTGCTGCGCCCGCTGGTCAATCAGGCGCACATCATCCTGTTCATGGCGACGATCGGCATCGCCTTTTTCCTCGAAGGCTTCGGCGAGCTTCTCTGGGGCGGCGACGTGCGCAAGCTCGATGTCGGCATTCCCCAGGACGTGTGGTTCGTCGGCGAGGTCATGATCCAGCAGAGCGACGTCGTCGCCGCAGTCATCGCGTCGATACTCGTACTCGTCCTGGCGCTGTTCTTCCAGTACACGCGCGTGGGGCGGGCGTTGCGGGCGGTGGCGGACGATCATCAGGCCGCGCTCACCGTCGGCATTCCGCTGCATCACATCTGGATCATCGTCTGGGCCGTGGCCGGGTTCGTGGCGCTGGTGGCGGGCATCATGTGGGGGGCTCGGCTCGGGGTTCAGTTCAGCCTGTCCATCGTCGCGCTGAAGGCGCTGCCGGTGCTCATACTGGGCGGGTTCACGTCGGTTCCCGGCGCGATCGTCGGCGGCCTCATCGTCGGCGCCGGGGAGAAGATCGCGGAGATCTACTGGGGTCCCATCGTCGGCGGCGCCGTGGAGGAGTGGTTCGCCTACGTGCTGGCGATGGTGTTCCTGTTCTTTCGCCCGCAGGGGCTTTTCGGCGAACGCATCATCGAGAGAGTCTGAGGCATGTTCTACCGCGAAGCGGGCGAGTTCAAGACGAGCTACGCGGCCGATCAGGCGCTGTTTCCCAATGCCCTCGACCGCTGGTTCGTCATCGGCGTGTTCGCTTTCGCGCTGTTCGTGGTTCCGCTGATCGCGAGCGACTACTGGCTCGGGTCGATCCTCGTGCCGGTGCTGATCCTGGCGATCGCCGCCATCGGCCTCAATATCCTCACCGGTTACGCCGGGCAACTGTCTCTGGGCACCGGCGGGTTCATGGCGTGCGGGGCGTACATGGCCTACAAGTTCGCAACCACGTACCCCGATCTGAATCTGGTGATCGTGTTCGCCCTGGCGGGACTGTCTGCCGCCGGCGTCGGCCTGGTGTTCGGCGTGCCGAGCCTGCGCATCAAGGGGTTCTACCTGGCCGTCACCACCCTGGCCGCCCAGTTCTTCCTGCTGTGGCTCTTCACCCGGGTGCCCTGGTTCGTGAACTACAGCATCTCCGGCGTGCCCACGGCGCCGCCGCGCGAGGTGCTCGGCTTTCTCGTCACCGGTGCCGAGTCCGCGCCCACCACCCGCTACGTCTTCGTGCTGCTGCTCACGGCCGGCCTGGCGCTCATCGCCAAGAACCTGGTGCGCAGCAACACCGGGCGCTGCTGGATGGCGATCCGGGACATGGACATCGCCGCGGAAATCATGGGCATCAGGCCGCTGACCACCAAGCTGACGGCGTTCGCCATCAGCTCCTTTTTCTGCGGCGTCGCCGGGGCCCTGTGGGCTTTCTGCTACATCAACACCGTCGAGCCCACGGCCTTCGACATCAATCGCTCGTTTTCCGTGCTGTTCATGATTATCATCGGGGGGCTGGGCAGCATTCTCGGCTCGTTTCTCGGCGCGGCGTTCATCTTTCTGCTGCCGATCTTTCTGAACAACGTGCCGACGTACTTCGGCCTGCCCATTTCGACGGAGCTCGTCAGCCACATCGAGTTCATGACGTTCGGCGCGCTGATTGTGGTTTTTCTCATCGTCGAGCCCCACGGGCTGGCACGACTGTGGCAGATTGCCAAGGAAAAGCTGAGACTGTGGCCTTTTCCGTATTGAGCGAATATTGCTCCGCAGGACACTCGGCCCTGCGACGCAATTTTTTCGGGTCCGCTGGCGGACCTTACAGCTGAGGAGGAAAAACGCATGAAGAAGCGATTGTTGACCACTGTGGGAGCGTGCGCGGTTGCGCTGGGCGGCGTCGCGGCGGCTGTGCCGGCGGCCGCCCAGGACGCGCAGGTCCTGCCGAATCTCACCTACCGGACGGGTCCCTATGCCCCCGGCGGCATTCCCCTGTCGGCGGGGCTCAACGACTACTGGACGCTCATCAACGAGCGCGACGGCGGTGTGAACGGCGTCAAGCTCGCCGTCGAGGAGTGCGAGACGGGCTACAAGACCGACCGCGGCGTCGAGTGCTATGACCGCACCAAGTCCACCGCGGGCAGCGTCTACAACCCGTACTCCACCGGCATCACCTACGCCATCATCGAGAAGGCCACGGCAGACAAGATTCCGGTGCTGTCGATGGGCTACGGGCGCACCTCGGCCGCCGACGGGCGCGTCTTTCCCTACATATTCAACTTTCCGGCCACTTACTGGAGCCAGGCCACGGCGGTGGTGAGCTACATCGGCTCCGAGTCGGGCGGCATGGACAAGCTCAAGGGCCAGAACTTCGCCTTCATCTATCTCGATCACCCCTACGGCAAGGAGCCGATCCCCTTTCTCGACATCATGTCGGAGAAGTACGGCTTCACCTACGACAAGTATCCTGTGCCGCCCGCGTCGATGACCGAGCAGAAGTCCATCTGGCTGCAGATCCGCCAGTCCAAGCCGGACTACGCCATCATGTGGGGCTGGGGCGCCATGAACGCCACCGCCATCAAGGAGGCTGCAGCGGTGCGCTTTCCCATGGACCGCTTCATCGGCAACTGGTGGTCGGGCGCGGAGCCGGACGTGCTGCCCGCGGGCGACGGCGCCGTCGGCTACAAGTCCGCCAACATGACGGGCGCCGGCAAGGGCTACAAGATCTATGACGATCTGAAGAAACACGTCTATGACGCCGGCAAGGCCGACAACATGGACAAGGTCGGCGAGGTGCTCTACAACCGCGCGCTGATCAACGCGGCCTACGTTGTCGAGGCGATGCGGGTGGCACAGGGCAAGTACGGCAATCGCAAGCTCACCGGCGAGGAGATCCGCTGGGGTCTCGAGAATCTCGACATCACGCCCGAGCGGATCGAGGAGCTCGGCATGACCGGGCTGATGGTGCCCGTGAAGGTGACGTGCGAGAACCACGAGGGCCTCAACCCCGGCATCAAGATGCAGCAGTGGGACGGCAAGCAGTGGAAAGTCATCGTCGACTTCGTGCCGGCGCTCACCGACATCGTGCGACCGGTCGTCGAAGAGGAGGCGATGAAGTACGCCCAGGAGAACAACATCACGCCGCGCGACTGCGGCTGACGGGTCCGCCCGTTCGTGGCGCACACCGGCGAAACCCCGGCGGCGGGCGGGGGAGATCCCCTGCTCGCCGTCAACAACATCGAGGTGATCTACGATCACGTCATCCTGGTGCTGAAAGGGGTTTCGCTGGAGGTGCCCGAGGGGGGCATCGTCGCCCTCCTGGGCGCCAACGGCGCCGGCAAGACGACGACGCTGAAGGCGATCTCCAACCTGCTGCGCTCGGAACGCGGCGACGTCACCAAGGGCTCCATCGAGTTCCGCGGCGGGCGCATCGACCGGCTCACCACCACCGACCTCGTCAGGCGCGGGGTCAGTCAGGTCATGGAAGGGCGCCACTGCTTCGAGCACCTGACGGTGGAGGAGAACCTGCTCACCGGCGCCTACACGCGCCGCGACGGCCGCAGCGCCGTGGCGCGCGACCTGGAGATGGTCTACGGCTATTTTCCGCGGCTCAAGGAGCGGCGAGGAAGCCTGGCGGGCTACATCTCCGGCGGCGAGCAGCAGATGACGGCACTCGGGCGTGCGCTCATGGCGAGGCCCTCGGTGATTCTGCTCGACGAGCCGTCCATGGGGCTCGCGCCGCAGCTGGTGGAGGAGATCTTCGAGATCGTGCGGCGGCTCAACGAGAACGAAGGGGTGACCTTTCTGCTCGCCGAGCAGAACACCAACATGGCGCTGCGTTATTCCCGCTACGGCTACATTCTCGAGAGCGGGCGCGTCGTCATGGACGGCGACGCCGCTGCGCTGTTGCAGAACGAGGACGTCAAGGAGTTCTATCTCGGCGTGAGCGGCGAGAAGCGCAAGAGCTTTCGCGACGTCAAGCACTACCGCCGGCGCAAGCGCTGGCTGGCCTAGCACCGGGTTCGCACCGTTCGCGCCGGCGCCGCTCGGCGGCGGCTTCGGCGCTAAGCCGTTGCGGCGGCGCAGGCACCGGTGGCGGGCGTATTCGACGAAGATCGTGGACGCTTACTACGACGAGCTGGAAACGCGTGATCCCGAAGAGCGCGAGCGGGCGCTGCTCGAGGCCCTGCCGCGCCAGATCGCCAGCGCCCGCGGCAACACCGAGACGATGGCCCGTACGCTGGCCGAGGTGGACGCCGAGGCCGTCACCGGGCGCGAGGCGCTGGCGCGCGTGCCGGTGCTGCGCAAGAGCGAGCTCATCGAGCTGCAGGCGCAAACGCCCCCCTTCGGCGGGCTGGTGGCGACACCGATGGCGGAGCTCGCGCGGGTGTTCGCTTCCCCGGGCCCCATCTTCGAGCCCGAAGCGCGTCGCGGGGACTTCTGGCGCCTGGCACGGGCGCTGCACGCCGCCGGCTTTCGCCGCGGCGAGCTGGTGCACAACACCTTCGCTTACCACTTCACCCCCGCGGGGGCGATGCTCGAGGGCGGTGCCCAGGCGCTCGGCTGCGCCGTGTTTCCCGCCGGCGTTGGCCAGACGGAGTCGCAGGTGCAGGCGATCCAGCGCCTGCGGCCCCACGGCTACGTCGGCACGCCTTCGTTTCTGAAGATCATTCTGGACCGCGCCGCCGAGCTCGAGGCCGACGTCAGCAGCCTCACCAAGGCGCTGGTCTCGGGCGAGGCGTTGCCGGGCGCGCTGCGCGAAGAGCTCGGCGCGCGCGGCGTCGCCACGCTGCAGTGCTACGCCAGTGCGGACCTGGGCCTGATCGCCTACGAGACGCCGGCGCGCGAGGGCATGGTCGTCGCCGAAGAGATCCTGCTCGAGATCGTGCGCCCCGGCACCGGCGACCCGGTGCCCGACGGCGAGGTCGGCGAGGTGGTGGTGACGACCTTCAACCCCGACTATCCGCTGATCCGTTTCGCCACGGGGGATCTGTCGGCAGTGCTGCCCGGGCCGAGCCCGTGCGGGCGCACCAACACGCGCATCCGGGGCTGGATGGGCCGCGCCGACCAGACCACCAAGGTCAAGGGCATGTTCGTGCACCCCGAGCAGGTCGCGGCCGTCGCGGCCCGGCACCCCGAAATCGGGCGCGTGCGCCTCGTGGTCGGCCGTGAGGGCGCGAGCGACCGCATGGTGCTGCGCTGCGAGCTGGTCGCGGCGCCGGCGGAGGGCCTCGCCGGCGCGGTCGCCACCAGCATCCGCGAGGTGTGCAAGCTGCGCGGCGAGGTCGAGTTCGTCGGCAAAGACGAGCTGCCGAACGACGGCAAGGTCATCGAGGACACGCGCGAGCTGGGTTGAGCGATGGGCGAGCCGGTGACATACACCTTGCGCGATCGGGTGGCCGTCATCGCGCTGTGCAACCCACCGGTCAACGCGCTCGGCGCGCGGGTGCGCGCCGGCGTGCTGGCGGCGATCGAGCGTGCCGGGGAGGATGCGCTCGTCGACGCCGTGGTGCTCATCGGCCGCGGCCGCTGCTTCTCCGCCGGGGCCGATATCGCCGAGTTCGGCCGGCCGGCGCCGGCCGGCACCCCCGATCTGCCGCAGGTGGTGGCGCGCGTCGAGGCGTGCCCCAAGCCGGTGGTGGCGGCGATCCACGGCACGGCCGTCGGCGGCGGCCTGGAGCTCGCGCTCGGCTGTCACCACCGAGTCGGTGCGCCGACGGCGCGGCTCGGGCTGCCCGAGGTCAAGCTCGGCCTCATCCCCGGCGCCGGCGGCACGCAGCGGCTGCCGCGGCTGATCGGCGTGGAGCCGGCGCTCGGGCTGATCGTCGGCGGTCAGTACTGCGACGCGACGCAGTCCCTGTCCCTGGGGCTGATCGACGAGGTGGTCGAGGACGATCTCGAGGCGGCGGCGTCGCGCTTCGCCGCGCAGGCGGTGGCTGACGCGAGGCCTTTGCGCCGCCTGAGCGAGATCGAGCCGGCGGCGCTGGCGGCGACGATCGATGCCGATCTGTTCGAGCGCTTTCGCGCCGGCATCGAGAAGCGGGCGCGCGGGCTGCTGGCGCCTTACCTGTGCATCGACAGCGTGAGCAACGCCACGCGCCTGGCGTTCGCGGAGGCGATGCAGCGCGAGCGCGAGTATTTTCGCCGCTGTCTCGACTCCGAGCAGTCGCGGGCCCAGAGGCACGTCTTCTTCGCCGAGCGCCAGGCCGCGAAGATCGCCGACGTGCCCGCCGACACCCCGGCCGCCGACATCGCCACGGCCGCCGTCGTCGGTCTCGGCACCATGGGGATCGGCATCGCCATGACCTTCGCCAACGCCGGTATCGCGGTGCGTGTGCTGGAGGCGTCGCCGGCGGCGCTCGAAAAGGGCCTCGACGCGGTGCGCCGCACCTATGCCGAGAGCGTGTCTCGGGGGCGCCTGGCGGAGCAGCAGATGCAGGAGCGTCTGGCGCTCATCACGGGCAGCGTCGACTACGCGGACCTGGGCGACGCCGACATCGTCATCGAGGCCGTGTTCGAGGACATGGCGCTCAAGCGAGAGGTGTTCGCCGCGCTCGATGCCCACTGCAGGCCCGGGGCCATTCTGGCCAGCAACACCTCGACCCTCGATATCGACGAGATCGCCGCCGCCACGGCGCGCCCGGACAAGGTGATCGGCACGCACTTCTTCAGCCCGGCGAACGTCATGCGGCTGATGGAGAACGTCCGCGGGGCGGCCACGTCGAAAGAGACCGTGGCCACGGTGATGCGCTTGTCGAAGACGCTCGGCAAGGTCGGTGTGCTGGTGGGCGTGTGCGACGGCTTCGTCGGCAACCGCATGCTCTACGCCTACACCCGCCAGGCGAACCTGCTGCTGCAGGAGGGGGCGCTGCCGCAGCAGGTCGACGGGGTGCTCTACGACTTCGGCCTGCCCATGGGACCGTTCGCCGTCGGCGATCTCGCGGGCCTCGACGTCGGCTGGGCCGTGCGCCGGCACCGGGCGCAGGCGCACCCGCAGGAGAAACGCTTTTACCTGATCGCGGACCGTATCTGCGAGCGTGGCCGCTTCGGGCAGAAGACGGGTGCGGGCTGGTACCGCTACGAGGCGGGCAGCCGCCAGCCGCTGCCCGACCCCGAGGTCGAGGCGCTGATCCGCGAGGTGTCCGCCGAGCTCGGCATCGAGCGGCGAACGATCGGCGACGAGGAAATCCGCGAGCGCTGCCTCTACGCGCTCATCAACGAGGGTGCCCGCGTGCTCGAGGAGGGCGTTGCCCAGCGCGCGAGCGACATCGACGTCATCTGGATCAACGGTTACGGTTTTCCGGTTTATCGCGGGGGCCCCATGTTCTACGCCGACCGGCTCGGTCCCCGGGTGATCTGCGAAGCGCTCGAGGCCTATCACCGTGCCAACGAATTCGTGCCGCAGCCGGCGCCGCTGCTGCGCGAGCTCGCACGCTCGGGCGGTGGTTTTCACGGCGGTTAGCGCGGCGCCAACCGGTGCACCGTGTCCGCGCGTGACCCTGACAGCCGCGGCCCGGACCGATGCCGCACGTCGAAAACGCGGATGGCGCTTGCGCTGAATCCATTCAGGCGGGCAGCGCCGAGGGTGGCGGCCGATCGGACCGTGTTCCCGGTCGACGGCAGGCATCTCGGTCGGCCCGCTCAGCGGCGGGTCCAGGCGGCCATGACAGAGGGCGTGCGCTGCTGCGTCGCCGTGGGCAAGCCGGCGGGCTTCCTCGCTCAGGGGGAGACGGAAGCGCGCCGCTTCACCGAGAAGAGGTCCACCTTCGTCGTGTTCGGCAGCGACTCCGCGCTGTTACCACCCCGAAGGGCAGGAGCCCTGCGGGCGAAATACCACGGCGCCGGGCAGCGGTGAGGCCGAATCCGTCAATGCCGTCTGCGGCCTCGCGCACGGGCTCGTGCGACCAAGCGACGCAATCGTGAGCACCAGCGGTGCCGGCGCCCGCCGCCGTCCACGTTTACCGGGCCCGCCGCCCGGCGCCTGCGACTGCCATATGCATTTCTACGGTACGCGCGCGCAGTATCCGCTCGCGCCCACCTGCCCGGTGCGGCCGCCGTTGGCGACGGTGGCGGATTACCGCGCCCTCATGGCGCGGCTCGGCCTCGAGCGCGTGGTGGTGGTGCAGCCGTCCGCCTACGGCAAGGACAACCGCTGCACGCTCGACGGCATGCGCGCCCTCGGCGAGCGCGCGCGCGGCGTCGTGGTGGTCGACACGGGCGTCAGCGACGAGGAGCTGGAGGCGTACACGCGCGCGGGAGTGCGCGGCGTGCGCTTCTTCATGTTGCGCGGCGGCGTGCTGCCCTGGGAGATCCTCGAGACCATGGCGGCACGGGTGCACGCCTTCGGCTGGCACGTGCAGCTGCAGATGGACGGTCGCGGGCTGGCGGAGAAGGAGGCGCTGCTGCGGCGGCTGCCCTGCGACCTCGTCGTCGACCACAACGGCAAGTTTCTCGAGCCGGTCGGCACCGGGCACCCGGGCTTTCAGGCCTTGCTGCGGCTGCTCGAAACGGGACGGTGCTGGGTCAAGATGTCGGCACCCTACGAGACCTCCCGCGTCGGCCCGCCGGGCTACGACGACGTCGGCGTGCTGGCGCGCGCGCTGGCGGCGGCGGCGCCGCAGCGCATGCTGTGGGCCAGCAACTGGCCGCATCCCGGGCAGACGGTGCGTCCGGACGAGAGCGTGCTGCTGGACCTGCTGACGGACTGGGTTCCCGACCCGACGCTGCGGCAGACGGTGCTTTGCGATAATCCGGCGGCGCTGTACGGCTTCTGAGCGAACGCGTGGGCGCATCCCCGTGGCACGCGCGGGCGTCAGTGAATGTCGGGCTCGGCCACGGCGCCGGGGGCGGCGAGAAAGTCGAAGTCGCAGCCTTCGTTGGCCTGCAGCACGTGGCGTGCGTGCAGCGCCCCGTAACCGCGCCGGTAACGGTCCGGAGGCGGCCGCCACTCGCGGCGGCGCGCCGCGAGCTCCGCTTCGCCGACGTGCAGCTCCAGGCGGCGCCCGGGAACGTCGAGCTCGATGCGGTCGCCGTCGCGCACCAGCGCGAGCGGGCCGCCGACGGCGGCCTCCGGCGCGACGTGCAGCACGCAGGCGCCGTAGCTGGTGCCGCTCATGCGCGCGTCGGAGATGCGCACCATGTCGCGCACGCCCTGCTCGAGCAGCTTGCGCGGTATCGGCAGCTGACCCCACTCGGGCATGCCCGGCCCGCCCACCGGCCCGGCGTTCTGCAACACCAGCACCGACTGCGCCGTCACGGGCAGGTCCGGGTCGTCGATGCGCGCGGCCAGGTCGTCGTAGCTCGCGAAGACGACGGCCGGGCCGGTGTGGCGCCGCAGACGCGCTTCGCAGGCCGCGGGCTTGATGACGCAGCCGTCGGGTGCGAGGTTGCCCCACAGCACGGCGGTGGCGCCCTCGGCGTAGACGGGCTCGTCCAGCGGGCGGATGACGTCGTCATGGTAGACCTGCGCGCCCGCGAGCGTCTCTCCCAGCGTCTCACCGCAGACCGTGGCGCAGTCCAGGTGCAGGTGCGCGCGCAGCCGGCCCATGAGCCCGCGCAGCCCGCCGGCGTAGTAGAAGTCCTCCATGAGGTAGGCGCCGGAGGGGCGCACGTTCGCGAGCACCGGGATCCGCCGCGACACACGCTCGAAATCCGCCAGCTCCAGGCGTACCCCGGCGCGACGGGCCATGGCGATGAGATGGACGATGGCGTTGGTCGAGCCGCCCAGCGCCATGTCCACGGTGACGGCGTTCTCGAAGGCCTCGCGGCTCAAGAGGTGCGACGGCCGCACGTCGCCCCACACCATCTCGACGATGCGCACGCCGCTGGCCGCCGCCATACGCGGGTGATTGGCATCGACCGCAGGGATCGACGAGGCGCCGGGCAGCGTCATGCCGAGCGCCTCGGCCACCGCGGTCATGGTGGAGGCCGTGCCCATGGTCATGCAGTGGCCCGCGGAGCGGGCGATGCCGCCCTCGATTTCGTGCCAGGTGGCGGCGTCGATGTTCCCCGCGCGCCGCTCGGACCAGTACTTCCAGGTGTCGCTGCCGCTGCCCAGCGTCTTGCCGCGCCAGTTGCCGCGCAGCATGGGGCCGGCGGGCACGTACAGGGCGGGGATGTCCATGGAGGCGGCCGCCATCAGCAGGGCGGGGGTGGTCTTGTCGCAGCCGCCCATGAGCACGGCGCCGTCGACGGGGTGCGAGCGCAGGAGCTCCTCGGCCTCCATGGCGAGGAAGTTGCGGTAGAGCATGGTGGTCGGCTTGACGAAGGGCTCCGAGAGCGACATCGCCGGCATCTCCAGCGGAAAGCCGCCCGCCTGCCACACACCGCGCTTGACGTCGCCCGCGCGCTCGCGCAGGTGCGTGTGGCAGGGGTTGATGTCGCTCCAGGTGTTGATGATGCCGATCACCGGCTTGCCGGCATAGTCGCGCGCGTCGTAACCCATCTGCCGGGTGCGCGAGCGATGACCGAAAGAGCGCAGGTCGTCGACGCCGTACCAGCGGTGACTGCGCAGATCTTCGGGCTTGAGGCGCTTGTTTGCGGCCATGGCCCCGCATGGTAGGCAGCTCGGCCCGCCGGCGGCAAGCGCACGCGGCGCACGCCGGGGACGCCCCCGCCGCGTTGCCCGGGCGCGGCGCCCCGGGTGTACACTGCCGGCGTGAGCACGAGCGCCGAAATCACCGCGGTCCGCCCCGGTCATCGTTTCGACGAGCGGCGCCTGGCGCGCTACCTGGCGGATCGTCTCGACGGCTTCGACGGCGAGTTGAGCGTGCGCCAGTTCGAAGGCGGTCAGTCCAATCCCACGTTTGTGCTGAGTGCGGGCGCAGGCCGCTTCGTGCTGCGCAAGAAGCCCCCCGGCGAGCTGCTGCCGACCGCGCACATGATCGAGCGCGAGTTCCGCGTGCTCCAGGCGCTCCAGGGCACCGACGTCCCCGTGCCGGAACCGCTGCTGCTGTGCGAGGACGCGTCCGTCATCGGCACCGCCTTCTACGTCATGGGCTACGCCGAGGGACGCCTGTTTCGCGACCCGAGCCTGCCGACGCTGGCCGCGGCGGAGCGCGGCGCCCTCTACGCCGAGATGGCGCGCGTGCTGGCGGCGCTGCACCGGGTCGACCCTGTCGGGCGCGGGCTCGGCGATTTCGGCCGGCCCGGCAACTATTATGCGCGCCAGATCCGCCGCTGGAGCCGCCAGTACGAGGCCTCCCGGACCGACGCGCTGCCCGCCATGGACCGGCTCATGGCGTGGCTGCCGCAACGGGTGCCGCAGGACGACACCACCTGCCTCGTCCACGGCGATTTCCGCCTCGACAACATGGTCGTGCACGCACGGCAGCCGCGGGTCGTCGCCGTGCTCGACTGGGAGCTGTCCACGCTCGGTCACCCGCTGGCCGATCTGGCCTACAACTGCATGCTCTATCACATCGAGACGCCCGACGGCGTGCGCCTCGGCGACGTCGCCGGCGGCGCCGGCGGCATTCCCACGGAGGAGGAGTACGTCGCCCTGTACTGCCGCCATACGGGCCGTGACGAGATCCCGGGCTGGAACTTCTACCTCGCCTTCTCGCTGTTTCGTTACGCCAGCATCGTGCAGGGGGTCTACCATCGGGGCCTGCAGGGCAACGCCAGCTCGGCCTACGCCACGGGCATGGGCCGCCTGGCCCGTGTCGCGGCGGAGCGAGGCTGGGCGCTGGCCCAAAGCGGCCGAAGTAAATAAATACTAATCAATAGTTTATTTGTGCTAATAGAAAATAAAATCAGATAATATATATAACTTATTGATTTGTATAAATTTAAATATTTGATGCACACTCGATTCTAGCTTTAAAAAAACTCTATATCTAATTGAATATAATGGAAAATAAGGCTTAAATGCATGAACCGGTGGCAAGGTCGGTGCGGCGACGGGCGGGGCCGGTTCCGGCGTCACAACGCGCGGTGCCGGTCTCGGCGGGCCCGGCGGCGCCGACGGGGCGCCGGATCGTGATGTGCGCGCCACGGCGCTGCCTGTCCGGCGGCGTGAAATGGGGCCGGCGACGGCGGATTTTGGCGGGCGAAACCCGGCGATGCGGCGTAGCCGAAGTGTTGCCTAAGCTGGGGTCGCGCAGAGCAGCGCCGCGCGTGATGGAGAGGTGAAGACGCATTTGCCAAAGGACCGGGTGGTGAAGAGCGCGAAAGCCGCGCGCCGCGCCCCGGGTCGGGCCGAGCCGTGAGCGCGGACGCCCTGAGCCGGGCGTTGGCGGCGAGCCGCCGCACGGTGGTGTTCACCGGCGCCGGCATCAGCACCGAGTCGGGCATTGCCGATTTCCGCAGCCCCGGCGGAGTGTGGTCGCGCATGGCGCCGATCGACTACCGCGAGTTCATCGCCTCGAAGGAGGCCCGGCGCGAGTCCTGGCGCCGGCGCCTGGAGATGGACGCGGAGTTCCGCCAGGCACGGCCCAACCGGGGCCACCGCGCGGTGGCGCAGCTGGTGGCGCGGGGCACGGCGAGCTGCGTGGTGACGCAGAACATCGACGGCCTGCACCAGCAGTCCGGGGTGCCCGCGGAGAAGCTCGTCGAGCTGCACGGCAACACCACCTACGCAAGCTGCCTTGCCTGCGGGCGCCGCCTGGAGCTGGCGCCGCTGCTGGAGACCTTCGCGCGGGAGCAGAGCGCCCCGATCTGCGGCGATTGCGGCGGCCTCGTCAAGACGGCGACGGTCTCCTTCGGGCAGCCCATGCCGGAGGCGGCGATGGCCCGGGCGCGGGCGGCGGCGCTCGCCTGCGACCTGTTCCTGGCGGTGGGCTCGTCGCTGGTGGTGTACCCGGCGGCGGGACTGCCGCGTCTGGCAAGAAAGGCGGGGGCCACGCTGGCGATCGTCAATCGCGAGCCCACCGACCTGGACGATCTCGCCGACGTCGTCGTGCGCGGGGAGATCGGCGCGGTGCTGGGCGAGGCCGCCGGGGTGGCGTGACGGCCGCGGGAACTCAGCGACGGAAGCGCGGCGGGCGCTTCTCGAGGAAGGCGGCGATGCCTTCCCCCGCCTCCTCGTGGTGCACCGCCTCGGTCATGCTCTCGGCCTCGCGGTCGAGGTGCGTGCCGAGCGCCTCCGTGTAGGCCGTCTCCAGCAGCCGCTTGGCCCGGGCGAGGGCGGCGCCGGGGCCTTGCGCCAGGCGCTCGGCCCAGCGCGACGCCTCCGCCAGAGCCTGTCCCGGAGGCACCACGCGGTTGACGACGCCGGCGGCGTGCAGGCGCGCGGCGGTCAGCGGGGCGCCCTCGAACAGGATCTCGGCGGCGAGCTGCGGCGCCAGCGCGCGCGTGAGCCACGTGGTAGCGCCGCCGTCGGGGTTCAGCCCGACCCTGACGTAGGCCATGGCGAAGACCGCGTCCTCGGCGGCCACGACGAGGTCGCAGGCGAGGGCGAGCGAGAAGCCCGCGCCGGCGGCCGCGCCCTCGACGGCGGCGATGACGGGCCGGGGGCAGGCGCGCAGCGCGCGCACGAGGCCGTGCAGTCCCTCGACGCTGCGCCGCTGCACGGCGGGGGGCTCGCCCCGGTTGTCGATCAGGCGCCGGAGGTTGCCGCCGGCGCAGAACGTGTCGCCGGCGCCGGTGAGCACCACCGCGCCGATGCCGTCGTCGGCCGCCGCCTGCGCCAGCGCGGCGCAGCCGGCCTCGTACATGGCGGGATCGAGCGCGTTGCGCCGTCGCGGGTTGGACAGCGTCAGCCGCAGCACGCCCCCGTGGCGCTCGCTCTGCAGCGCGGGGCTCACGCGCCCGCCGCCCCCCCGAGGCGCGCGAGGATGGGAGCGCCCGCGCCGACGTCCACGTAAGCCATGCGCGAGTCGAGCGCGTCGTGGGTTTGCTTGCGGTGGCGCGCGGCGGCGTCGATCACGGTCACGCGCCCTGGGGTAGTGTGCCCACGCCGGCTGTCTACACCGGGTCCCAGCTGAAGACGTCGGCGGACACCTCGAGCGGGCACAAATCGGGCGCCAGCGCCGGCATCGCGTGCGCGGCGATCGACGCCGGCGTCCAGCCCTCGCCGCGATGCACCGAGCGCAGCGGACGCGGCTGACTCATGAGAAAGATCTCGTTCTGCCGAACCGCGAAGATCTGGCCGCTGACGTGCGCGGCGTCCTCGCCGGCCAGATAAACGGCGAGCGGCGCGATCTTCTCCGGCGTCATCGCCTGGAGCGCGGCGACGCGCGCGCGGCTCTGCGGCGTGTCGGCGGGTATCGAGCCGATCATGCGGCTCCACGCGAACGGCGCGATGCAGTTGGAACGCACGTTGAACTTCGCCATGTCGAGCGCGATGGAGCGCGACAGGCCGACGATGCCCATCTTCGCCGCGGCGTAGTTGGCCTGGCCGACGTTGCCGATCAGGCCGCTGGTGGAGGTGAAGTGGATGAAGCAGCCCGAGTGCTGCGTGCGGAAGTGCGCAGCCGCCGCTCGGCTCACCTGGAACGTGCCCGTCAGGTGCACCGCGATGACCGCTTCCCACTCCGCCGGGCTCATGCGGTGAAAGATGCGGTCGCGCAGGATGCCGGCGTTGTTGACGACGACGTCGAGCGCGCCGAACGCATCGAGTGCGCTCATCACGATGGCTTCGGCGCCCTGCGCGTCGGCCACGCTGTCGGCGTTGGCGACGGCCTCGCCGCCGGCCGCGCGGATGGCGGCGACGGTGTCGGCCGCAGGGCCGGAATCCGCGCCCTCACCGTCGAGACCGCTGCCGAGATCGTTGACGAGCACGCGCGCGCCGTGGCGCGCCATGAGCAGCGCGATCTCGCGGCCGATGCCGCGGCCGGCGCCGGTGACGACGGCGGCCTTGCCCTGCAGCATGGCCCCCGCCGGCATCAGTGCACGGTGGCCGTCTTGAGGCAGGCGCTGCGATCGGTCGACGCCACGGCGACCTCGAGCTGGCGGCCCTCGCGCGCCAGCGTCAAGGGCACGCTGACGCCCGCGGGACCGAGGCTCCACACGCGGCGCAGCATGTCCGCGAGCTCGGTGACCTCCTGGCCCGCCACCGACAGCACGATGTCGCCCACGCGCACGTCCGCTTTGTCGGCGGGGCACTCGTCGTAGACGCCGGCGACGACCAGATGCCCCTGCACCTCGTAGACGAAGCAGCCGAGCCAAGGCCGCGGCGGCGTCGAGCGACGCCCGTAGGCGAGCAGCTCTCCGAGGATCGGGTGCAGCAGGTCGATGGGCACGAACATGTTGCCGTTGTCGGCGTGGCCGCCGAGCTCGCTCGACTGCTGCACCAGCAGCGAGCCGATCCCGCAGAGCTCGCCGTCGGCGCCGATCAAGGCGGTGCCGCCCCAGTTCGGATGGGCCGGGGCGGTGAAGATGGCGTCGTCGAGCAGGTACTCCCAGTAGCCGGCGAACTGCCGGCGCGCGACAACGCGCGCGTTGATGGCGTCGTCGAGGCCGCCGTGGCCGGCGACGATCACCGGGTCGGGCACCCGCAGCTGCGCGGCGCTGCCCAGGCGCATGACCGGCAGCGACAGCGGCCTGACGGCGCGCACGAGGCCGAATCCCGACTCCTGGTCGTAACCGACGACGTACGCGGCGGTGGGCCGGCCGGCATCGTCGACCAGCCAGACCTGCTCCGCCTCGGTGATGAGGTAGCCGATGGTGAGAATGAGCCCGTCCTCGCCGATGACGACCCCGTTGCCCTCGCGCTGGGTTCCGAGCCCCGCCGCCGTGAGGCCGTCCTCGGGAATGACGGCGCGCAGCGAGACCACCGACGACAGCGCGCGCCCCAGATCGAAGCTCACGTCCTGCGGGCGCGGGCGCGTCACCCGCGTGGGGCTGTCGGAATCGGGCGGATTCATGCTGCGGGTCGCGCGGCGTTGCGCTCCTCTGCCGGGCGCGCGGCGGCGCCGAAGCGACAATTGTAAGCGAGAACACGGGCGCGCACGATGGCGGCGCGGCGCGGCCTCTTACGTGCGCCGCTTCTCGACGAGCACCCCGGCGGCGATCAGCGCGTCGATCTCGGCCTCGCCGAAGCCGTGCTCACGCAGCACCTCGCGCGCATGGGCGCCGAAGGCGGGCGGCGTGCGGCGCACCCCGCCGGGCGTGCGCGAGAACTTGATCGGAATACCGACTCCGCGGTAGCCCTCGCGCTCGATGACCATGGCGCGGTGGCGCGTGTGCGGGTGGCGCACGACGGCGTCGGTGCCGAGCACCGGCCCCGCCGGCAGCCCGGCCGCCAGCAGGCGTTCGCACAGCGCCTCGCCGTCGTGGTCCCGCATGAGCCGCTCCAGCTCCGCATGCAGCGCCTCGCGGTTGACGACGCGATCGCGGTTGTCGCGGAAACGCGGGTCCTCCGCCAGGGCCGCCTCGCCGAGCTCGGCGCACAGGCGGCGAAAGGCGCGGTTGTTGCCGGCGCCGACGAAGATCTCGGTGGTGCGGGTGCGGAACTTGGCGTACGGGCTGATGTTCGGGTGCGCGCTGCCCGTGAGCCCGGGAACCCGGCCGCTCAGGAAGTAGTTCGTCACGTGCGGGTGCATGAGCGCAATCGCGCTGTCGAACAGCGTCATGTCGATGAACTGGCCGCGACCCGATCGCTGGCGCTCGATGACCGCCATGAGGATGGCGATGGCGGCGTACAGGCCCGTGCCCATGTCGACGACAGCGATGCCCATCCTCGTGGGCCCGGATTCGGGCTCGCCGTTGACGCTGAACATGCCGCTCATGGCCTGCACGATGGCGTCGTAGCCGGGATAGCCTCCGAGAGGTCCGTCGCCGCCGAAGCCGCTGATGCGTGCGTGGATGAGGCGCGGGAAGCGCGGCGCGAGCACGGCGTCGAAGCCGAGGCCCCAGGCCTCCATGGCGCCCGGCTTGTAGTTCTCGAGCAGCACGTCGGCGCCCTCGAGCAGGCGCAGCAGCGTCGCGCGCCCCCGCGGCTCGCTGAGATCGAGCCCGAGCGCGCGCTTGTTGCGGTTGACGCCGATGAAGTAGGCGGCGTCGCCGTCGCGGAACGGCGGTCCCCAGTCGCGCACCTCGTCGCCCTGCGGCGGCTCGACCTTGACGACGTCGGCGCCGTGGTCGCCGAGAACCTGGCTGCAGTAAGGGCCGCCGAGGACGCGGCTGAGGTCGATGACCCTGAGGCCGGCCAGTGCGCCGAAGGGTGTCGTCTCGCTCACGGGTGCTTCACCATGCGCGGGATGCCTCTCAGGCGATCCACTCGCTCACCGGGGCGCGCGCCTGCTCGAGCGGCTGGCAGACGACGTCCACCAGCGCCGGGGCGCCGCTCGCGAGCGCCTCGCGCAGCGCCGGCTCGAGCGCCGCCGGCTCCTCCACGCGCCAGGCGTCGATACCGAAGGCGCGCGCCACGGCCGCGTGGTCCGTGGCCGTGAAGTCGACGGAGAAGTAGCGCGCCTCGAAGGCGGCCTTCTGGCCCGCCTTGATCCAGCCGTAACTGGCGTTGGCGATCACCACCAGGGTCACGGGGACGGCCAGGCGGCGCAGCGTCTCGAGCTCGCCCGCGGCCATGGCGAAGCTGCCGTCGCCCATGACGGCGACGCAGGTGCGCCCGCCGCCGCCGCAGTGGGCGCCGACGACGGCGCCGAGCGAGTAGCCGAGGGCGCCGTGGGCGCGGTTGGTGACGAAGTGGCGGCCCGCCCGCGGCCAGTCGTAGTAGGCCGACAGATACGGGCAGGGGGTGCCGGGATCGGCGACGACGACGGCGTCGGGCGGCAGCACCCGCTGCAGCGTCGCCACCAGGCGCTCGGGCCGTATGGGCGTGTCGTCGCTCGCCGCCGGCGGGGCGAACGCGGCGAACTTCTCGCGTCGTGCGGCGGCCACGCGCGCGGCCGCGTCGCCGCCCCCAGGCGCCGCGCCGCCGAGCTCGTCGGCGAGCGCTTCCAGCGCGAGCCGCGCATCGGCGACGACGGCCGCCGCGGGCGGGTAGTTCACGCCCATGACGCCCGCGTCGATGTCGATGTGGACCACCCGCACCCGCTCCGGGGCCGGGTGGCGCCAGCGCTCGGTCGTCACCGAGCCCGCGCGGCAGCCGACGAAGATCACCACGTCGGCGGCATCGACCACGCGCCGGGTGGGCGCAGTGCCGCCGTTGGCTCCGACCACGCCCAGTGCCAGCGGGTGCGTGTCGGCGATGCTGCCCTGGCCGCTCACCGTCGTCGCCACCGGCGCATCGAGGCGCGCGGCGAGATGCGCGAGGGCTTCCTCGGCGCCGGAGATCACGACCCCGCCGCCGCAGACGAACAGCGGGCGCTCGGCCGCGCGCAGCACGCGTGCGGCATCGATCACCGCCGCCGGATCCGGCGCCGGCCGCGCCGCCGGAAAGCGGCCGCCCCCGGGCAGCGCCCACACTTCACTGGCGTCCACCGGCTGACGTTGCACGTCGAAGGGCAGGCCGATATGCGCCGCCCCCGGCCTGCCGCCGGTCATCTGCGCAAAGGCCGTGCGCAGCGCGCGCGGCAGGGCGTCGGCGCGGTCGACCACCCGGTTCCACTTCGTCAGCGGCCGCATCAGCGCCTGCTGGTCGAGCTCGGTGAGGGTGAAGCGCCCGCGCGCCGACACCGAGATGTCGGTGGTGATGCCGAGCACGGGCACGGACGACTCGTTGGCCTCCACCAGCCCGGGCAGCAGATAGGTGGCGCCGCCGCCGCTCGGCCCTTCGCACACGCCCACCTTGCCGCTGACGCGGGCGTAGGCGTCCGCCATGTAGGCGGCGTGGCGCTCGTCGCGCGTGAGCACGTGTCGCAGGCGGCTGCCGCGCGACAGCGCGTCGTAGAAGGGCAGGCTGGTGTCGCCGCACAGGCCGAAGAGGTACTCGACGCCGTGCAGCTCGAGAAGCCGCACCATCGCCTCTGCCCCCGTCAGACTGGCCATCGCTCCGATCTCCCCTGCGGCCTGCACGCTTGCCGGGGGTGCGGCCGCACGGTCGGCGTCCCCGGCGCCGTCGTGCGCCGCACTGTACCGTACCGGCCGCGAGCGTGGCCAGCGCCCGCGGTGCACGCCAGCGGGTACAATAGCGGGCCGTTGCCAACGCCTGACATCATGAACCGACCCGACGAGCGCGAGCCGTCGCTGCGCACGCTGGCGATGCCCGCCGACGCCAACCCCGACGGCGACATCTTCGGCGGCTGGCTGATGGCGCAGATGGACATNNGAGCGCATCGGCCAGACCTCCATCGCGGTGCGGGTCGAGACCTGGGTGCGTCGCCATCGCGACGGCGCGCGCGAGAAGGTAACCGAGGGTCTGTTCACCTTCGTCGCCATCGACGCCGACGGCCGCCCGCGCAGCATCGCCGGCAAAGGCTGAGCCATGGCCGTCGACGACGACCCCATGGCGCTCGCGGCACGGCTCGGCACGGGCAAGCTGCCGCCGGTGCACGAGTGGAACCCCGAGCTGTGCGGCGACATCGACATCCGTATCGCACGCGACGGCACCTGGTTCTACAGGGGCACGCCCATCGGCCGCCGGCCGCTGGTGAAGCTGTTCGCCTCGGTGCTGCGGCGCGACGCCGACGGCGCGTTCTACCTGGTGACGCCGGCGGAGAAGCTGCGCATTCGCGTCGACGACGCACCCTTCGTCGCCGTCGAGATGGAGCGCGACGGCCACGGGCGTGGGCAACGGCTCGTCTTCCGCACCAATGTCGATGACGTCGTGGCCGCCGACCGCGAGCACCCCATCAGCGTCGTGCACGACGCCGCGAGCGGCGAGCCGTCTCCGTACGTGGGGGTGCGCGCGGGCCTGCGCGCGCTCATCGCACGGCCGGTCTACTACCGTCTCGTGGAACTCGGCGAAGAGCGCCGCGTCGACGGCGTCGAGCGCTTCGGCGTGTGGAGCGCTGGCCGCTTCTTCGTTCTCGGTTCTCTCAAGGGCCAATGAGGCGTCGCCGTCACGCGCGCCCGGGCCCGGCGAGTTGCCGCGGCGTGCGCCGATGCATTACCCTGCGCGGCCGGCGCATCTTGCCCGTTGCGCGCTCATGACCGACATCCAGACGCTGCGACGCATCCTCCAGCAGAGCCGCACCATCGCTGTCGTGGGGCTGTCGGCGAACTGGTATCGCCCGAGCTTCTTCGCCGCGAAGTACCTCCAGGACCACGGCTACCGGATCATTCCCGTCAACCCGAACTACACCGAGATCCTCGGCGAGAAGTGCTACGCCAGCGTCGACGAGGTCCCCGAGCCCATCGACGTCGTCGACGTCTTCCAGCGCCCCGAGCAGGTGCTGCCGATCGCCGAGGCGGCCGTGCGCGTGAGAGCGCGCGTGCTGTGGCTGCAGCTCGGCATCGTCAACGAGCAGGCGGCGGCGCTCGCGCGCGAGGCCGGTCTCGAGGTGGTCATGGACCGCTGCATGAAGATCGAGCACGCGCGTCTGTTCGGCGGGCTCAACTTCATCGGTGTGGACACCAAGGTCATCACCTCGAAACGCTCTCTATGGTTGCCCTACTGAACCGGCGCCGGTCGCCGCCGGCGCCCGGCCCTGATCACGCCTGGGGGTGAGACGACATGCCTGACAGAGACTTTGGCATCGAGACGCTGTGCCTGCACGCGGGCCAGCGGCCCGACCCGGCTACCGGCGCGCGGGCGGCGCCCATCTACCAGACCACGTCGTATGTTTTCGACAGCGCCGACCACGCCGCCAGCCTGTTCAACCTGCAGACCTTCGGCAACGTCTACACTCGCATGATGAACCCCACCAACGCCGTGTTCGAGGAACGCATGGCCGCTCTCGAGGGCGGGCGCGCGGCGCTGGCGGTGAGCTCCGGCATGGCCGCGCAGACGACGGCGCTGCTCACGCTCATGCAGGCGGGCGACGAGCTCGTCTCGGCGAGCACGTTGTACGGGGGCACGTACTCGCAGCTCGACTTCCAGTTCCGCCGCCTGGGCATCGAGACCCGTTTCGTCGATCCCGACGATCCCGAGAACTTTCGCCGCGCGTTGACGCCGAAGACGCGGGCGCTTTATGCGGAGACCATCGGCAATCCGCTCAACAACGTCCTCGACATCGAGGCGGTCGGCGCCATCGCGCGCGAGGCGGGGGTGCCGCTGGTGATCGACAATACCTTTGCCACGCCTTATCTGTGCCGCCCGTTCGAGCACGGCGCCGACATCGTCGTGCACTCGGCGACCAAGTTCATCGGCGGCCACGGCACCTCCATCGGCGGCGTCATCGTCGAGTCCGGCCGCTTCCCCTGGGACAACGGCAACTTCCCCGGCATGACCGAGCCTTCCAAGGGCTACCACGGGGTGCGCTTCTACGAGACCTTCGGCGACTTCGGCTTCACCATGAAGGCGCGCATGGAGACGCTGCGCACGCTCGGGCCGGCGTTGAGCCCGTTCAACGCTTTCCTGTTCCTGCAGGGGCTCGAGACGCTGCCGGTGCGCATGGACCGCCACTGCGACAATGCGCTCGCCGTGGCCGAGTTCCTGCGGGCGCACGCGGCGGTGGAATGGGTGCGTTACGCGGGTCTCGCCGACAGCCCGTATCACGCGCTGGCGAAGCGATATCTGCCGCGCGGGCCCGGGTCGATTCTTACCTTCGGCATCCGGGGCGGTCAGCCGGCGGGCATACGCTTCATCGAGGGCGTGGAGTTCATGAGCCACCTTGCCAACGTCGGCGACGCCAAGACGCTGGTGATTCACCCCGCTTCCACGACGCACCGGCAGCTGAACGAGGAGGAGCAGCGCAGCGCCGGCGTGACGCCCGACATGATCCGCATCTCCGTGGGGCTCGAGACCCTCGATGATATACTCTGGGATCTCGATCAGGCGCTCGAGAAGTCCCAGGACGGCTGAACCTTGCCGGCAAGGCCCTGGCGCTGCGGACCGGCCTGTCGGGCCGGAGCGCAGACATGGGCTGCTGTCACTACTACGAGTTCTCTCAGGCCGGTGAGCAGGTCTTCGCCGTCGACGTCGCCTCGATCAAGTTCGGCACCGGCGTGCTCGACGAGCTCGGCGAGGACGCCCGGGCACTTGGGCTGAAGCGGGTCGGGGTCCTCACCGACCGCAACGTCGTCGCGCTCGAGCCGGTGGCCGCCGCCATCGACTCGCTCTGCCGCGCCGGCGTCGACGTCGCGGTCTACGACGAAGTCCACGTCGAGCCCACGGACGCATCCTTCCGCGCGGCTGCGGCGTTTGCGCGCGAGGGCCGCTTCGACGGTTTCGTCTCGCTCGGCGGCGGCTCGGTCATCGACACCTGCAAGGCCGCCAACCTCTACAGCACCTACCCCGCGGAGCTGCTCGCCTATGTCAACGCGCCCATCGGTGAGGCGCGTCCGGTTCCCGGCCCGCTCAGGCCTCACATCGCCTGCCCGACCACGTCCGGCACCGGCAGCGAGTGCACCGGCATCAGCATCTTCGATTTTCTCGAAAGAAAGGTGAAGACCGGCATCGCCGCGCGCGAGCTGCGGCCGACTCGGGCGCTGATCGATCCGCGCTGCACGCACACGCTCCCGGCGAGCGTGGTGGCGGCGAGTGGCTTCGACGTCTTGAGCCACGCGCTCGAGTCCTACACGGCGATGCCTTTCAGCGCGCGTGCGCGGCCGCCGTCGAGCGCGCAGCGCCCCATGAGCCAGGGCGCCAACCCCTACAGCGACATCGGCTGCCGCGAGGCGCTGCGCCTGAGCGGGCGCTTTCTCGAGCGTGCCGTGGCCGACGCCGACGACCACGAGGCACGGCACGCCATGATGCTGGCGGCAACGCTCGCCGGCATCGCCTTCGGCAACAGCGGCGTGCACATCCCGCACGGCATGTCGTACTCGGTGGCCGGACTGGTGCGCGACTTCCGCCCCGAGGGCTACCGGGTCGACGAGCCGCTGGTGCCTCACGGCATGTCGGTCATCGTCAACGCGCCGGCGGCTTTTCGCTTCACCGCGCCGGCGAGCCCCGAGCGTCACCTCGAGGGCGCGACGCTGCTCGGCGCCGAGGCCGGCGACGCGGCGCCCGGCGAGGCCGGCGAGGCGCTGGCGGCGCGCCTGACCGGGATGATGCGCCGCACCGGCATGCCCAACGGCATCGCCGGCGTGGGCTACGGCGCCGCCGACGTGCCCGCGCTCGTCGACGGCGCCTACGCGCAGCAGCGCCTGCTCGCCAACGCGCCGCGCGAGGTGCACGAGCGGGACCTCGCCGGCCTGTTCGAGGCGGCTCTGTCGTACTGGTGAGCCGCCGGCATGGGTCTCGTTGACGCCGGCGCCGGCGGCTGGGACGACATCCGCCGCACCTTCTCCTGGCGCATTCCGCCGCGCTTCAACATTGCCGCGGCGATCTGCAACCGCCACCGTGAGCGCGGCGACGCCATCGCCCTGTACTGCGAGAACGAGCGCGGCGTGTGCGAGCGGGTGAGCTTCGCGCGCCTCGACGCGCTCTCTAACCGCCTCGCCAACGTGCTGCGCGGGCACGGCCTCGCCGTCGGCGATCGCGTCGGCATCGTTCTGCCGCAACGTGTCGAGGCGGCGATCGCGCACCTCGCCGTGTACAAGTGCGGCGCGTTGGCGCTGCCGCTGTCCGTGCTCTTCGGAGCCGACGCGCTCGAGTATCGCCTGCGCGACAGCGGCGCCCGCGTCGTCATCACCGACGCCCCCCATCGCGAGACGCTCGAGGCCCTGGCGGCGCAGCTGCCGGAGCTCGAGCACCTGTTCGACTGCGACGACGCCACGCCGGCGGGTCTGCACGCTCAGCTCGAGCGCGCCGGCGAACGCTTCCGCGCGCAGCCCACGCGTGCGGACGACCCGGCGCTGCTCATCTACACCTCCGGCACCACGGGGCCGCCGAAGGGCGCCGTCGTTCCGCACCGTGCGCTGCTCGGCAACCTCACCGGCTTCGAGCTCTCGCACGATTTCTTTCCGCAGCCCGGCGATCTGTTCTGGACTCCCGCGGACTGGGCCTGGACCGGCGGCTTGATGGACGCGCTCCTGCCCTCGCTCTTCTACGGCGTGCCGGTGCTCGGCTACGCCGGCGGCAAGTTCGACCCCGAGAAGGCCTGCCGCCTGATGGCAAAGTACGGCGTGCGCAACGCCTTCATCCCCCCGACGGCGCTCAAGATGATCCGCCAGCAGGGCGACGTGCGTGCGCGTTTCGGCGTCGCCCTGCGCACGATCATGTCCGCCGGCGAGAGCGTCGGCGCCGAGCTCTATCACTGGGCGCACGAGGCGCTCGGCGTCCGCGTCAACGAGATGTGGGGGCAGACGGAGTTCAACTATGTCGTCGGCAACGGCGCCGCGGTGATGGACCCCAGGCCCGGGTCCATGGGCAAGCCCTACCCGGGCCATCACGTCGAGCCGGTGGACGAGCACGGCGAAGTCGTGGCCGACAACGTGGTCGGCGAGCTCGCCGCCTGGCGCGAGGATCCCGTGATGTTCCTGGGCTACTGGCGCAACCAAGAGGCGACGCGCGCCAAGTGCCTGGGCCCGTGGTGGTGCACCGGCGACGTCGGTTACCGCGACGAGGACGGCTACCTGTGGTTCGTCGGTCGCAAGGACGACGTCATCTCGAGCGCCGGCTACCGCGTCGGGCCCGGCGAAGTCGAGGACTGCCTGCTCAAGCACCCCGCCGTGGCCCAGGCGGCGGTGATCGGCGTTCCCGACTCGTTGCGCGGGGAGATCATCAAGGCATTCATCGTCGTCGCCGCGGGCCACGAGCCGGGCGAGGCGCTGGCCGCGGACATCCGCGCGCGCGTGCGCGAGCGGCTGGCCGCCTACGAGTACCCGCGCGAGATCGAGTTCATCGACGAGCTGCCGCTCACCACCACGGGCAAGGTGCGTCGCGTTGAGCTGCGCCGGCGCGAGCGCGAGCGCTCCCCCGGCGGCGCCTAGAGCCCTCCCGGCTCCCGGCGCGAGAGCATCGGTCCCAGGGGCCGGCCGCCCAGCAGGTGCATGTGCAGGTGAAACACCTCCTGGTGGCCGTGACGCCCGCAGTTCACGATCAGGCGATAGCCGTGCGCCGCGATGCCTTCCTGCTCGGCGACCCGGGCGGCCACGACGAACATGTGGCCGAGCACGCCCTCGTCCTCCTCGCCGACGTCGTTGACGGTGGCAATGAGCTTGTTCGGCACCACGAGCACGTGCGTGGGCGCCTGCGGATTGATGTCGCGAAAGGCGGTGACGCGCTCGTCCTGAAAAACGATGTCCGCGGGTATCTCCCCGCGCACGATCTTGCTGAAGAGGGTTTCCTCGCTCATGACGACGATCCGTGGCGTGGTTTCGGGACGGGGGGTGCTTATAGCACGAACGGGGCCGGGTCGCCCGGTTACCCCGCGGCGGCGGCCCTTGAGTAGAATAGCCCGCGCCCGGCCGTGAGGCGGCCGTGCCACGAACCACCACCGGGAGGCGACCATGGGACCGTTTCGCGCATTCCGCATTCACGACGAGGCGGGCGAGACCCGCGCGGGCTTCGAGGAACTCACGCTCGAGGAGCTCACCGAGGGCGATGTCGTCGTCAGGGTCGAGTTCTCCGACGTCAACTACAAGGACGCGCTGGCGGCCACCGGCAAGGGCCGGATTCTGCGCAGGTCGCCGCTGAACGGCGGCATCGATCTGGCGGGCCGTGTCGTGAGCTCCACGGACTCGCGCTTCGGCGAAGGCGACGCGGTGCTCGTATGCGGCTGCGGCTTGTCGGAGACGCACGACGGCGGCTTCGCCGAGTACGCACGCGTGCCCGGGCGCTGCGCCGTCGCGGTGCCCGAGGGGCTGAGCACGCGCGAGGCGATGGCGATCGGCACCGCCGGCTACACCGCCGCCCTCGCCGTGCAGCGCATGGAGGACAACGGCCAGCACCCCGACCTCGGTCCCGTCCTCGTGACCGGCGCGACCGGCGGCGTCGGCAGCATCGCCATCGACCTGCTCGCGGGGCTCGGTTATCACGTTGTCGCCCTGACGGGCAAGAGCGCGGAGCAGGACTACCTGCACGAGCTGGGCGCGGCGGAGCTCATCGACCGCAACGGCCTGGAGATGGGCACGCGGCCGCTCGAGAAGGCGCGCTGGGGGGGCGCCGTCGACAACGTCGGCGGCGACGTGCTGGCGTGGCTCACGCGCACCGTCAACGACTGGGGCAACATCGCCTCGATCGGCCTCGCCGGCGGGGTGCAGCTCGAGACCACGGTGATGCCGTTCATTCTGCGCGGCGTGTCGCTGCTGGGCATCAACTCCGTGGTGACGCCGCCGGCGGTGCGCGCGCGGGCGTGGCAGCGCCTGGCGAGCGACCTCAAGCCACGACACCTCGGGCGCATCGTCACCCGCACGGTCGCCTTCGATGCGCTGCCCGGTGTGTTCGACGACTACATCGCCGGCACCGTGGTGGGCCGCACCGTGGTGGAGATCGGCGCCTCGTGACGAACGACTGGCAGCCCGCGCACGCGCGCGCGGCGTACCGGCATTTTCTGACCATCCCCACCCGCTGGATGGACAACGACATCTACGGCCACGTCAACAACGTCGTCTACTACTCCTACTTCGACACGGTGGCGAACGAGTATCTCGTCGCCAAGGGGGTGCTCGATCCGCACGCCGGGCGGGTGATCGGTCTCGCCGTCGAGAGCCGTTGCCGCTACCGCATGCCGATCGCGTTTCCCGATATCGTGGAGGCCGGCCTCGGCGTGGGGCACCTCGGCAACTCGAGCGTGCGCTACGAGGTCGGGCTGTTCAAGCAGGGGCTCGACGAGGCCGCGGCGGTCGCCTACTTCGTGCACGTGTTCGTCGAGCGCGCCAGCGGCAAGCCGGTGCCCATTCCACCGGACGTGCGCGCCGCGCTCAGTGAGATCGCCATGCAGGGCGTCGCCGGCGGTTCCGCCGCCTGACGCCGGCACGCTTGCCAAGCGCAGACAGGCACGGAGGAGGGATGCATTGATGCGCGTGCTGGTGACGGGCGGGGCGGGCTACGTCGGCAGCGCCACCCTGCGCCATCTGCGCGGCACCGGCGTCGAGGCGATCGCATTCGACAACCTCCACCTGGGGCACCGCGAGGCGCTGGCCGGCGCGCCGCTCGTGATCGGCGACATCCACGACACGCAGGCCGTGGAGGCGGCGCTGCGCGCGCACGGCATCGGCGCGGTGATGCACTTTGCCGCTTCGGCGTACGTCGGCGAGTCCGTCCTCGACCCCGAGCTCTACTACCGCAACAACGTGAGCGGCACGCTGTCGCTGCTGCAGGCGATGCACGCCGCGCGCGTGCCCCGGCTCGTGTTCAGCAGCACCTGCGCGACTTTCGGCAGCTCGGCGCCGACGCCGATCCACGAGCGCTGCCCGCAGCGCCCGGAGAACCCCTACGGGCGCACGAAGCTCGCCGTGGAGTGGCTGATTCGCGACTGCAGCGCCGCTTACGGTCTCGGCTACAGCATCCTGCGTTACTTCAACGCGTGCGGTGCGTCGGCCGACGCCGAGCACGGCGAGGATCACGACCCCGAACCCCACCTGATACCGCGGGCGCTCGCGGTGGCCCTCGGCCGCCTCGACAAGCTCGAGGTGTTCGGCGGCGATTACCCGACGCCCGACGGCACCTGCATTCGCGACTACGTCCACGTCGACGACCTCGCCGTGGTGCACGCGCACGCGCTCGAGGCCATCGAGCCGGGGCGGGGGCGCGCCCACAACGTCGGCACCGGGCGCGGGGCGTCGGTGCTGGAGGTGATCGCGGCCTGTGCCGCCGTGAGCGGGAGCGACGTGAGCCACGAGGTGGTGGCGCGCCGGCCCGGCGACCCCGCCGAGCTGGTGGCCGATCCGACGCGCTTGCGGCAGGACTTCGGCTGGACGGCGCGCTACACGCATATCCGGGACATGGTGCACACCGCCTGGCAGTGGCACCGGCGCCATCCCCGCGGCTACGCCGGCCCGCACGATCCCGGCGCGGACGCCTGAGCGGGAGCCCGCGCGAACGCTGCTCTGGTAATCGCCGCCGGGCATGGAGATAATCGTCCTCCCGCCCCCGGACACCTGCCGCCGCTCGTTGCCTGCGTGATGAACTCGCCCGAGATGGACGCTGCGTGGATCGGCAAAACGTTCGACGATTTCCTCTTCCGCCCGCAGGAAGGGGTGTGCGAGTCGCGCCAGCAGATCACGCTTTCCTCGCCGCTTACCGCCGGGCTCAAGCTCGAGCTGCCCATCGTCTCGGCCAACATGGACAGCGTCACCGGTATGCACATGGCCGAGGCCATGGCTCTGGAGGGCGGCCTCGGCGTGATCCACCGCGGGCTTCCCATCGAGAAGCAGGCGGGCAAGGTGGCGCGGGTGAAGCGCAGCCACAGCGCCATCATCGAAAAGCCCCTGTGCCTGCCGCGCGGCACCACGATCCGCGAGGCACGCGCGTTCGCGCGCCGCCATCACATCACGGCCCTGCTCATCGAGACCTCCGCCGGCAGCGGCGTGCTCGCCGGACTCATCTCCGATCGCGACATGCCCTGGTTCGACGACGCCGGCGAGCGGACGGTCGACGAGTTCATGACGCCGATCGAGAGGCTGCACACCCACGCCCCGGGCATCAGCGCCGAGGAGGCCGAGCGACTCCTGTTCGAGAAGCGCATCGAGCGCCTGCCGCTGGTGGACGCCGAGCGCCGCATTCACGGCCTGATCACGCGCAAGGACATCCTGTTCTTGCGCCATCGCCCGTTCGCGAGCAAGGACGGCAAGGGCCGACTGCTGGTGGGCGCGGCGGTCGGCGCGCGCGGCGACTTCCTGGAGCGCGCCGTGGATCTCATCGGCGCCGGCGCCGACTGCCTGGTGATCGACATCGCTCACGGGCACTCGCGCATCATGGCCGAGGCCATCGAGAAGCTGCGCGCGCGCTGCGGCGGCGTCCCCCTTATCTGCGGCAACGTCGCCACCACCGAGGGCGCGCGCTTTCTCAGGGACTGTGGCGCAGACGCCGTGAAGGTCGGTGTCGGTCCCGGTTACGGCTGCCGCACGCGGCTCGAGACGGCCGCCGGCGTGCCTCAGCTGCAGGCCATCCGTGAGACCTGGTGCGCGATCGGCACGGAGGTCCCGATCATCGCCGACGGCGGCATCCGCCACGACAAGGACATCTTCCTGGCGCTGGTCTGCGGGGCTTCCTCGGTGATGCTCGGCAGCGCGCTGTCGGGCACCGACGAGACGCCCGGCCACGTCATCGAGGACCCGGCGACCCACGTGAAGAAGAAGATCTACCGGGGTATGACCTCACCGGAGGCGATCTTCGAGTCGCTGTACGACGCTGACAACCCCGACGTCGTGGAGGCGGCGCTGGAGACGCCGGCAGAGGGGCAGGAGAGTCAGGTGCCTTACCGGGGTAGCGTGGTGTCGATCCTGCACCGCATCCGCGGTCACCTGCAATCGGCGGTCAGCTACGCCGGCGAGACGTCGCTCGAGAGCGCGCGCGCGAAGATCCTGCCCGATCCGCTGCGTTACCTCATCGCCCTGTCCGAGTCGTCGCGGCGCGAATCCTACGAGCGCTGAACGCGCACGCCGCGGGCGGTCACCGCTCGCGGCATGAACAGGTCGCGGAAACCCGGGCGCAGCGTGTCAGGTAGTCGCCGTCACCTGCAGCACCAGCGTGATCTCGTAGCCGATCAACGCGATGTACACGGCGAGTGACGAGTAGAGAAGGTGCCAGCCTCGGATCAGCACGAAGAGGCGGAAGTGACGGTGCATCAGCAGGAACACGAGGCAGCCGGCCGTCACCGTGAACTTGACCGAGAAGAACGCGAGCGGGCTTTGCGCGATCATGAAATCCATGATGGGATTGAGCTCCTGCCCGCCGTGGTCGATCAGCCACAGCGTGACATAGGCGTCGGTGATGCACAGCAGCAGGATCGAGACGATGAGCACGAGCATGCCGGCCTCGTGCGTGTCGACATAGTAGCCGTGCTCGCGATCCTTCGTGCGGCGGGCCCGCCGCCGGCGGTTTCTGTAGAAGTAGTGTAGCAACGACCGCCACGTCAGCTGACGGCGATCTTCGCCGCGGCGCTCGCCGCCGCCGGCGGCCGCCTCGGGGACGGCCGACCCCGTGGTTCTTGCCTCCATCTCCACCCCACCCGATCTCGTGGATCGTTGTTGTTGCGGGTTCGTGCGGCCCCTTCCGGTACCGTACTAAGGTAATTATTCCACATTTCTCAGGGGTTTGCGAGTGCCCACGCGATCCCGCGGCCGCTTGCCGGGCGAGCCCGCGGCGGCGGATAATGCGGCCTCGCCGCCGCCGGCGGCGGGGCAGCAGGAGGCGCGCGATGCCGGAACAGCCGATTCAGGGACTTCATCACAACGCGTACCGTTGCCGCGACTCGGAGCAGACGCGGCAGTTCTACGAGGATTTCCTCGGGCTGCCGCTCGCCCGGGCTTTCGAGATCGCGGAAACCAAGACCGGGCGCCGCACGAAGGTGCTGCACAGCTTCTACGAGATGGGCGACGGCTCGTTTCTGGCGTTCTTCGAGGCCCCCGACCGCCCGTTCGATTTCAAGGATCAGCACGACTACGACCTGCATATTGCCCTGGAGGTCGATGCCGACACCCTGCAGCGGATGCTGGCGAAAGGCAAGGCGGCGGGTGTCGAGACCCGCGGCGTCTCGGACCACGGCTTCATCCACTCGATCTACTTCAGGGACCCCAACGGCTACGTCGTCGAGCTCGCCGCCAAGGTCGACGGCGCGGAGGAGGCCGAGAGTGCCGACGCGCGCGCCGTGCTCGATGCCTGGCAGGCGCACAAGGGGGAGGCATGAAGGCACCGCGGCCCCGCCGGGGGGCGGCATGCGACGACGCGGGATGAACCGCCGCGCGCCAACGTTGTCCTAGCGCCTGGCCCACAGGCGAGCACGCGGGCGTCCCCGTTCGCCGCAGGACGCGTGACGCGCCGCCCGCCGATTACCATGGAGACATTCATGCCGAAGTCAACGCGCCGGGTGCTGATCGCACTCGTTGTCCTGGCGCTCGCGCCGGCGGCGACGCTCGCCGCGTCGGTCATCGCGAGCCCGAACGACCCGCGTGCCTACCAGTACCTGGTGCTGGACAACCGCATGCAGGTGCTGCTCGTCTCGGACCCCGCCACTGAGCAGGCGGCCGCGGCCCTCGACGTGCACGTGGGCAGCGGCAGCGACCCGCAGGGCCGCGAGGGGCTCGCGCACTTTCTCGAGCACATGCTGTTCCTGGGCACGGAGAAGTATCCGCACGCGGGCGAGTATCAGGAGTTCATCCGTACGCACGGCGGCAGCAACAACGCCTACACGTCCTTCGACCACACCAACTACTACTTCGATGTGGACGCGGCCTACCTGGAGCCCGCGCTGGACCGGTTCGCCCAGTTCTTCACCGCGCCGCTGTTCACAGCGGAGTTCGTCGAGCGCGAGCGGCAGGTCGTGCACTCCGAGTACCAGGTCAACATCAAGAACGACGGGCGCCGCGGCTGGTCGGCACGCAGGCAGGCATTCAACCCCGAGCACCCCATGGCGCGCTTCATGGTCGGCAGCCTGGAGACGCTTGCCGACCGTGACGGCAGCACGGTCCGCGACGAGCTCATTCGTTTCTACGACGGCCATTACTCGGCCAACATCATGGCGCTGGTGGTCCTCGGGCGCGAGCCGCTCGCCGAGCTCGAGCGCTGGGTGAAGTCGAAGTTCTCCGCCGTTCCCGACCGCGACGTGCGTCCACTGAAGCCCGATCAGCCGCTCTTCGCAGCCAACAGCCTGGCCGCTCGGCTCGACATCGTTCCCCTCAAGGAGCAGCGGCAGCTCTCCTTGTCCTTCCCGGTGCCCCCGATCGAGCCGCACTACCGCACCAAGCCGACGGTGTTCATCGCCAATCTGCTCGGCCACGAAGGCGCGGGCAGCCTGCTGTCGTTGCTCAAGTCGAAGGGCTGGGCGGAGGGCCTGAGCGCAGGCGCGGGGTCGTCGACCGATGAGGAGGCGACCTTCAACGTCTCGATCGATCTCACCGTCGAGGGCATGTCCCACACCACGGAGATCGTCGCTGACGTGTTCCAGTACATTCGCCTGATTGAGCGCGAGGGAGTGCAGCGCTGGCTGTTCGACGAGCAGAAGACGCTGGCCGATCTCGACTTTCGCTTCCAGGAGACCGTCGAGCCGATTTCGGCGGCGCCCGGGCTCGCCGCCAGCCTTCAGGTCTACGCTCCCGAAGACGTGCTGCGCGGCCCCTACATGATGGAGGCGTTCGCGCCCGAGCTCATCCGCCGCTATCTCTCGCGCCTGACGCCGGAGAACCTGCTGCTCACGGTGACCGCCAAGGGCCTGGAGACCGATCGCACCACGCCCTGGTATGAGGCCGACTACCGCATCGCGGGCATCGCCGAGTCGACGCTGGCGGGCTGGCGCTCGGGGGCGGTGGACGCGGCCCTGCGCCTCCCCGAGGCCAACATCTTCGTGCCGCGCGATGTGGAGCTCGCGGCCGAGCCGGACGCGTCGCCGGTGCCGCGGCGCCTGGCGGCGGGCGACGGCCTCGTTCTGTGGCACCAGAACGATGCGTCTTTCTCGGTGCCGCGCGCGAGCTTCTATTTCAGCGTGCGCTCGCCGCTCGCCAACGACGCTCCGCGCCATGCCGTGCTCACGTCGCTCTACGTCAGGGCGGTCAACGAGCAGCTCAACGAGTTCTCCTACCCGGCGCGGCTCGCCGGGCTCGACTACAGCCTCTACCCGCACGTGCGCGGCCTGAGCGCGCGCATCTCCGGCTACAGCGACAAGCAGCCGCTGCTGCTCGAGCGCATCGTTGGCGCCCTCGCCGCGCCGCGGGTGAGCGAGGAGGCGTTCGCGCGCCACACGCAGGGGCTCGCGCAGGCGCTGAAGAACACGAAGAAGGACACGCCGTACTCGCAGACCATCTCCGAGGCCCGCGGCCTGCTGCTGCAGCCGGAATGGTCGGAGGACGAACGGCTTGCCGCCCTCTCCGGGCTCACGCGCGCCGATCTGCTCGAGTTCGTCCCGCAGTTGCTGCAGCGCATCGAGATCGTGGCGCTGTCGCACGGCAACGTGCTGCCCGAGCGGACGCTCGCCATGGCGGCAATGCTGCGCCAGCGGTTGCTGGCGAAGGCCGAGCCGGTGGCCGTTGCGAGGGCGCGGGTGGTGCGTCTGCCGGCCGGACGCCTCTATCTGCGCGAGCTCGATATCGATCACGGCGACTCCGCCATCGCCGTCTACTACCAGGGCCTCGCCAACGGCTTCGACGAGCGCGCGCGCTTCGGCCTGCTCTCGCAGATCCTCTCCGTGCCGTTCTATCACGAGATGCGCACTGTGCGGCAGCTCGGCTATGTCGTGTTCGCGTCTGCGATGCCGGTGCTGGACGTTCCCGGCGCCATGCTCGTGGTGCAGTCCCCCATCGCGCCGCCGGAAGAGATCGAGCGGCTCATGGAGCGTTTCCTCGCCGGGTACGCGGACACGCTCGAGTCGATGCCGCCGGCGCAGTTCGAGCGCCACAAGGAGTCGTTGCTGACGCGCATCCTGGAGAAGGAGAAGCGCCTGCAGGATCGCAGCGACCGTTACTGGGAGGAGATCGACGACGAGTTCTTCGAATTCGACTCGCGCGAGCAGCTGGCGGCCGCCGTGCGGCGCATCGGCAAGCGCGATTTCGAGTCGTTCTACCGCGCCACGCTGCTGAGCGAATCGCCGCGCAAGCTCACCGTGCAGTCGCGTGGCGGCAACCACGAGCCGGCGCTGACGGCGCGCCCGGGCGACGAGGCGCGCGAGCGCATCGAGGACCCGCAGGCCTTCAAGCGCAGCAACTCGTTTTTTCCGCGCGCCTGAGGGGCGCGCGTCTACAGATCGAGGCCGTCGAGCCAGCCGGTCACCGCCTCGACCAGCGCCTCGTTCTTGCCGCGGAAGTAGTGATCCGCTCCGGGCACGACGACCTGGCGCGACTGCGCGTTGCCGCCGGCACGCAGGTTCTCGGCGCGGCGCGGGGCGTTGCGCAGCACCCCCGGATACTCGTCGCTGCCGTAGATGTCCAGCACCGGCACCCGCATCCGCGCCAGCGGAAAGGGCTGCTTCATCGGCTGCTGGTAATCCGTGGCGCCCATGCCGATGCCGACGTAGGCGTCTATGTCGCCGTCGCCGCGCGCCTCGATCCACGCCATGGACATGTGCACGCCGCAGCTGTGGGCGACGATGACGATCTTCTCCAGTCCCTGCTCGCGCAGGTAGCGCACGGCGGCGTCGATGCGCGGCAGCGCGTGCGGGAAGATCGGCACGTAGTCGTAGTACTTCGCCTCCTTCTCGAGCACCGGCATCTGCAGCGACAGGGTGCGCCAGCCGTGCTCGGGGAGCGCCGTGCGCAGCGGATTGACGACGTCGGCCCAGTCGGGATGAAAGCCGCGCCCGTGGAGCACGATGACGCCGCCGCGCGGTTCCTCGGTTTCCGCCTCGGTATCGATGGCAAGAAAGCGTTGCCCGTCGGCGTCGAGGTACACCGCTTCGCCGCTGAACAGCCCCTCCACGGCCTCGTTGCTCAAGCGCTGCTCGCGCTCGAGGTCGGGCGCCGGCGCGGCCGCCGCGGCGAGCGCGAGCGACGCCGCCAGCGCGAGCGCCGGCGCACGGGCCCACCGCGGCGCGGCGGCGTGAAGGGTGTGCATGTCGAGA
>JABAOH010059524.1_pt1 | contig 43338 bp, 41 predicted proteins | sample 7062181 | NCBI WGS metagenome assembly JABAOH01 (sample SAMN14538630, study PRJNA623070) | marine sediment metagenome | biome: marine biome [ENVO:00000428]; feature: marine pelagic biome [ENVO:01000023]; material: deep marine sediment [ENVO:00002113]; isolation source: pool of 5 deep marine... | reverse complement strand
CAGGTGGAGGAGCTGTTCGGCTGGGTCTACGAGACGGCGAAGGACGCGCCGTTCCATGTGGGCACGGTGGAGGCGCCGCACTATCGGCGCTTCTGGTTCCAGCGCAAGGTCGCGGAAGGCGCATCGCCGGAAGAGCTGAACAAGCTGGCGATGCGCATGGGCTTCGGCGTGCGCGACGGGAACGGCGTGGTCTTCGTCTCGCACAAAGGCGAGGTCTATCCGGCCGGCTTCCTGCCGCATCCGCTGCTCGGCAACGTCCACACAGAGCCGCTGTCGCGGATCTACCGCGAGTCGCCCCATCTGGCCGAGCTGCGCGACATGGACCGGCTGAAGGGGAAGTGCGGGCGTTGCGAGTACCGCTGGTTGTGCGGCGGGTCCCGGGCGCGCGCTTATGGCATGACCGGCGACGTTATGGAGTCGGACCCCTTCTGCGTCTACGAGCCCGACGGTCCTGCGGCGGGCTGATCGGCCGTCTGAACGGGCACGATCTTCTAAAGACCAGTTGCAGGTTGGGTGGTGAGTCGGGCACCGGGGGCCCGGCTCGCTTCACCGTTCGCGGCGCGGGTGGGTGGCGAGTGGCTCGTGCGTGCCGGGCCGCTCTCGAGTTACGCTCCGCCGGGCCCCCGGTGCCCTCCGTCAGGCTCGGTGCAGCGGTCGAGGGGTCGTGCGGACGTTCGTGACCGGCCGTGTAGCCGAGCGCGCAGCGACCCTCGTCTCGAAAGCCGCGACCCGACCGAATCTTGTCGGGCGAGCGAAAGGGGATCAGCCGCGCAGGCGGAACGATCCTGAAGTGAAGCTCAGAACACGATTCCCAGCAGCACCCCCACCCGTATGTTGCTGAAGTCGGCCGCCACCTCCTCGAAATCCTGGACCAGCTGGTACTTGGCGCCGATCCCGAACGCGAAACGGCTGACGGTGACCATTAAGTCGCCGAAGACCTGCCCGCCGAACAGCCAGGATGTCTCCTCCACATCGGGCCCCAGAAACACTTCCTCTCGGAATTCGGCATACGAGTACGACAGGCCACCGCCCCCGGCCAGCACGACGTTCGAGCCGACGGCGCGCGCGTACTTTGCGTTGACCTCGATGGGGACCAGCGACATCTCGTCGCTGAAAAGAGAGATGCTGGAGGCGGCCGCGATCTCCCCTCCCACGTAGAGGTTTGCGGCGACCCGGCCATAGCCTTCCAGCCCCAGGTAGATGCCGTCGTCCTCGACCACCCCCTCGTCAAACACTACGTACCCGCCCTTGATCGCCAGGCTGCCCTTGCCCAATGGCGCGGTGTCCTGAGCGTAAAGCGACATGGGTGCCGCGATCATGATGATGAATGCCGCAGACGTTAGCCGTCCGATCATATGACTTGCTCCTTTCGCCCGCGCCGCCCGCAGCACGGCCGTAAGAGTATCGTTGGGGTCTTGGAGGCGTCTCGTACGAGGGGTGCGGATTGCCGCTCGCGATGATGGCTGAGTGTGGGTGGGGCCCGGGTAAGCTAGATCTGATCCCACGGACACGCCAGGTGTCGGTAGGCAGTAGGCAGTAGGCAGTAGTCGGTAGGCAGTAACACATTACTCCCACCGCCTACCGCTTACCGCCTACCGTCTACCGAAGCCCACCGTCTACCGTCCACCGTCTACCGGGCTGTATATTCACAGTCCGAAGCCACACGACCGAACCGCAGGTGAAGTACGATGGGAATCGGCAACATCGGCTGGACCGAGTTCATCGTCATCCTGGCGATCGCGCTGATCTTCTTCGGGCCGCGCCGGCTGCCCGGCATCGCCCAGGCGCTGGGCAAAAGCCTGCGCGAGTTCCAAAAGGCGCTGAACGAGGTCAAATCGGAGATCGCCCAGGCCGGCCGCGAGGCCGATGTCGAAGCGGCGACCCGACGTCCGGCACCCGACACCCGCACCCCGCCGCGCCCAGCGCAGCGCCCCTTGGCCGACCCGCCAGCGTCGCGTGAGGCCGACCGGGAGGTCGAGATCGAGGTCGAGGAAGAAGAATCGTCCAGCGCGCCGCCGGAGCCCACCATCGGCAACCCGTTCGAGCAGGGTACGCATCGACCCGAGAGCCCGGCCACCGGTCCGGAAAAGAAGACGGACCCCACGCCGCTGGAGTGAGATGGAGACGCTAAAGGTTCAGACGTCGCGCCGGTCGCAGCTCGTCGACATCACTCGCCAGGTACGCGAGGCGGTTCGCAAGAGCGGCGTGAAGGAGGGGGTCGCTCACCTCTGGTCGTTCCATACGACCTGCGGCCTTACGGTGAACGAGGGCGCCGACCCCGACGTGGCCCGCGACATCGACTGGAAGCTCGGCCAGCTGGTGCCCAGCGACGAGGCCTCGTACCGGCACGCCGAGGGTAACTCCGACTCGCACGTCAAGACCAGCTTGGTGAACCCCGGAGCCACGCTGTTGATTACGGACGGCGAGCTCGCCTTGGGAACCTGGCAGGCGGTGTTTCTCGCCGAGTTCGACGGGCCCCGAACCCGGAAGGTGGGGGTACAGGTCGTGGCGGCCTAACGGCGGCCGCGCGAGCTAGCCTTTCGTACGGGCCGCGATTCGGCGAGCTTTCTCTCCTCCTCCGCGCGCGCCTTGAGTTCCTCTTCCAGCTCGAGTGCCACGTTGCGAAACTCTCGATACCGTTCCTCGCCCAGCGCTTCGGTCAGCTCGAAGGCGAACGCATCGACCGCACGTTTCCGACCGTCGGCCGCCAGCGTGCAGCACGGCCTCACGCCGTTGCACATGTCATCGAACTCCAGGCGGCTGTACCAGGTGGTCAGAGGGAAGAGGCGGCAGTAGAACGGCTTGAGTCGTTCACCCTCCGGCAGGTCGAGCTGCGGCTCGAGCAGCTGTAGCACACACAGCCCGTCGCGGTTGAGGAAGGCGCACTTGTCGTTGTAGGTGGCCGTGCCGATACACAGGCCGCCCGGATAGTCGTCATCCTCTTCGATCGTGTCCTCGAACCAGAAGTCGGTATCGGGCGTCTGGCTCTCGTCCATGACCTCCTGGACCAGATCGGCGTACTCGAGGATGCGGTCGCGCTCCGGAAGCGCGATGAAGACGCCGTGCAGGCAGCACTGGCCGCCGCACTCCTCGGCCACCGAGGGTCCCCGCCCCTCCACACGTGACGTCGCCAGCCGGCGCTCCACCTTCCAATCGCCGATGGGAATCGCGTCGTCCTTCTTGACCAGGCTCCGTGCCATCCGCTTGAGCATCCTCTCATCTCGCGTGTCGTGGGCCGCGCGACGCACGTGCGTGCGACCGGGGCAGGCGATCCGACGGCGCTACTCCGCCGAGACGTCGTCTTTCTCTCGAGCTGGGCCGCCCTATCATACCTCCAAGCCCGGTCTCCAGAAAAGAGGGCCGGCCGGCCTGCCTCAGCGCCGATTCGGGCCTAGATTGTCGGAGCAGCACTCAGAGCGCGTGTGTTCTGGAAGGGTGCGCCGTGACATGGTTCCCACCCGGGAGCGGTCTTTATGCGATCTCTCTGGAGCTTTCCCGCCGTCGTTCTGCTGGCCGCCGGCCTCGCCCTCGGCTGCCGGAGCGAGCCGCCGGGGCCCGCCGACCAGCTCGTCGACGCCTGGATCGATGCGTCGGGCGGCCTCGACGCCTGGAAGCAGGTCGAGAGCCTGCGCTACACGGTGACGACGGTCTGGTTCGACTCGACCGAGACCGAGGTGCGGCGGCGCCCCCGCTTCGTCTGGGGCAAGAAGCGCCCGCAGCGGGCGCGGATCGAGCGCGACGAAGCCGAGGGCCATTACGTGCAGGCGCAGGACGGCCGCGGGAACGCCTGGGCGACGCTGGACGGCGAACTCTTGCCGCCCGACCACAAGGCGGCCGACGAAGTCTTCTACGTGACCGGCGACGTCATGTACTGGATCGGCCTGCCCTACAAGCTGCGCGACCCCGGCGTCAACCTGACCTACATCCCGCCGGACTCTACAGGCTATGCCGGGGCCAGGGTGAGTTTCGGTCAGGGGATCGGGCTGCATTCAGGTGACCGCTACTTCTACTACTTCGAAGAGGGGTCGCCCTATCCGGTCGAGGTCCACTACATCGAGGAGGGGCGGACGAACGTCAATCGCACACGCTGGAGCGACTTCGAGCAGGCCGGCGGCATCACCTACGTCAAGACCCGCACCTACTACAACGAGGAAGGCCGGCGCACCAAGCAGCTGATCATCAGCGACGTCGAGCTCAATCCCGAGATCGACGACGCGATGTTCGCGCCGCCGGGCACCTGAAACCGCCCGGGGCGCTGCGGGAACTCGAGTTTCGCGAGGCCTACTTCCTCCCACACGGCAACGCTCGCGAAGCCACCGAACCGGACCGCCTGGTCTGGGCGGCGGCTTGGAGGCTGTGCGGCCCCCATTACCCACTTCTTAGCCGCTAGGGGCCACTCGAAAAAAGGCGGCGGCCTCCAGAGGCCGCCGCCTTCCTTTTCGTCGTCGCACCGCCGTCAAACTTCAGAACCCTCGCGGTGCGTCAACCCCTCACACGTCACCGGCTCACGAGCGGGTGGCCGGCGACTCGACCGTCGTTTTCCACAAGCCCAGCATGTGGGGCTCGTACTCCTGGGGATTCCGTCGATACTCCTCCGCCCAGGTCTCGAAATCCGGCAGCGCTAGATCCCCGAAAAGCTGTTCAACCAAAATCGAGGCCAGGTCCCGGAAGTTCAGGACGCCGTGCGCAACACCCTTCTTCTGCTCCACCGCCCGGGCAAGCTCGAAGACCCTCTCCTCCTCCAGGTCCATGAACACATCACAGACCCGGGCGGAGCAGTAGTCGAGATACTTCGCCCGCAACACCTCCTCGGGCTCGGCACTCGACCCCTGGGGTTTCCGCGGCTCGCTCTTCCCCGATCGCCGCGCCATGCTCCTCTCCTCCGACAAGGGCGGTCACGTCGCACTCGTGCAACAACCGACCACGGCCCCATGCTAGTACTCCTAGGCCGGCGGGTCAAGAAGCGTCGGCTTCTGTCGGCCAACAACAGCTGTACGGTTTTTGACCTCGAGGGGGGGAGGGCCGGCCGTCTACGTCAACTCGAGCGACGACTCGAGTGGAGGCTCCAGCGGTAACGTAGACGGCCGGTGCAGAGCACGCAGGCCCTGCAGACGAGCAAACACCGCTCGCCGGACTATTCCGTAAGTCAACAGTTGTTCGAAGAACTCGGGTTCATTTCGGAGAACGTGTTCTACTTCGTCAGCTAGTTCGCAAGGCAAGTTCAGAGTGATGTTGACCGAACGCGACGCCAGCATTCGCTAGAGTCCTTCACGGTTAGAGTAGGCACACCAAGTGCACGACCGCATGGCCCGCAACAAACTATTTATCGGAATGGGCTGCCCGCAGCGAAACCGGATGCGCTGATCCGGAAAGAGCAGCGACTTTGGAAACGAAACGCGCCAATTATACGCGTGGTCAATCGCGCACGCAAGGGCGAGCGCATCGAACGCGCGTTCGGGGCCGAACGCGTAAACTTATACGTGGCAACGGCTTGTAAAAATAGATCGCGCCACGTTCACCTGCGAATAATGCGCAAACTTCTGAACGAGGCTCCGCGAGGTTTTGATGTCGGACTTCACGATGGCACAATCACTTCGGTCACGGGAAAGCGAAAACTTGGCATCCATCCGCAGGTTGAATTCGCCGCGATTTCACTCCGGCGTCGCCCTGGACGTTACAATAGCTCCAACACCTCCCGTACGTCGTTTTTGTCGGAGCGACTTGTAACCCAGACGTCACCCACCGCTTGTAAGCGTTCTTCCATCGTTCGGATGTTGAAGTCTTCCGGCTGCAAGTCGCGCTCGAGCTCGCTCCAACCGAGGGGCGCTGAAACGGTCGCGCCCGCGCGCGGCCGCACCGAATACGCCGACGCCACGGTCGAGCCACGTCGGTTCTGCAGGAAGTCGAGGTAGACTCGGGGGCCGCGCCGCGATATCACGCGCTGCACCGTCGTCAGGTCTGGATTGGACCGTGCCACGAGGTTCGCCACCAGCTCGGCCAGCAGCCGGCCCGTCTCGTAGCTGGTGCCGGCCTGAAGCGGGATGACGACATGGATTCCGCTGGCTCCGGATGTTTTCGGATAGCCCCGAAGCCCCAGCCGCTCCATCTGTTCCCGAACGGCCAGCGCCGCCTCTCGAACCGCGGCGAAGGGGACGCCCTCAGCCGGGTCGAGGTCGAGCACGCTGTAGTCCATGTCATCCAGCGTACCGAGGCGCGAGGGCCAGACGTGCTGGGAGATGGCCGCGAGCTGCGCGGTGTAGAGCAGCGTATAGAGGTCGCCGCCGATGACCCGCTCCACCTCCTCGCCCTCCAGCTCCAGAGTGACGGTGCGGACGCCGTCCGGCACCGCTCCCAGAACTCGCTGCTGGTAAAACATCTCGGCGGTGATGCCGTTGGGGTAGCGCTCGAGTGTGAGGGGGCGGCCGGCGACAACCGGCAGGATGGCCGGCGCGACCGATGCGTAGTAGCGCAGCAACTCGCCTTTTGTCCCGCCGATGTCCGGCCAGAAAACCTTGCTGAGGTTCGTGACCTTGAGCCGCCGACCTTCCACGGTGATGTCGCCATCCTCCCCCGCCCGCTCCAGCGCCTCGAGCGTCTGGATCAGCGACTCCAGCTCGGCGCTCCGCTTGAGCGGCGGCCCCTTTACGGGCTCGGCGGCCCGACCCTCGCGCACGACCAGCTGCGGATCCACGTCGGCGCGCAGGCCGAGAAACACCGGCTGGCGCAACCGACTATCGTTGGTCCACTCCTGGAACTTCACCTCGGCAACCAGCTCGGGCCGCACCCAGTGAGAATCCTTCAGGTCGTCAGGGACCTCCGCGAGCGCAGACTCATCCTGCCCCAGCTCGCCGAGCCGCGCCGAGATCCGTTGCAGGTCGTCGTGGGTGAAGCCGCTCCCCACGCGTCCGGCCGGACGCAGCGCCCGACCCTCCTCACCATCGTCGTAGTAGCCCAGCACCAACGCCCCGAAGCCGATGCGGCCGCCCTGGGGGTCCGTCCAGCCGCAGACGACGAACTCTTGCCGCGCCAGCTCCTTCACCTTGAGCCAGTCCTGCGTGCGCTCGCCCGAGCGGTAGCGGCTCTTCAGCCGCTTGGCGACCACGCCTTCCCAGCTCTCGCGCCTCGCGCGGTCGCGCACCGCGGCGCCGCTGGCGATGTCGTGGCCCGCGTAATGCAAACGGTGGCCAGCCGATTTGAGCAGGTGCCGTAGCCGGTCTTTGCGCTGGGAGAGCGGCAGATCACGCAGGTCTTCACCGTCCTGCCAGAGCAGGTCGAAGGCGAACATCTCGGCGGGCTGCCGTTTGCTCTCACGAGCGATATCCGCCGCCTCGCGCAGGTTGAAGCGCGGTTGCAGGTCCTCGAACCGCGGTCCACCCTCGGCGCTGGCCGCGACGATCTCGCCGTCCAGCAGAAACTCGCTGCCGCTGCGCCGGGCGAGGAGCTCCAGCGATTCGGCGATCTCGGGGAAGGCCGCCTCCAGACGGCCGCCGCGCCGCGAGTAGACGTGCACGGCGCCCGACGGGCGCCCCCAGCCGATGGCGCGGATGCCGTCGACTTTCAACTCGAAGCACCACGCCTCACCTTCCGGCAGCGTCTCGCTGCGCTGGGCGAGCATGGGGCGGACATCGATGGGCGGGCGCTCCGCGTCGATGTCTTCCGCCACGGGCGTCCCGCTGCCCAGAGCGGGGTCATCCAGGCCGCGGCCGGAGACGACGGAGTCGAGATAACGCTCCACCAGCCCCTCCGGTTCACCCGGCTCGGCGTAGACATCCTTTTTCTTGATCAGCAGCCAGTCGTCCTCGCCCTCGGTGCCCTTCATGCGCACCAAAGTCCAGCGGCCGCGCAGGCGTTCGCCGTAGAGGTTGAACTCGAGCTTGCCGGAGCGAACGCCACCTTCGAGGGCCTCCTCCGAGTCGGCGGTGTCGCCGGTCGGCTCGTAGCGGCCACGATCCCAGATGATCACGGAACCGGCACCGTATTCGCCTTTGGGGATGACGCCCTCGAAGTCACCGTAGTCGATGGGGTGGTCCTCGACGTGCACGGCCAGGCGCTTGGTCTCGGGGTCGGCGCTGGGGCCTTTGGGAATGGCCCAGCTCGCCAAGGCGCCGCCGATCTCGAGGCGCAGGTCGAAATGTGTGCGGCGCGCCGCGTGCTTTTGCACGACGAAGCGGCGAGCCCCTCGAGGCCCCTCTTCGCCCCGCTCACCCAAAGGCTCAGGCGTGCGGGTGAAGTCTCGTTTCTCTTTGTACTTATCGACGTCTGCCACGAAAGCTCAACGCGAGTTCGCCGTGAAACACTTCCACCCCGTGTTGGGAGTCGCGCTCAGTGCTTGCCGGTAGCACGCAGTGATTCGAATCCAGCGAGGGCCAGTCTGCCGGGCCGCGAAGTCAGTCGATGGGCGTCTTTGGACGTGACAGGGAGGCGGCGGCGGTCCTTCGAGCGTAACTCGCGAGCAGGCAAGAGCGCGTCCACGACCTCGATGGCACATGCGAGCGGTGAAGCGAGAGGGCCGCCGTCGCCGACCGACCCCAACGCACTAAGCGCCGGCCAGACGATCACGACGCGCCCGGCAGCCTAACCCGAGCCCTCCGCGGTTTTCCGTTCCTCCGCCCGCTCGATGCTCTCCTTCAGGCGGGCGACCAGGTCGACGACCTCGACCTCCGCCGCCTCTTCCACCTCGATGCGAGCGACTTCGCGGCCCTCGATCTTCGCCTGAATCCGCTCCATCAGCTTTTGGTTGTACTCGTCCTTGTAGCTTTCGGGATCGAACTCGGTGGAGAGCTGCTCGATGAGCTGGAGCGCCATCTCGACTTCCTTCTCGCTCAGCTTCTCCGTGTCCTTGGGCGTCTGCACCGCCTCCAGCGGGATGAGCTCGTCGTTGAAGCGCATGAGATCGAGCACGAGCACGTCGCCGACGAGCTTGACCGCCGCCAGGTGTTCCCGGTTGCGAAACACCACCTTGGCTACCGCCACCTTGCCCGTCTCCCGCATCGCCCGCCTCAGCAGCGAGTACGCCTTCTCGCCGCCCGGCTGCACCGCCAGGTAGTACGGCTTCTCGAAATAGCGCGAATCGATCAGCGACTCGTCGACGAAGTCCATGATGTCGATGGTCCGCGTCACCTGCAGCGCGACCTGCTGGAAGTCATCGTCGTCCAGAATCACATAGTGGCCCGGCTCGTACTCGTACCCTTTGACCAGCTCCTTGTACCCCACCGGCTCGTCCTCCGCCTGGCACACCCGAACCGTGCGGATGGGCGAGTTGTCCTTGCCGTGTAGCATGCGAAAGCTGGGGGAGTTATCGCGCGTGGCGCTCTCGACGCGCACCGGGATGTTGACCAGACCGAAGCTGATGGCGCCTTTCCAGATCGTGCCCATAGCTTGAGGCCTCCGAGCCGAGAAGTCTTTGATCGACGAGGGGATACAAGATGGGGAACCCGGCGGGTTCTGGCCAGCTTCGCGCCGCGGCCGTGGACGTTTCGCCCCGCGTTTTCCACGGTGGGCGTGAAAAACGGCGTGGAATAGGGGCGGCGTAGAACACCGCCCCCATCTGCAAGCAAAGACCGGACCGACTGCCGGCCCGCCGCTCGCGCCGGCAGCTACGCTTACTGACCGGTGATTTGAGCGTCCCGCATCGCGGTCGGGTGCTGCTGGCAGAAATAGACCCAGTCGCCACTCCTGGCATAAAGGAGATGGCGTGTTGGAGCTAGCCGGATCACTCCGGTCTCTTAGGTAGATCCTCTAGAGCCGTCTCAGGATTCGATCACGCTGCGTCGATCACCCGCGTGTTGCATCCGCCTCCACAATCACCACCCCGCGCATGAACGGATGGGGCGTGCAATAGTAGGGGTAGTCGCCCTCTTCGTCGAACGTCTGTTCAAAAGTCTCCCCCGGTCCGATCAGCGGCGACCCCCACTCGCCATCCTCCGCCGTGCTGGTATGTGCGACCTGGTCGCGGTTGATCCAGCGCACGATCGTGCCCGGCGTCACGCGAGTCGTGTCGGCCTGAAAGCTGAACTCGACGATCTCGATCTCGACAAGGGCGGCCGCTTCCTCGCTTACCTGTGTCGGCCCGAGCGCCCGAGCCGAGGCGGAGCCGATCGCCGCTCCAAGTGTGAACACGGTCAGAATCCAAAACAGAACCTTCGTCATATCGCTACGCGTCCTCGTTTACGACTCGGTTGCCTCAACTCATAGCCTCGGCGCGCCGCCCGCGAACCGAGACGGCCAGACGCCGGTGTAAGACCGCTGCGTAGGGAGAATAACCCGGGAGGGCCCAGCCGGGTTCCCACACAGCCGGAATCGTACCGCCGCCGCTTGGCCGAGGGCGCCGGGCGCGGGTCTACGGACGCGACGTTCGNNACGGTCACGGGCAGGTCGAGGGTCGCGAGCACGGCCTGGAGCAGCAGAGCCAGCACCGCGCCGACAGCTACAAGCACCAAGACCGGGATCAAGAAGGCCAGCGTCGCGCGCCCGTTGGTCGTGCGCTGCGTCTCGCGTACCGCGATGAAGATCAGGACCATCCACCAGACGCTGCTCAGCACCGGCCCGAAGAACGGGAAGATCGCGAAGGCGGCAGTCCCCGACGTGTAGGCGACCGCGCGGAACGTGGCCTCGAAGCCACGACGTCCAGCGCCCACCACCAGGAAGCCGAGGTGGATGATCGCCACCAGCGCATAAAGAAGACCCACGTAGAGTGGGATCAGGATCACGAGGAACAGCAGTAGCGCCAGGAAGCTACCTGCGAGGATCAGCAGCGGATCGCCCTCCTGGGCCTGGCCGCCGGCGAGGAAGCCTTCCACGACGCTCCAGTAGGAGCTGAACAGGAAACCAATCAGGGTCAGCAGTATCGCGTAACCGAGGGCCGGGCCGTAGCCGCCGCGCGGCGGCAGGCGTCGGAAAAAGGGGACCGGTCGGAACAGACTGTCGCGCCAGGTGAGCCAGAGCGCCCTCCAGAATCCCAGCGCGCGACGGTTCTCCCAGGGCGGCGGTGCCGTGCCTGGAGCGGCGACCTCGTCGGCCCGGGGGCCCGCCCCGGCGTCGGGCTGCGGCGGCCGCCCGATCGCGGCGCGTTCGGCCGCCGCGGCCACAGGCTCGGACGTCGGCCGCGCCACGGCCCTCAGCTCGTAACCGCAATGTGGACAGGCCTCGACCCCACCCTCGACCCGAGCAAAGCAACGTGGGCAGTTGCGGGCCATCATCGCGCCGCTGCCGCCTGGGCGCGCTGCGCCTGATCCATCGCCTCTTGCGCCAGCACGACGCGGGCGTCCACGGCCTGGGGCTGGACGCCGGGCTCGAAGACGACGAAGGGGTTGATGTCCAGCTCGCTGATCTGTGGGAAGTCGCCGACCAACTGGCTGATGCGTTGGATCGCCTCCTGCAACGCCTCGAAGTCAACCGGTTTCTCGCCGCGCATCCCCTCCAGCAGCTTGAAGCCCTTGACTTGGCGGATCATCTCTCCGGCGTCCACATCGGTGACCGGGTGGACACGGAAGACCACATCACCCAGCGCCTCCACATAGATCCCACCGAGGCCGAACATGACGAGCGGCCCGAAGCTCGGATCGAACACTGTCCCGATAATCACCTCGCGACCGCCGCGCACCATCCGCTGCACCAGCACGCCGTCGACATCTTCGCGCTTCACCCCCGCCTCGGCCAGCCGGTCGATGATCTCGTAGTAGGCGCCCCGAACCTCCCGCGCCGACTGAAGTCCGACGATGACGCCACCCACATCCGACTTATGCGAGACGCGGGGGGCCATCACCTTCAGCACCACCGGAAAATTGACTGACTTCGCCGCCTGCACCGCTTCGTCGGCGTCGGCCGCCGTCTCGCTCGGCACGACGGGCACGCCGTACGCTTCGAGCAGCGACAGCGCTTCGGCTTCGTTCAGACGCGCGCGCCCGGCCGCCAACGTTCGCTCGAGGATCGCCTGCACGCGGTTGCCATCCACATCCTCGAACTGGCGAACGCGGCCGCCGGGTCGCTCCAGCCAACGCCGATAGCGATCCATTCCCACGAGCGCCCGGACCGCCGACTCCGGAAAAATGAAAGCCGGCACGCTCGCCGCGTGCAGCAGCGCCCGGCTCTCGTTCAGACCTTTGCGCCCCATCAGCACCGCCAGCGCCGGCTCCTCGCGGCCCGCCGCCGTGTCCGTGATCGCCCGGGCCACGTCCTCGGCATGCACCCCGAGCGGCGGTACGAACGAAGCGATGATCGCGTCGACCCCGGGGTCGTCGAGCACGATCTCCAGCACCGCACGATAGCTGTCGGCGTCGGCGCTGGCGATCATGTCTACGGGGTTGTTGACCGAGGCCTCCTCAGGGAGCGATTCCCGCAGCCGCGCCTTAGTCGTCTCGGCGAGCTCCGCCACCCGCAGCTGCTGCGACTCCAGCGCGTCGGCGATGATGATCCCGGGCCCCCCCGCGTTGGTAATCACCGCCACCCGATCACCCTTGGGAAGCGGCGCGTTCCCGAAGCCCATCGCCATGTCGAACAGCTCCTCCACGGCGTCGACGCGGATCACCCCGCACTGAGCGAACAGCGCATCGGTGGCCACATCCAGCCCCACCATCGCACCGGTGTGGCTGGTCGCCGCGCGGGCCCCCGCCCCGGTCCGGGCCGCCTTGACGGCCACGACGGGCTTGAGCTGCGTGACCTCGCGGGCGATGCGGGTAAAGCGCCGCGGGTTCCCGAAATTCTCCAGGTACATCAGGATCACCGACGTACGCTCGTCGTCCCGCAGATATTCGAGGACGTCGTTGCCCGAGATGTCCGGCTTGTTCCCCAAGCTGATGAACTTGCTCACCCCGATCCCGTACTCGCGGGCGTAGTCGAGGATGGTCACGCCCATCGCGCCCGACTGGCTCAGGAAGGCGACGTTGCCCGGCGGCGGCGCCGTCGGCGCAAAGGTGGCGTTCATCGAGACCGCCGGGTCGGTGTTGAGCACTCCCATGCAGTTGGGCCCAACCATGCGCATTCCGTACTTGCGAACCACCGCCATCAGCCGCCGCTCGCGCTCCACACCCTCGCCGCCGACCTCGCGGAACCCCGCCGAGATCACCACCAACCCGGCGACCCCGGCCGCTCCGCACTCCTCCGCCACGGCGATCACCTGCTCTTTCGGCACCACGATCAACGCCAGCTCCACCGGATCGGGCACCTCGGCGATCGATGCGTAGGCCCGCATCGAGTGCACGACGCCGGCCTTCGGGTTCACCGGATAGACCGCCCCCGTGTAGTTGCAACGCACCAGGCTGTCCAGGATCATGTAGCCGATCGTATCGGCACGCCGGCTCGCCCCGATCACGGCGATCGAGCGCGGCTCGAATATCTCGGTGAGCGAAGCGGGCTTTCGTTGCTGCGACCCCGTCACATCCATGGGGGAAAGATATCGAACAAGCGCGCCCTCCGGGAGCACGAACCTAAGCCCGCCGAACCCGGGGCGCTGCCGTAGCTGCCATGCACCGCAGCATCTAACTTAGATACACGGTCAACCGCCCTTGCGTTGTCGAGTCTCGAGGCACCCGAAAGCGAATCGATCATGACGACCGGTCACCTGACGCGCGCCGTGCATTTCTCCGCTTCGCACCGCTATCACCGTCCCGAGTGGAGCGAGGAGGAGAATCGGCGGCGTTTCGGCGATTGCGCTCTGCCCGAGGGACATGGCCACAACTACCGCTGCGAAGTCACGGTTTTGGGGCCGATCGACCCGCAGACCGGGATGGTCATGGATCTGGTCGAGCTCGATCGCATCCTGGCGGATGAGGTGGTCGCGCGCTTCCACCACCGGCACATCAACAAGTCCGTCAACGAATTCGGGCCGGGCGGCGCCGTGCCGACCACCGAGAACCTGGCGGCCTTCATCCTAGAGCGCGTGAGTGAACGTCTGCCCTCCGGCGTGGCGGTTCATCGGGTCCGGGTCCAGGAAGACCGGGACCTCTGGTCCGATGCCTTCGGCCCGGACCGTTAAGGGAGGGCGCGGGGGCGGCGGGGGCGGCGGCGGCCGCGACGAGTCGGGGCCAACGGTTTCAGCGTCTCAGGTGTTGATATTAGGCGGCGGCATGGGGGCCGAAAAGCCGGAAACAGCGCGCGCGGGCGACGAACGGTTCCTGGTGGAACGCGTACGGCGGGGCGACCGGGCGGCGTTCGGCGAGCTGGTGGACCGCTACGCCGATCAGGCGTTCGCCGTCGCCTACGGCTTCCTCCAGCACGTGGAGGACTCGGAGGACCTGGTCCAGGATGCGTTCCTTCGCGCCCTGGAGCGGATCGAATCGCTGAGTCGGGGAAGCGCCTTCGGCCCCTGGTTCTACCGGCTTCTGGTCAACGCCGCGCTCAACCGGCGCAAGTATCTGGCGCGGCGCCGCACACAGGCCTTGCCGGTGGAGGCCGCCGGTGCGGAGAGCCCCGCGGCCGACTCGGAGCGGGCGGAGCTTCGGCGGCAGCTGTCGCACGCGTTGGGCACCTTGCCGGCCGAGCTGGAGACGGTGGTCATCCTACACGACCTGGAGGGGTTCACCCACCCGGAGATCGCGACGGTGCTCGGCATACCGGAGGGGACCAGCCGCTCGCACCTGTTCAGAGCGCGCCGGCTGTTACGTGAGCGGCTTGCGGACTACGAAGACCGGAGCGGTGTGAGCTAGAGCGAGGACGAGAGATGGCGGAGGAACGCGAAAACCCGCGGATCCAAGAACTCGAATTGCTGCGAGCGCCGCAGCGCACTGACCAGGCGCGCCAGGCGGCCCGGGACCGCATCCGCGCCGCCGCCGCCCCGCTGCTAGCGCGTCGCCGCCGACCCGCGACGTCCTGGGATGTGCTGGCGGCGTGGGCTCGTCCGGGCCTGGTGGCGGCCAGCGTGGCGGCGTTGCTCATCCTGGGCGGCCTGCAGGTGCGACGGCTGACCCAGCCCCGCGCGACGCCGACCGCGTCAGAGGTGCTGGCGGCGGGTGAACGCGGCCAGCTGCCAACTCTGCTCGTGGCTCGCAACGAACCCGACGCCGATGCCCTGATCGCGGCGGCCCTCCTGAACGGCAACGGCACGGCCCCACAACCGCCCGCCGCACAACGCCAACGGTGAGATGATGAACGGTAAGTCGAAAGCCTGGGCCATCGCCCTGCTCGGCGGTGCGCTGCTGCTTGGCGCGGTTGTCGGCGTCGCCGTCGACCGCATGCTGATCGGTAGCGAAGCCACAGCCGCTCCCGATAGCCGGCGCGGCGCTGAGCGTGACCGGCGCCGCGACTACCTCGAGTGGCTTTCCGCCAAGCTCGAACTCGACGCAGCGCAACGCGAAGAGGTGGGCGCCATCGTGGAGCGCCACCGTGAGCTCACTTCGGCGCTCTGGCGGGAGACCAAGCCCCGCTTCGACGAGCTGAAGGAGCAGCTACGCGCTGACATCCGGCAGGCCCTGAACGACGATCAGCGGCAGGAGTACGAGGAGCTGTTGCGGAGAACCGCCGAGCGACACCGCCAGCGGAGGAACGAAAGCCGGTAGACCCAGCGCGTCGCTTTCGCATGTATGTACGAAGCGCCGGGNNCCGCGGCCCGCTCACTCCATCAGCCGCAAAGGCATCACCAGGCAGAGGAAGTCCAGCTCGCCGCCCGCCGGCTCGAATGTGGCCGGCCGCTCCGGCGCGCTCAGCGAGATCTTCACCTCATCCGTCGCAATATAGCGGAGCACCTCGAGCAGGTACTGGGCGTTGAAGCCGATCTCCAGCGCCGTGCCCTCGTACTCGATGGGAAGCTCGTCCTCGGCTTCACCCAGGTCCGGGGTCTGAACGGCCAGCGCCAGCTTCTCGGGCGCAAAGCTCAGACGCACCCGATGCGTCTGGTCCGAGGCAACGATCGCCATCCGCCGGATCGCTGCGGTCAGCTCGGCGCGGTCCGCCACACACTGCTTGTCATGGCTCTTCGGCAACACCTGCTCGTAGTTGGGGTACGGCCCCTCGATCAGGCGCGTGTAGACTTCGGTTCGCTCCGTGCGGAACCCGATGTGGCTTTCCGAGCGTCCGATTTGGAGATCCTCGTCCTCGCCGAACAAGCGCTCGACCTGTTGCAGTGCCTTGGGAGGTACGATCAGATCCTGTTCGCCCGCGCCCGCCTTCTCCACCTTGACACCCATCTTCGCCAGCCGGTGCCCGTTCGTCGCCACCATCAGCATGTCGTCACCCCGGACCTGCCAGAGCACGCCGTTGAGGACGGGACGCGTCTCCTCACTGGACACGGCAAAGCTCGTATGAGCGCTCAGCCGCTGGAGCTCTCCGCTGCGCAGAGTCCAGCCTTCCTCGAACGGCACATCGGGAAACGAGGGATATTCCTCGCTGGGTAGGGTGTTCAGCCGAAAGCGCGATTTCCCGCAGACCAGAGCGACCCTCCCGCCTTCCGAGCTTAGCTCCACCGGCGCGTCGGGCAGCTCGCGAGCGATATCCGCCACCTTCTTGGCCGGCAGCGTCACCGCCCCCTGGCGTTCCACCTCGGCGGGCGTCTGAACGCTGACCGAGATATCGAGGTCGGTCCCCCGCACACGCAGGCTGTCCTCCAGCGTCTCCACCAGGATGTTGGAGAGCACGGGCAGGGTCGTTCGCGTCGGGATGGTGGCCGCTACGGCGGACAACCCCCTGTGGAAGTTCTCCCGTGTGATCGTGACCTTCATCGTGGCTCACCTATTGGGTTTTGAGGGCTCACCCGCTTTTCCCCGCTCAAGTCTTTTCTGAGTCTCCTAGATGTAATCTAGATAGTAGTACTAGCAGGGGTGTGGATCGGTGGGCAAGTAGGGGGCTGTGGCACGGGAGAGCGCGTCGGGCCAGCCTCTCTGTGGATCGCGGGAGCGTGGAAAACATGTGCAGCTTGGGTGGAGAGCGCTCGGGAGCCGGGGAAAGGCGGCGGTCGTCCACAGTTCTCAGCCGGAAAGCCACGATATTTATCCACAGGGGGAGGCCGCGGACCCTCGCGTCTTGGGCAACTTCAGTGGAGGCGCGCACGGAGACCGTCCACCCGGCGCCGCAGGTCGGTGTTCTCGTCGAGCTGCCGCTCGACCTTCTGAATCGAGTGGATCACTGTGGAGTGGTCGCGCCCGCCGAATCGCTGACCGATCTCTGTGTAGGATGAGTCGAGCAACGTCCGTTCGAGGTACATGGCCACCGCCCGGGCATCCGCGAGCGGCCGCCGCCGGCTCTTCGATTGCAGGTCGGCAACAGTGAAACCAAAAGTATGCGCGACGGCCTCATCGATCTCAGCCGCCGAGAGGTCGCGGTGTGGCCCCAGCGAGCTCCCTACCAGAGAGCGGGCGAGGTCCGCGGTAATCGCCTGGTCCGTCAGCGACGCGAACGCCAGCAGTTTGATCAGCGCCCCCTCCAACTCGCGTACCGAAGAGCGACAGCGCTCGGCGATGAATACAAGGACGTCCTCGCCGATCTGCAACTGTTGCTCGTCGGCCTTGCGCTGCAAGATCGCCATGCGGGTTTCCAGGCAGGGGCGGGCGACCTCCGAGACGACGCCCCAGGCGAATCGCGAGATCAGGCGCTCCTCCAGCCCCGCTATCTGTTGAGGCGAGCGGTCGCTGACGAGGACGAGCTGCTTGCGTGCGTCGTGCAGGGTGTTGAAGGTGTGAAAGAATTCCTCTTGGGTGGTGTGCTTGCCGGCCAAGAAGTGTGCGTCATCCACGAGCAGAACGTCCAAAGTCCGGTAGCGTGCCTGGAACTGTGCGGTGCGGCGGTTGCGGATCGCGCGGATCAGTTCGTTGGTGAACTGTTCGCTCGGCACATAGGCGATCCGTAGGCTGGGGAACTTCTGGAGGACGTAATTGCCGATGGCGTGGAGCAAGTGAGTCTTGCCTAGGCCGACCCCCCCGTGAATGAACAGCGGGTTGTAATGACGGCCGGGAGCGTCGCCGACGGCCTGGCAGAGAGCGAAGGCGAACTCGTTGCTTCGACCGACGACGAACCGGTCGAGTGTGAGCTGGGGGTTGAGGTCGCCGATCACGGCCCGTGTGGGAGCCGCCGCGGGCGGTGGCTCGGGCGGCGGATCCTCGGACAACTCCTCCAGGCCCGCCACCGAGAAGACGTCAAGCTGTTTGGTGCTGTGCCCACCGGCGCGCGCTTCGATCTCGAGCTTGAAGTTGTCGCCTAGAAGACGACGTGTGAGGGAGCACAGCAGTTCGCTGTAGTGGTCCTCGATCCACTCGGCGGCGAAGTGGCTGGGCGCGGCGACAACGAGTGCGTCCTCGGATAGGGCGATGGCTCGGGTCGGCGCGAGCCAAGTATGGAAGCTGTGTCCAGGAAGCTTGGCTCTGGCGCTCTCGAGGATTTTCGCCCAGGCTTCCTGCGCAGTCAGCTCCATTAATCGAGCGCGTTGGGAAGAATTGTTGGTGACAAGTTGTATTTGAGTAACGGCCGCAGGTGAGCCGCGCGCCATCTTAGAGACCGTCGTCGGGAGATGTCAAGCAGCCACGTACACGACATGCGTGTCATGCGGCAAATAACCGTTTCCCGCTGCCAGCGAACCGATGCGTCTGCGTGATCTGCGTCTCGGACCGGGCGTCGTCGTCGCCGCCGCGTTCATCGGCCCGGGCACCGTGACTACAGCGACCGTGGCCGGCGCGCGCCAGGGCTACACGCTGATTTGGGCGTTGTGCTTTGCCGTCGCCGCCACGCTGGTGCTGCAGGAGATGTCGGCGCGTCTGGGCGTGGTGGGTGAGCTGGGGCTGGGTGAAGCGATGCGGCGGCGTTTCGACGGCGGCGTAGGGCGAGTGCTTTCGGCGGGGCTGGTGATCGGCGCCATCCTCATCGGCAACGCCGCTTACCAGACGGGCAACTTGCTGGGTGGCGCCCTGGGCTTGGAGGAGCTGCTGGGCGGTAGTTCGCGGGTCTGGGGCCCGCTGCTGGGGGCGTTGGCTTTCGCGCTGCTCTGGTCGGGGCGTTATCGCTGGGTGGAGCGGGCGCTGGTGGTGATGGTGGCGACGATGGGGGTGGTGTTCTTGGCCACCGCCATCGCCTTGAAGCCGGCGCTGGGTGGTCTGTTGGGCGGCCTGGTGCCGCGCAGTCTGGGCGATCGCGGTGCGCTGCTGACTGCGTTGGGTCTCGTGGGCACGACCGTGGTGCCGTACAACCTGTTTCTCCATGCCGCGGCGGTGCGCGAGCGCTGGAAGGGCGAAGCACACCTGGCCGCGGCGCGCGCCGACACCGTCGTGTCAGTTTCCCTCGGCGGTGTCGTCTCCATCGCGGTGCTGGTGACGGCGGCGGCCTCGCCGGCGGTGGCTCAGGTGACTTCCGCCGCCGACATGGCGGGGGCACTGGAGCCTCTACTGGGCCGCTGGGCCCGTGGCTTCTTCGCCTGCGGGTTGCTGGCCGCCGGGCTCTCCTCGGCGGTGACGGCGCCGTTGGCCGCCGCCTACGCCACCTGCGGTGTGCTGGGCTGGGGGAGCGACCTCAGGTCGCCGGCGGCGCGGAGCGTTTGGGTGCCGGTGATGCTCGTGGGCGTGGTGCTCTCGGCGCTGGCGCTTCGCCCCATCCCCGCCATCCTGTTCGCCCAGGCGGCAAACGGGCTGTTGCTTCCGGTGATCGCGGTCTTCCTTCTCTACCTGGCCAACGACCGCGGCCTGCTCGGGTCGCGCGCCAACGGCCCGGTCAGCAATGCCCTGGGGGCCGCCATGGTGCTCGTGGCGGTGCTCTTGGGGCTTCGCTCGTTGCTCGGAGCCGTGTCGGGCCTCTGACGGGACTCCGGTACACGGTGGGCCGTAGACGGTACACGGTGGCACTGGACCGCCTACCGATCTACCGTCCACCGGCTACCGCCTACCGAGACACCCCGGGTTGATTGGCGGGGCGGCGAAGCGTTATATTCGGCCTTCCTGTTTCCGCTGGGAAGTCTTTGCTTGTCAAGGAGATCTAGGGGCCGACCCCATGAAACCGACTTACCGCCCTCGGAACCGGAGGCGCCTGCGCAAGCACGGCTTCCGGGCACGCCAGAGGACCAAATCGGGACGCAAGATCCTGGCGCGGCGCCGTCGCAAGGGCCGCAACCGCCTGGCGGCGACGACTCCCAAGAAGTAAAACGCCCAGCAGGACGCCGGTACCGGTTTCCCCGCGACGCCCGGATACGGCGGCGGTCGGAGATTCGGGCGTTGTATCGTCGGGGGAAGCGTAAGCGGACGGACCATCTGGACGTCCTTGTCGCCGCTTCCCCTGTTTTGCGTCCCCGTGTGGCGCTGGTGATTCCACGGCATGGGCATAAGATTGTCGAGCGCAATCGGCTTAAGCGGCGCCTGCGCGAGGCGGCGCGGCTGGAGCTGCTGCCGTGCTGCTGGGATGGCGAAGCGAAGCTCGACATCTTGATCCAGGCGCGACCCGAGGCCTACGACGCCGACTTCGCCGAGCTGACGGACGAGATCAAAAAGTTGGCGATAGAGTTATGCTGTCACGGCTCCTCGTGATGCTGGTGCGCGGCTATCAGGTCGGGATTTCGCCCTGGCTGCCTCCGGCCTGCCGCTATACACCGAGCTGCTCCGAGTACGCCATCGAGGCGCTGCGCCGGCACGGCGCGCTGAAAGGCAGCTGGCTGGCCGCGCGCCGTCTGCTCCGTTGCCACCCCCTCCGCCCTGGCGGTTACGACCCGGTGCCTTAGCATGGGAACGGAGAAGCGCCTGATCCTGGCCGTCGTTCTCATGTTGGCCGTGGTCTATCTGGTGAACCTGATCTTTCCGCCGGCTCGACCACCCCAGGGCGAAGCCCTGCCCGACACCATGGCCGTCCGGCCGGAGAGCGTGACCGCCGCGCCCGAGACCCTGACCGCCCGGCCCGATTCTCTACCGGCGGCGTTTCGCGCGGAAGTGCCGGCGCCTCGACAGGACACCGTGCCCCTGCCCATCGCCCAGCCGCCCACGGTCGCCGCCGAGGACACGGTCTGGGTGACGGGGCCTTTGTACCGTCTCGGCTTCGCCCAGCGCGGCGGCCGCCTGGTTTCGGCGGAGATGCTGGGGCTCGAGTCCCTGGCGCCGGGCAGTCGAAATGGGCCGGTCCAGCTCGTGCCCCCCGGAGCCGAAAACTTCTTTGCACACCAGTGGGTGGTTGGGGACGACACCCTCGATTTGCGAAACGTGAACTTCGAGATCACACCGGCCGCGGGCCTCACCCTCGTTCCCAACGGTGAGCCGCAGCTGCTCAAGCTCGCCTATCAGTACCCGGGCACCAACTTCAGCGTCGAGCTCCGCTACGTCTTCCAACCCGAGCGCTACATCCTGGGGATCGAAGGGCGGCTGATCGGGGCGCCGGCGACTGGCTGGTGGTTGATGGGCCTGGGCCCCGGCCTGGTGAGCAACGAGTGGGACCCGGAGCAGGACTACAAGTCGAACCTGGCCTTCACGGCCAAGGGCCTGAACGGGGTGAAGAACCAGAAGATCGCCGATGTGGAGCCGGGCGAGCGGGTCACCCTCGACGGACCCTTCGACTGGGTGGCGGTGCAGACCAAGTACTTCGTGGCGGCGATGGTCTTACCTCCGGAGGCGGGTGAGGAACGTCGCTTCGGCGGCCTGCTGATCGACGGGCTGCCCGAGCCGTATCGTGCCCGGGGCGTGGCGAGCTTTCCGATCAGCCGGATTGGAGACTTCGCCTACACTATCTATATAGGGCCGCAGGACTTTGAGCGCCTGTCCGCGGTGGGGCGCGACCTCGATCAGGTGACCCCTTACGGTTACAAGTGGGCGCAGCCGGTTCTGCGGCCGCTGGCCGCGGGGATCGTTTGGCTGCTGGTCCGCATGCACCGGGCGTTGAAGCTCAACTACGGCTGGATCCTGATTCTTTTCGGCATCGGCATCCGCGTCATCCTGTTCCCGCTTTATCAGAAGAGCATGCGCTCGCAGATGGCGACGATGCGGGTGCAGCCGTTGATGAAGGAGATTCAGACCAAGTACAAGAACGAGCCGCAGAAGCTGCAGCAGGAGATGCTGAAGCTGTACCGGGAGCACAAGATCAACCCGTTGGGCGGCTGTCTCCCGATGCTCCTCCCCTTCCCGATCCTGATCGCGCTGTTCTTCGTGTTCCGCGACACGATCGAGTTCCGCGGTGTGCCTTTCCTCTGGCTGCCCGATCTGTCACGTCCCGACCCGCTGTACATCATCCCGGTGCTGATGGGGGCGTCGCTGTTCTTCCTGCAATGGGTGGGACAGCGCTCGATGCCACAGAGCAACCCACAGATGAGGATGATGATGTGGGTGATGCCGATCATGCTCACCGTCCTGTTCCTGAACTTCGCCTCCGGCCTGAACCTCTACTACGCGACGATGAACCTGGCGTCGCTGCCCCAGCAGCTCTATCTGGCGAAGGAACGTCGGGCCGCGGGTGGGCAACCGGAGCCGGCGAAGGCGAAGGGATAACTGCCGGAAACGGCGGATCGCTGACCCCGGACCGCCACCGCCGCGACAGTGGCAGCCAGCAGATGAACGCGCACTCTATCGATACGATCGCCGCCATCTCCACGGCGCCGGGCCGTGCCGCCCTCGCCGTGATCCGAGCCTCCGGCCCCGACGTCCCGCGACTTATCGCTCGCACGCTGGAAGGCCACCTGCCAGAGCGCCGCCCAACGCTGCGCTGGCTGCGACATCCCGAGACCGGCGCACGGGTGGACCGCGTGCTCGCCACCCACTACGCGGCGCCGCGCAGCTACACCGGCGAGGAGATGCTCGAGCTCTGCTGTCACGGCGGGTCGTTGGGGCCGCAGCTCGTCCTCGACGCGCTGCACGCCGCCGGCGCCCGGCCCGCCCAGCCCGGCGAGTTCACCCGCCGGGCGTACCTCAACGGCAAGCTCGACCTCTTGCAGGCCGAAGCCATCCTCGACCTGGTGGAGGGACGCTCGGCCGCCCAGCACCGGGCCGCCATCGATCAGCTCGACCGCGGGCTCTCACGCCGCATCGAACAACTGCGCGAATCGATCCTGCGCTGTGAGGCGTTGCTCGCCTACGACATCGATTTTCCCGAAGAAGACGAGGGGCCCGTGCGGCCGGAAGAGATCGAGGCGGCCGCCACGGATGTGACGCGGCGCATCGATCGTCTGCTCGAGACCGCCGGCGAGGGCGAGCTGCTGCGCGACGGCGCGCTGACCGTCATCGCCGGCCGCCCCAACGCCGGCAAGTCGAGCCTGTTCAACGCGCTCTGCGGCTTCGAGCGGGTGATCGTCACCGAGGAGCCGGGCACCACCCGCGACGCCGTGGAAGCGATGGTGTCGCTGGGCGGCTACCCCTTCCGGCTGGTGGACACGGCCGGGCTAAGGGATTCGACCGACCGGGTCGAGCGGGTCGGGATCGAGGTGGCCCGGCGCTATCTGGCCGGGGCGGACGTGGTGCTCTTCTGCGCCGAAGCGGGCCGGCCTCTGACCGACGAGGAACGCCAGTTCGTCGACGGACTAAAGAGCGACGCGCTGATCCTCGTCCGCACAAAGACCGACCTGAGCCCAGCGGCGAGCCAGAGCCCGACCGACGCGGCGGAAGTTCACGTCTCTGCGGTTTCCGGCCTGGGCATGGGCGCGCTCCGCGATCGCCTTTTGCAGGCGGTCTTCGCCGGCGCGCTGGCCGCGGCGGAGGCGATGCCGCTGGTCACCCGCCGACGCCATGCGCGGGCCCTGCGCGAGGCGCGCTCCGAGATGAGCGTTTTTCTACAGGCCCGCGAGTCACACACCGCTCCCGAGGTGGCCGCGACTCATCTGCGGGCGGCGGTCCAGTCGCTGGAGGAGCTGATCGGCGTCATCGCACCCGAAGATCTGCTGGAGCGCGTCTTCGCCGATTTCTGCATCGGCAAGTAGTTCGGTAAGCGGTAGGCAGTAGACGGTAGACGGTCTCTCGGTAGACGGTTGACGGTTGACGGTAGACGGTGACAGACGATCGTCTACTGTCTACCGTCTACCGTCAACCGACAACCGTCTACCGAACTTGCTTCGGCGTGTCCGAGGCGATAGTTAGAGGTGTGGCCGTCTTCGCGACCACACCGCTCAGGCCCTAATCACTGGTACAACGCACCCTCGTCACTCGGAAACCCGCGCGCCTGCGAGGTTCATATGAATTTGAACCGATCTCTGATTCTCGCCTCCCTGCTGGCTTTCGCCTGCGCCCCTGCGGAATACGACCTGGTCATCCGCGGCGGCACCCTCTACGACGGCAGCGGCGCCCCGCCCGTCGTCGGCGACGTGGCGATCAACGGCGACACCATCGTCGCCGTGGGCGACCTGGGCCGCGTCCGTGGCCTGACTGAGATCGACGCGACCGGCCACGCCGTGGCCCCTGGCTTCATCAACATGTTGAGCTGGGCCACCGAAACGCTCATTCAGGACGGTCGCTCGCAGAGCGATATCCGGCAGGGCGTCACGCTCGAGGTATTCGGCGAGGGTTGGTCGATGGGCCCGCTGAACGAGGAGATGAAGCGCCAGTTGGTGGAGCGGCAGGCCGACATCAAGTACGACGTGACCTGGACCACTCTAGGCGAGTACCTGCAGCACCTGGTGGAGCGCGGAGTCTCGACCAACGTCGCCTCGTTCGTCGGCGCGACCACCGTGCGCATTCACGTGCTCGGCTACGAGGACCGTGCCCCCACGCCCCAGGAGCTGGAGGAGATGCAGGCGCTGGTGCGGGCCGCGATGGAGGAGGGCGCCCTCGGTGTCGGGTCATCGCTCATCTATGCGCCGGCTTTTTATGCCGACATGGACGAGCTGATCGCGCTGGCCAAGATCGCGGCCGAGTACGGCGGCATGTACATCTCGCATATCCGCAGCGAAGGCAACCGGCTGCTCGAGGCGGTGGACGAGCTCATCACCATCGCACGCCAGGCGAACATCCCCGCCGAGATCTATCACCTGAAGGCGGCCGGCCAGGAGAACTGGGCCAAGCTGGGTGACGTCTTCGCCCGGGTCGAGGCGGCACGCGCCGAGGGTCTGCGCATCACCGCCGACATGTACACCTACACCGCCGGCGCCACCGGGCTCGACGCGGCGATGCCGCCCTGGGTGCAGGAAGGCGGCCACGAGAAATGGGTCGCCCGCCTCAAGAGCCCGGCGACACGTCGACGGGTAGCCCGCGAGATGCGCACCCCCACACGTCAGTGGGAGAACCTCTTACTCGCCGCCGGCACGCCCGAGAACGTGCTCTTGGTCGGTTTCAAGAACGACTCGCTGAAGCCGCTCACCGGCAAGACGCTGGCCGAGGTGGCGGCGATGCGCGGGAAGTCGCCCGAGGAGACGGCGATGGATCTGGTCATCGAGGACGACAGCCGCGTCGGCACCGTCTACTTCATCATGTCGGAAGAGAACATCGCCAGGAAGATCGCCCAGCCCTGGGTGAGCTTCTGCTCGGATGCCGAGTCGCTGGCGCCGGAAGGCGTGTTCCTCGAGTCGAACCCGCACCCGCGGGCGTACGGCACCTTCGCCCGGCTCCTGGGAAAGTATGCCCGCGATGAGCAGGTCATTTCGATGGAAGAAGCGGTGCGACGCCTGACCTCGCTCCCCGCATCCAACCTGGGCATCGAGCGGCGCGGCGCGTTGCAGCCCGGCCACTTCGCTGACGTGGTCGTCTTCGATCCCGACGCGATCAACGATCACGCCACCTTCGCCCAACCACACCAGTACGCGACCGGCGTCGTCCACGTTTTCGTCAACGGCACCCAGGTCTTGGCCGGCGGAGAGCACACCGGCGCGACGCCGGGACGGGTCGTACGTCGGGCGGAGGGACGGACCGGTAGACGGTAAACGGTAGACGGTGGACGGTAAAGGTACGATCTCAGGACATAGGTAACAGGTTGTCTCACGACATGGGTGACACTTGGGGTAAGCTAAGGGGCACCGGAGGAGGTGCCTCATGCCGTGGAGAAAGGTGTCGCTCGTGGATCAGCGCCTGGAGTTCATTGCGGATCTAGGGACCTGGGTGTGGTCGATGACGGAGCTGTATGCGAGCTACGGGATCAGTCGCAAGACGGGCTACAAGTGGGCCGCGCGTTTCCAGCAAAAGGGCCCTCTGGGCCTGGCGGATCGTTCACGCCGGCCGCAGCACAGCCCGCAGGCGGTGAGACCAGTGTTACCCAAGTCGTGGATCGTACGTAGGCGGCGCGCTGTCGTTCATGTAACATGTTGTCAGGTATGCAGATAGGCCCGGCCGGTAGCCTCGCCTGGTCGCTCTGCCGGCCGCGGCTCACCGCCTGCGGCCAACCGCCCACTACCGTCCACTACCGTCCACTGTCTACGCCGACCGCCTACCGAGCCCCACCGTCTACCGTCGACCGTCTACCGCTTACCGAATAAGAAAGTCCTCGGGCACGCGCTCGGGCGGCGGAAGCTCCTCGAGGCGAACCACGTGGGCGGCGGGCGGCCCGTCTTCGAGACGGTCCTTCATCTGCTGCACGGCCGTCGCCGGGCCAGCGAGTACGACCTCCACCGTTCCGTCCGCACAGTTTCGCACGCTGCCGCGCAGGCCCAGGCTGTAAGCCACACGCTGGGCCCACCAGCGGAAGCCGACGCCCTGGACACGGCCGTGGACTTTGAAGGCTCTGCTCACTTGCGAGTCGGTCATGGCGGTATTCGGCTGAGCGCCGCGCTCGGGGGCTGTACCGCTACGTCGAGTGTTTTAACTTCAGCCCTCACGAGCGCGACGGAGACGGTGGAGCGTTTGCCGCTGGTCAATATCCGTCGCGACGACTCCTGGGAAAAGGTGTCGGCGCCGGGCGGTGGGGGGTGGGACTGAGAGGGTCTGAGAAGCGGGTTCGATCGACATGAGCAGCACGTACGACGTGATCGTGGTAGGTGGGGGCCACGCCGGATGCGAGGCGGCGGCGGCGGCGGCGCGGCTGGGCGCGCGCACGCTGCTGGTGACCAGCTACCTGGCGCGGGTGGCGCAGCTGAGCTGTAACCCGGCGATCGGCGGAGTGGCGAAGGGTACGGTGGTGCGGGAGGTGGATGCGCTGGGCGGATTGATGGGTCGAGGTACCGATCGAACGTCCATTCAGTTCCAAATGCTCAATCGCCGCAAGGGTCCTGCGGTCTGGTCGCCGCGGGCCCAGTGCGACCGCGGACTCTATCCCCGGGCCATCCGAAGGCTGCTGGAGAGCACAGAGGGGCTCGACCTGTTCCAGAGCACGGTCCAGGGGCTGGTCTTCGAGCGAGGGCGGCTGGCCGGCGTGCGCTGCCGGGACGGCTCCGAGTTTCGTGGGCGGGCAGTGGTGCTCACGGCCGGCACCTTTCTCCGCGGGGGCATTCACATCGGCGGCGGGGTTCGCGAAGCGGCGGGCCGGGCCGGTGACGCGCCGGTGGTGGAGCTGGCCGCGCAGCTGGAGGGTTTGGGTCTCGAGGTCACGCGCTTCAAGACCGGAACTCCGCCCCGGGTGGACGGCCGCACCGTGGACTTGGCCCGCCTGGAACGGCAAGACGGCGACCCCGAGGAATTCCGCTTTTCGCACTGGGAGCGGCCCCAGCGTCTGCCCCAGCGCCCTTGCTGGATCACCTGGGCCGGCGACGAGCTCAAGGAGATCATCCGGCGCAACCTCGAGCGCTCGGCTCTGTACGGCGGGCAGATCGCCGCTCGGGGTCCCCGGTACTGCCCCTCCATCGAGGACAAGATCGTCAAGTTCCCGCAGGCGCGGCGCCACCAGATCTTCCTGGAGCCCGAGGGCCTCGAGACCGATGAGCTTTACGTCAATGGCCTCTCCACCTCCATGCCGCCCGACGTCCAGCGGGAGTTCCTGGCGGCGGTGCCGGGGCTGGAGCGGGCGCGGATGACCCAGCCGGGCTACGCCATCGAGTACGACTACTTCCCGCCCCACCAGCTGGAGCCGACCCTCGAGGTCAAGGCTCAGCCGGGGCTCTACTTCGCGGGCCAGATCAACGGGACCACGGGATACGAGGAGGCGGCGGCCCAGGGGATCGCGGCGGGGATCAACGCGGCGCTGGCGGCTCTGGGCCGGGAGCCGTGGGTGATCGAGCGGGACCAGGCCTACATCGGGGTGCTGATCGACGACCTGGTGACCAAGGGGGTGGACGAGCCGTACCGGCTGTTCACGTCGCGGGCGGAGTTTCGGCTGCTGCTGAGGCAGGACAACGCGCTTCGGCGCCTGGGCCCGCGGGCGGCGGAGCTAGGGCTGCTGGACGAGGCTCAGCGGCGGCGGCTGCAGGAGAGGCTGGAGCGCGAAGAGGCGGCGGTGAACTGGGTGCGATCGACGACGATCGCGGCCGAGGAGGTGAACGACCGCCTTCTGGCCTGGGGGACGACGCCGCTCTCCGGGCGGGCGACGCTAGCCGACCTGGCCAAGCGTCCCGAGGTCAGCCTTTTGGAGCTGGTCGCCCCCGGGGGCCCGTTCGCGGGGGACGGGTCCCCCGATCTCGACTCGCTGGCGGCGGCGGAGATGCAGATCAAGTATGCCGGCTACGTGGCCAAGGAGCGCACGCGCGCCGAGCGTCTGCGGCGGCAGTCGGCCGTCAGTCTTCCGGCGGACTTGCCGTACCTGGAGCTCGCCAGCCTTTCCATGGAGGCGCGTCAGAAGCTCGATCGGGTGCGGCCTCGCAGCGTCGGCCAAGCGGCCCGCATCCCGGGCGTTGGGCCCAGCGACCTGCAGAACTTGCTGATGGAGGTTCGGAAGGCGCAGGCGGCCCCGCACGCTGGCGACGACGACTGAGCCGGGAGCCTGGTGGGGCTGGACTGGAAGCCGGCGCCGGGCTGGGCCCGGCTCGCGCCTAGCTCGTTGACGCGCGGGGCCTTTGCGGGGCTCAGCTACAGTTTCACGTGAAACGACATGTAGCTTGGATCACGAAATACGTTTCACGTGAAACGTCTCTACCCTTGTCTTTCAGGTTTACGTGCCTGTATCTTCCACTCGCTGGGCGATCCCGAGACCCCCACCCAACGCCGCTCCTATCCGGGCTCCGGTTTGTAAGCCTATGTCGAAAGTCATCGCTATCGCCAATCAAAAGGGCGGCGTCGGCAAGACCACTACTGCCATTAACCTCGGCGCCTGCCTCGCCGTCGCCGAGCGCTCGACTCTACTCGTTGACGCCGACCCTCAGGGCAACGCCACCAGCGGCCTGGGGGTGGACCGGGACGGGCTCGAGTCGTCGATCTACGACGTGCTGCTGGAAGGCAGGGCCTCCCAGGATGTGCTCCTCCGCGGCGTCCACTTCCCCCTGCTCGATCTGCTCCCATCCGGTCGCGACCTGCTGGGCGCGGAGATCGCCATGGCGGGCCGGGCTGGACGCGAGACGCTGCTGCGCGAGGCGTTGCTGCCCATCCGTCAGCGCTACGACTACGTGCTTATCGACACGCCGCCCTCGCTGGGGCTGCTGACCGTCAACACCTTGGCCGCGGCCGACACGGTTCTGATCCCGATCCAGTGCGAATACTACGCCCTCGAGGGGTTGACCCAGCTGCTCAACACCGTGCAGCTGGTTCAGCGCAGCCTCAACCCCGGCCTGCAGATCGAGGGCGTGCTGCTGACCATGTTCAGCGAGCGCCTCAACCTGGCCCGGCAGGTGGCGGAGGAGGCGCGGGAGTACTTCGGGCCAAAGGTGTTCCGGACGGCGGTCCCCAGAAACATCCGTTTAGCTGAGGCGCCCGGCTTCGGGAAGCCCATCGTCATCTACGACGTGCTCTGCACCGGCGCAGAAAGCTATCTTGCGCTAGCACAAGAACTTATGGGCAGGAACGGCAGTGGCCAGAAAACAGCAGAAGCGACTCGGTAAAGGGCTCGGCGCCCTCCTCGGCGACTACCTCCCCGGCGAGGGCGCCTCCGCGCGCGATGTGGAGCAACTCCCCGTCGCCCAGCTCCGGCCCAACCCGTACCAGCCGCGGCAGGGCCTCGACCGCAAGACCCTCGACGGCCTCGTCGCCTCCATCCGCGACAACGGCCTGCTGCAGCCGGTGGTGGTGCGACCGGTGGAAGACGGCGCCTGGGAGGTCGTGGCCGGCGAGCGGCGCTTCCGGGCCGTTCAGGAGCTGGGCTGGTCGCACGTGGCGGCGGTCATACGCGACGTGGACGATCGCACGATGGTCGTGCTGGCCCTGATCGAGAACCTGCAACGCGAGGATCTCAACCCGCTGGACGAGGCGCACGCCTACCGCCGCCTCGTGGACGAGTTTGGATTGACCCAAGCGCAGGTCGCTGACCGCGTCGGCCGTGACCGCTCGACCATCGCCAACACCATCCGCCTCCTCGGCCTGCCCGACCCGGTCCAACAGCTCGTCGCCGCTGGCGAGATCTCCGCGGGCCACGCCCGGGCACTTCTGGGACTGGAGGATGAGCGGCGGGTGATCGAGCTGGCCCGGGCCGCGGCGCGCGACGGCCTTTCGGTGCGGGAGGTCGAGCGCCGGGTGCGGCAACGGCGCAGTCGCGATGGTGGCCGGCGGAAGACGAGTGGCCGCGCCGTCTCGCCGCACGCCAACGCCTATGCGATCCGGGCCGAGCAGGCCCTGGCGCGGGCGTTGGGCACGGCGGTGCGCGTACGGCTTGAGGGGACGGGGACGAACCGCGGCCGTATCGAGATTCCGTTCCGCGATGCCGAGGACTTCGAGCGTATCGTCGAGGTGATCGTCGGCGTCGGCGGCATCGTCTGAGCCCCTTGACCGGTAGAGCTTGAGGCGACGATCCTTGAAAGAGACTGAAGGCGGTTTCACCATCGTATTCGTTCCCGGCGACACCGAGCGAACGCGCAGCGTCCGCGTGACGCCGCGCTGGCTCCGCATCGGCGCCGCCCTCGCCACCGTAACCGGCCTGGTCCTCGCCGTGCTCCTCGGGAGCTGGTGGTACTTCGCCGCCCAGTCGGCACGGGTTCCCGAGCTGGAGCATCGGATCGCCGAGCTGGAAGCCGACAACGCCCGGGTGATGCAGCTGGCCGAAAACCTCTCGCAGCTTCAGCGGGAGTACGACAAGATCCGCTCGATGCTCGGCGCCGACCTATTGGCGGCGACCGCGGCCACCGACGTCATCCCCGGGGAGGAGGAGGCGGGCGAGGAGGAGGCGGGCGCGGCGCCCACGGGTCTGTCGCCGGAGATCCCGACCAGTTGGCCCCTGGCGACGGCAGGATTCGTGACTCAGGTTCTGGAGGAGGCGCGGGGTGGCACCCACCCCGGGGTGGACATCGCGGTGGCACAGCATTCCTACATCCGTGCCGCCGGGGCCGGGGTGGTCCAGGAGGCGGGATCGGACTCGGTGTACGGGCTCTACGTCCTGGTCGCTCATGGGAACTCTGGCTACCAGTCGATGTATGGACATGCCTCCCGGCTCTTCGTTGCCCCCGGAGATACGATTCGCCAGAATGAGGTCATCGCCCTATCGGGCAACACCGGTCGATCGACGGCGCCGCACCTGCACTTCGAGATCCTGCAGGACGGGGAACCCATCGACCCGTTCACCCTGGTACACCAACGGTCAGGTTCCTGAGCTCTTGAGATGATTGGACGCAGCAAGAAGGCACCCGAGGAGACACGGACACCCATGTCGAAACCTGAACGAGACACAGGCGATGCGGCGATCTCCCTGATCGCGCCGGGCATGAATATCGTCGGCGACTGCGAGACCGAAGGCACCATCCGCGTCGAAGGTCGCGTGGAGGGTACGCTGAAGGCGGGCAAGTCGATAGTGGTGGGACGGAGCGGTGAGGTGGTGGGTGACATCATCACGCAAGACTGCGTGGTCAGCGGTCGGGTGTCCGGCAACATCGTCGCCGAGAGCCGCCTCGAGCTCCAGGCCACCTGCGAGATTCAGGGTGAGATCCGAAGTCGCCGCGTGCAGCTCGATGAGGGAGCTCGGTTCAACGGTCAGCTCCACATGGAGGATCCGAGCGCCCCGCGAACCGTCAAAGCCGCCGAGCGACCTGCTGCGCCGCAGCCGGCCGCGGCGAAGGTGGATTTCGGCGGCGCTCCGGATCTCGGCGGCGCTCCGGCGCCCGGCGGCGCTCCGACGCCCGGCGGCGCCTGACCTGCCGGCGCCGATCCGGCAGCCAAGATCCGCACCCCGGCGGTCGCCTGCCGCGGCCGCCGTTCACGTCCCGCCGCCCGACCCCGCCACCCCCCGATCGGGGAACCGACCGCGGTGTATTACTTTCGAGTCCCCGTCTTTGGGTGATCTCGAGTTCGATGGAGTTGGAAAGAGATGCAAAAACGCCGAAAGGGAATCGCCTCGAAAAAACGACCTCGACCCGCTAAGCGAAGCCATGTGGACCGCCGCGGGAACGGGCCCTACACCGAGGACGAACGGCTGTTCAGCCGGCGGATCACCGAGCCGGAGATCACCACTGTCCCCGGCCGGCCACATGTGGAACGGCTGGCCGAGGTGCTCGAGCCCATCCCCGACAGCACCCTCAAAGACCCCTGGCGGGTGTTCCGGATCATGGGCGAGTTCGTGGACGGGTTCGATGCGCTGGCGCGGATCGGCAAAGCGGTCTCGATCTTCGGGTCGGCGCGCACGCCCCGCAACGATCCCGATTACCGGGCGGCCACCGAGACGTGCCGGCTGCTGGCGGAGGAGGGGTTCGCCATCATCACGGGCGCCGGACCCGGGATCATGGAAGCGGCCAACAAGGGTGCGCGACTGGGCAACGGACTCTCGGTTGGCCTCAACATCGAACTCCCCTTCGAGCAGGCGGTCAACCGCTATATCGATCTCACCCTTACCTTCCGTTACTTCTTCGTGCGCAAGACGATGTTCGTTCGCTACTCCGAGGGTTTCGTCATCTTCCCCGGCGGCTACGGGACGATGGACGAGCTGTTCGAGGCCCTCACCCTGATCCAGACCGGCAAGGTCCACAACTTCCCGCTCATCATCTACAACACGCGCTACTACGACTCGCTGATGGGCTGGCTCAAGGGCGCGATGACCGACGGCGGTAAGATCTCCCCCGATGACCTCGACATCATCCGTACCGCCGACACGCCGGAAGAGGCGGCCGAGATCATCGTCGAGGCGCAGGTGGTACGAAACGGGGCGGGGAACTCGGGTGGCGATCGGGGGCCAGGCACGCGCCCTTAAGCGTATCAGACAGCGTCAAGCAGAATTCTAGACGGACCTTCGCAAAGCGGCGCCTCGTGGAGAAGGCGCCGACCTGTGCCGGCCGCCCCGCGCCGCTTGCCGCGCCCGGCGTCGCTCCCCTAGGTTTGGCCACCCTCGATATCCCAGCCGTCGTCGCGTCGTCGCCGCTCAGCCGCGAGGAGCCGATGCCGAACAAGTCGGAAAAAGAACGCAGTCGCTACCTGAGCGGGCCGCCCATCGATCCGGCGCCGATTCGGAGCGGCGTCCAGGTGGCCGATCTGATCGATGGAACGTTCCTGGCCTACAACGCCGGCCGCTTGCGTGAGGCTGTTCGTCTGTTCGTCGAGCGGGTGCTCGAACCGGAGGTGACGATCGGGCTCAGTTTGAGCGGCGCCCTGACGCCAGCGGGCCTGGGGATGTCGGCGCTGATCCCGCTGGTGGAAGCGGGCTTCGTGGACTGGATCGTCTCCACCGGGGCGGTCCTTTACCACGATGCGCACTTCGGGATCGGCCTGGAGATGCGCCAGGGCCGCCCCGAGGTGAGCGACGTCGAGCTGCGGGCGGAGGGCGTCGTGCGCATCTACGACATCTTCTTCGAGTACGACGTGCTCCTCTCCACTGATGCCTTCTTCCGCAAGATCATGGAGGCGGAAGAGTTTCAGCGGACCATGGGGACGGCGGAATTTCACTACCTCTGCGGCCGCTACGTCGCCGAGCGCGAAAAGGCTCTGGGTCTGCGGCGGGTGTCGCTGCTGGCGGCCTGCTACGAGGCCGACGTGCCCATCTACACCTCCTCTCCCGGCGACTCGAGCATCGGGATGAACATCGCGGAGCGCGCCCTGGCGGGTGGTGCGCTGCGGATCGATCCCACGATCGATGTGAACGAGACGGCGGCGATCGTGCTGGGGGCGAAGCGCTCCGGCGGCAAGAGTGCCGTGGTCATCATGGGGGGCGGCAGCCCCAAGAACTTCCTTCTGCAGACCGAGCCGCAATTGCAGGAGGTGCTGGGCATCGAGGAGGCCGGCCACGATTACTTCATCCAGATCACCGACGCCCGGCCCGACACCGGGGGCCTCTCCGGGGCGACGCCGGCCGAGGCGGTCACCTGGGGCAAGGTGGACCCGAACGCTCTGCCCGACACCGTGGTCTGCTACCTGGATGTGAGCATCGGCCTGCCGCTGCTGGCGGCGTACGCTTTGGCGCGCCATGAGCCGCGGCCGCCGCGTCGGCTTTACGCGCGCCGCGCCGAACTCATGTCCCGGCTCGAGGAAGAGTATCGGCGGGCGCGCCCTTAACCCCGCGCCAGGCCCGGATCCGGAATCGGCTGGCCATGCGCATCCCCGGCCCTCTGCTCCCCGGGCGTTTTCTTTCCAGGCCTAATCGTTTTCTCACCGTGCTCGACTTGGGTGGAACGGAGGTCGAGGCGCACCTCCCGGATCCCGGTCGGCTGAAGGAGCTGCTGACCCCCGGGGCCCAGGTCTGGGCCCGACCCGCGGCCGGACCGCCCCGGAAGACCGGCTACACGCTAACGCTGGTGAAGGCCCCGACCGGCGAGCTGGTCTCGTTGGTCACCACTCTGCCTAACGACCTGGTGGAGGAGGCGCTGCGGCTGGGACGCATCGCGGAGCTGGACGACTGGACGATCGAGGCCCGCGAGCGGCGCTGGGAGCGGAGCCGCTTCGATTTCTTGCTCGGGCGCGGCGCCGACGAGCGGATGTGGCTGGAGGTCAAGTCGGTGACGCTGGTAGAGGAGGGCGGCGCCTTGTTTCCCGACGCGGTGACCGCCCGGGGCGCCCGTCACGTCCGCGAGCTGGCGGCGGCGCGCGAGGCCGGCATGGGGGCGGCGGTCCTCTTCGTCGTCCAGCGGCGCGACGCCGACAGCGTCACGGCGGCCCGCGCTATCGACCCGAGGTTCGCCGACGCTCTGACCGAGGCACGTGACGCCGGGGTGCGTCTGCTCGGCTACCGTTGCCGGGTCACGCTCCGGCAGGCCCGGATCACGGACCCGATTCCAGTGTTCGTGGCCTGACGCAGCGCCCAGCCCACCTCAAGCGCCGATTGGACGTTTAGCCGAGATCCAGTCCCGGCCAGCTTGCGATCGGATCTGTGGAACGCACGATGCGCGCTCCCGCGTCGCTGAACCGCTGAAAGGCTTCGTTGGCCTGATCGGTGAAATCGATCACGCCGGGTACCACGACGGGCGACGTGCAGTCTTCGAGCAGGTAGACCTTCCGCGCCAGACTCGGTTCCCGGTCGCTGATCTCGCTCAGCAAGTCGGTCACCGTCCAGGCCACACAGTGGCTCTTCGCCTGACCCGCGATGATCACCGCATCGAACTCGAGCAGCGCTTCGATCAACGATTCGTTCCTCTCGGCGATCCGCTCCCCCTTCGGCCCCGTCAGAACTTCGGGGCTCAGCGCCGAATAGTTCTCGGTCAAGGGGTTGTTGCCCTTGACCTCGAAGCGCGGCTGAACCCCGCGGGCCTGCGCGAAGAAGAACAGCGCCTCCTCGACGGCCGAGACGAGGGCGTGCCCGATGCCGCCGAGCATGGCGTGATAGGGCCAGACGAGCAGCGGATACTTACCGCCTTCGCTCAATGCCCGGACGTAGTGCAGGGCGTGTCGCCTGAGATATTCGGCGTCACCGCCGGCGACGCTCATCGCCACCGCCGGGTTAACCTTCCACACACCCGTCTCCACATCCTCCGGTGATATGATCGTCGTGCCGCCTTTGGGATGCTCGCCGCGCTCATCCACCCAGAAGACCGGGTGGAAGATCTGCATCGCGGTGTGCGTGTCGAGCGTCGCGACGATCCGGGTGATCACCTCGAGATTGCGGTAGATGAACTGGCACAACCGCACGTTGTCTTCCACCGCGCCTCGGCCGGATCGACCGCCGACGAAAAGCTCAAAGCTCGGGATGCAGAAGGTGTTCTGACAGTCGACCGTGATCAGGCAGACCCGAGCCTCGTCGCGCGACGCCGGTCGTATCTCGTGTTGCTCCGCCCAGGCCGCCGCCTCGCGGGCACGCTCCTCGTAAGGGACAGGCCAGACTTCGCCCACTCGCCCGGGATCGAAGTGAGATGGAATCGGCAGCTGCCGGCTACTCAAAGCTCTTCTCCTTCCCTTCGCGTCTCGCCCCTCCCCCAAAAGACACCCGCGGTAGAAACAAAGCGCCCCCCGTCAGCTGGCCTGCGTGAGGCCGCGGGGAGCCGGGGGCCCAGAGCGGCCAGGCCGCATGCAACCCTGTAGAGTGCCCTCGCGTCCAAACTAGTGAACGTTTGGCGAAAGGGGAAACCGCGGTTCCCGATCCGTTGAGGAGGGAGCAAGGGGGCCGAAGAGTTGAAAGGTTTCCCCTGCTTCAAGGGTCGTTGTGCAGTAATAGATCGACGCTCGCAATTCAGCAGAGGACAGCCAAGAACACCGGAGCAGCTTTGGCTGAGAGAGGGGCGCCCGCCTGGTGCCCCTCTTCTCCAGGTGGCCCAGCGGCACCCGTGTCCCGCCGTTCACCTCCCAGCATCCGTCCCCGGCCCGGCTGACGGCATGTTAGGGCGTCAGGAGCTGTAGCACACTGAGCAGGACAGCCGGGTCCCGGACACTTAGAAAGACTGCGACATCTGCTCACCGACGAGCGGTCGGCGCAGCAACCTCGGACAGCCATCATGCCTGTCGCAACGCGGTCAGGGGGTAGCTGACGCCTTCCGGCACGGCTGTCCTCAGAGTGTCCACGGCTGGGCCGTCCGCCTGGGAGTCGTCGAGGGGCCCAACGCCATCCGGTCCACGGGCTGCCGACCCCCCGGAAGTGTCCACGGGTAGTCCACCGTGGCCGTCTGGAGATAGGCTGTCTTGATCTGACAACCTTTTTCATGTCCGAGGGTTCGGTGTGTTCAGCCGCCAATTTAGCTGTCTTAGCCAGGAGGTCCTTCCGACGGGCTGCTCCACCGACACCGGCAGTCCTGACCGGGATCCACACAGGGGCTTATGTCCAGGACGACCCCCCGGGGACGCCAACATTGTCCGTATCCCATTATGTGACAACGTGTATAGTGTCCAGGCGTAGCGTGGCGCTGGACGCGTGGACACTGTCCCCGACGGTGTGTCCACGGCGCCGCCGCATCGTCCTGACCTATGGAAGTCCACCGCGGGTGCCCTGGAGGGGTGGAGCCGCCGCCGTGGCGAGGCAGAGGCCACAGGGCTGAGGGGCTGCAAGGGAGACGGGCGCTGGCACGGTTGTGGTCGGGCTCTATTATGGGCAGCAGCGGCGGGGAAGTGTCTCGGTTAGCAGGCGGCCCACGGGGTGGGGGGTGAGTGGGCGCCCGGTCGTAGAGTCGAAAGGTGGAGGCCAGGTGGAGGTTTTCCTGACAGGCGGAACGGGCTTGGTGGGTAGCCACGTAGCGGAGCGGCTTGCACGAGAGGGGCATGCCGTCCGGGCGCTGATCCGCCGGGCTGGAGCGGCGAACCACCTCGACAGCGTGGGGGCGAAGCTGGTCGTCGGCGACGTCAGCGATCCGTCGACGCTTTCCGGCGCCCTGCGAGGCTGCGACGCGCTGGTCCATGCGGCGGCGGCCGTGACGGTGGACGCCCCCTGGGAGGTCTACCACACCGTCAATGTGAGTGGGACGGCGAACGTACTGAGCGCGGCGGCCGACCAGGGCGTTCGGCGGGCGATACACGTGAGCACCGTCGCCGTATACGGCGGGGTAGAGGTGGCGCGGCTTGACCGAGTGGACGAGAGCACGCCGACCGACAGCCCTTTGGGCCCCGAGGAGTTCTACGGTCGGTCGAAGCGGGCGGCCGAGGAGGTGGCCTGGCGCTTTCAGCGTGAGGGGCGTCTGGAGGTGACCGTGGTGCGCCCCGATGTCATCTACGGCGAGCGCGATCGGGCGGCGCTGCCGCGGCTATCCCGGCATGTGAGCTTGCCGGTGGTGCTCCTTGTGGGTGATGGCCGGAACGAGCTGCCGCTGGTCTACGCGGGCAACGTGGCGCAGGGCATCGTGCGCGCCCTCACCAGTCCCCGGGCCCCAGGGCGTGTGTACAACCTGGCGAACGACTTCCCGATCTCGCAGCGTGAGTTGTTCGGGCTGCTGGCGGTTCACCTGGGACGGCGCCCTCGCTTTCTGCCGATCCCCGTGGCAGTGGCTAGCGGAATCGCGGGGAGCATCGAGGCGCTGGCGCGGCTCCGGGGCGTGCGGCGGCCGGTGGTGAGCCGGCGCCACATCGCGTTCATGGGCCGCGGGAACCCCTTCGTCTCCGAGCTGGCCAAGGCCGAGCTGCCCTGGGAGCCGGAGGTCACCCATGAAGCGGGAGTACGCCGCGCCGTGGACTGGCTTCTGGAGGCGCGCCGCTCGAGCTAGGACGAGCCGGCGGCCGCAGCGGCTCGGGGCGTGGCGAGAGGTTTTGACAGCCACTCGTTTTCGGCGTTATAAGGCGTTATAATCGCGGCAGAGTTCCACGACTGCCGAGCACCCGCCCCGCTCCGCCGGCGCAGCATCGTCGGGAGCTTCGCATGCACGACTGCGATCGCATTTCCGCCAAGCTGAGCAAGTTCCGTCCTTCGCTCACTCTCGAGCTCAAGCGTCTGGCCAACGAGCGCCTACGTCAAAACCGTCCCGTTTACGACTTCGGGCTGGGGGAGACGAAAGGCGAGCTTGCCGACCGCATCCGCGAGGCGGGTGAGCGGGCGTACCGCGAGGGGCACACGATGTACGGCGATCCGGCCGGACTGCCCGAACTGCGGCGGGCGGTGCTGGAATGGCTGAACCAGACCGAGCACTACGACCCGGAGAATGTCGTCATCTCGACCGGGGCGAAGCAGAGCCTGTTCAACATCTTCCTCGCCGTCTGCAACCCCGCCGATACCGTGCTGTTCGACGCGGCGCCCTGGGTGAGCTACCAGCCGCTGGCCATCTCGGCCTACTCCAGCCCGATCATGGTGTTGCCCCGCGCCGGACCGGCGAATCATCTGAAAGTCAGCCCGGAAGACCTGCGACGTAACCTGAGGATGCGGCCTCACGCCAAGCTCTTCCTGCTCAACAACCCGGTGAACCCGACTGGGCAGCTGTACAGCGGAGAGGAGGTCGAGGGGCTGCTGCAGGTCTGTCTCGAGTCCAGGATCTTCTTTGTGCTAGACCGTCTGTACTGGAAGCTGATCTTTGACGGCGAGGAGTATCCCGAGCCGCGCATCGACGAGGAGACCAAGCCGTGGCTCATCCAGGTTGACGGACTGTCAAAGAACTTCCGGCGGACGGGTGGTCTGCGCGTCGGTTGGTCGGTGGCGCCCACCGACGTGACCCGGGCCATGGTCAACCTGCAGAGCCACTATACCGCCGGTCCCGCCGTGCCCACCCAGCACTCCGCGCTCGCCGCCGTCACCGGCGGCTACGATCCGGAGCTGAAGGGCGATCTGCAGCGCAAGCGCGATCTGCTCCTACAGGAGTCACGGAATCTGCACTATGTAGAGGTGTGGCCGACGCCGGCCAGCTTCTATTCCTTCTGGGACGTGCGAGCGGCTTTCGGTCGGCGAACGCCGGATGGGCAGGTCCTGCAGACGTCCGACGACGTTGCCGAGTATCTCGTGCGCGCCGCCGGTGTCGTGACGCTCTCGGGGCAGGCCTTCCTTCAAGAAGGTTACCTGCGGGTCTCGTTCGCCACGCCCGACGAGCAGATCGTGCGGGGGCTGCGGGCGGCCGCGGAAGCACTGGATCGCCTGGAATGAAGGACGCCGGGCCGGCTGGCGCGCGGCGAAACCGCTAGTCGGGGGTGACCGTAGGGAGGGCCGGCAACTTTCTTTTCACTCTCCCGGGAGGTGAACATGCGCAGAGTCGCGCTCGCGGCGGGCGTCCTGCTTATCGCCGGCTGTGCCGTTTTTGGTGGAGGAAAGGCCCCGGATCCGCTGGCCGGTTGGGGCGGCCTCTGGGTTGGCGAGTACCGGGGCGATTCCGGCGGCTTCGGCGCCCTGGAGTTCGAGTTCTCCGTCGAGACGGCTGGATTGCCAGCGGGTGTGGCGCGCTTCGATCGTGGGGCCGGAATGGAGGAGGTGCCGCTCGAGGCCTCGCGTATGACCGCGGACTCGATGCGGACGGTGTTGCGCTTCGACGGGCTGATGGCGGAGATCCGGGGGGTACGCAGCCAGTCCCGTGCCCAGGGCACCTATCTGGTGCGGACCGCCGACCAGCCTGAGGTGGTGGATTCGGGTTCGTGGGAAGCCGTTCGGGGGAGCGGGAGCGACTGAACCGATTCGGTCTCCGCGGAACGCGAGACTAGAGTTCCGTCGGCCCGCCCTGGGCTGCCTCGTCCAGTGCTTGGCTCAGCTTGCGAATCGCCTTCTTGAGGGCGCTGCCGTAGTGGGCGGCGGCGTCGCGGGCATCTTCGCGGTAAGCCCGCTGTTGCTCGCTGCGCCTCGCGTACTCGCCTCTCAAGATGCGATCGTAGTTCCCCTCGCGGATCCAGCGGCGCAGCTCGCCCACCCGTAAGACGTGGAACGGATGGGTCGAGCCGATCAGGTTCATCACTTTAAAGACCGCATCGGCGATGCTTTCGTCCTCCTCGTACTCCTCGGCCTGGCGCATGAACTCGGCCAGGTTCAGATCCTGGCCGTGGTGGTGGCTCCCACCCGCCAGCTTCATCAGCGAGCTCATCACCGCCTCGGGATTCTGGCTGCCCAGTAGCCCGGCGCGGTCGGACGACAGCTCACTCTTCCGGTTCCACTCCGCCATGGCCAGGATGACCGCCTGGATCGCGATCCCGGCGATGGGGAGTTGGCGCTGGCTGAGCATGATCAGCAGCACGAAGACCGTGCGGTAAAGCACGTGATCGCTGGCGATGTGGCCGACCTCGTGGGCCAGCACCGTCTCGAGCTCCTCGCGGTTGAGGATGTCCAGGGCGGCGCTGTTGATGAGCACGAACGGCTTGTCCACACCCAGGGCGCCGGCGTTCACCACCGGCGTCTGGGAGATGTACAGCTCGGGCTCCCACCCCAGGTCGAGTATATCGATCACGCCGCGGTGCAGGTCATAGACCCAGCCGTATTGGCGTGGGCCGACCCGAACGGCGTTCGCCTGAAAGAAGAGGCGCAGCCCGCGCTCTCCGAACATGCCGACGATCTTGCGGACGACCTCTGGAAACCCGGGGATCGAGTTGAGGCTGCGCAGCGCGGCTCGGTCCGCCGGGTGCTCCCAGGAGCGGGACGAGATGTCGGCCAGTCGAACGCGCCGGGTGGGCGCGAGTCTATCGGTAGAGTCGCTCATCAGACCAATCCCAATCTCGTGGCGGCAAGCGGCGGCGTCAAACAGAGCTGCCCTGCCAGGCGGTGGGCCGGCGGCATTACCGGCCGGGGCAACGGATTTCGCGGCCGCCGGCGGCAGTTTCCGAGCTCAAGCGCCGCCCGTTGCCAATCGGCGGCGTGGGCCACATATTAGTCGCCCCAGGCTTTTAGCCCTCAATTACGCCCCTAAAGCGCGTTTTCCCTCGCCCACGCGGGGGGCTCGGTATGCGACGGGGGCCAGAGCCTGGAGTCGAGGAAACATACGGAAACGTCGGGGACGCGGATTCAGACATTCGATCTGAAGGGTCGGACTGGGGGGAGCCGGCCGCGCGGACCGCTCCGACGCTGACGCAAGGAACCTGCAAGGGTTTTCCCACACTCGAATCAGCCAGAAGGAGGAGCGATGGGCAAACGGCATTCTCGATTGGCGGCCGCCGGTATGATTGGTGCCTTTGGGCTGGCCTTGTCGGTCGGCTGCGCGGGCGTCAAGCAAGAGGACATGAACTCTCAGCTTGCCAGCCTCCGCGACGAGATGCGAGCGGGCGACGATCAGCTCTCGGGCCGCATCGACCAGCTCTCCAGCCGGGTCGGCAACCTAGAGAGCCAGCTGCAGTCGCTGCGCAACGACTTCAACGTGTCGATCGAGCGGATGCAGGGGATGATCAAGTTCAACGTCCCCGTGCACTTTGACTTCGACAAGGCCAACATCCGTGACCTCGACCGGCCGGTGCTCGATCGCTTCGCCGCGGTCGTCAAGGAGTTTTACGGAGACGCGACGGTGACGGTAGAAGGCTTCGCCGATCCCGCGGGGAGCGAGGCTTACAACATTCGTCTCGGCAAGCGCAGAGCCGACGCCGTAAAGGGCTACCTGACGACGACCGGCGGTATCCCCGCTGATCAGGTGAAGTCGGTGAGCTACGGCGAGGCGGCGAATCGCCAGGTCGTGCCTGGCGCTCGGGGCCCCGGCATGACCGGGATCGAGAACCGTCGGGTCGCGCTGGTGATTGACTACGGCGGCCAGGTCCGCGGCCCCGGCCGGACTTAGTTCCAGAGCGGTCACGCGACCTCGAGTATGTGCAGCGCCCCACGGCCGTCGGGCCGGGGGCGCTGTTTTGTCCGTCGCGGCCTGCGAGCAGGAATCGTTGAGGAGTAGACCCGGTCACGACCGGATGGCCTTTGCATGATCGACGACGTGCATGATCTGTTTTGGCCAGCGCCCGATCCGGGCGACTGGCGCGAGGCTTATCGCGCCCTGGTCCAGAGCTGCGCGCTGACCGCTCGCAGCGACCGGGGCGCCGTGCGGGTGGCGGGTGAGCGCCGCGCCGAGATGCTGAACGGGCTGCTCACCAACAAGGTGACAGACCTGGAGAACGCCGGCCGTCACGCGATGTTGCTCAACCCGAAGGGCAGGGTACTCACCGATCTCCGCGTGCTTCCCACCCGCGATCACCTGCTTCTGGACGTGCCGGGGCGCGGGCTGGAGAATCTGCTGGCGGCCTTCGAGAAATACCTGCCCCCCATCTACGCGACGTTCGAGGATGTAAGCGAAGAGCTGGCCCAGCTGGGCGTCTACGGCCCCCAGGCGGCCCCGGCCGCCGCCCAGGCTCTGGGCGCGCCCATGCCGGATTCGCACCTGGGCGTGCTCGCGCTAGAGGCAGCGGGTGCCCCTGTGCTCGTGATCCGCAACCGCTGGCTGGCCGGCGACGGTGTGGAGATCATCGCCTCGCGCCAGGCGGCACGAGCGCTGGCGGAAGAGCTGAGATCGACGGTGAAGTTGCAGGGCGGCGGGCTGGTGGGTTCGCAGGTATTGGACGTCGTCCGGGTCGAGTCCGGCATACCAGAGTACGGCGTAGACATGAGCGATGAGTACCTGGCACAGGAGACCGGGCTCGAGGAGGCGATTTCTTTCGACAAGGGGTGTTACCTCGGTCAAGAAGTCGTCGCTCGCATTCACTTCCGCGGCCACGTCAACCGCCAACTCCGCAATCTCGAGTTCGACATGGGTCCCGCGCCGAGCGGAGCCCGGCTGCTGGATGGCGACAGAGAGGTGGGCGTGATCACGTCGGCGGTGACCTCGCCGGAGTACGGAGACATCGGCCTCGG
>JABAOH010098172.1_pt2 | contig 43340 bp, 34 predicted proteins | sample 7062181 | NCBI WGS metagenome assembly JABAOH01 (sample SAMN14538630, study PRJNA623070) | marine sediment metagenome | biome: marine biome [ENVO:00000428]; feature: marine pelagic biome [ENVO:01000023]; material: deep marine sediment [ENVO:00002113]; isolation source: pool of 5 deep marine... | reverse complement strand
AAGGATTAGCACGAGAAGAAGCAAGGTGGCGGGGATACTAATCATCCAGGTTTGCGGAACAATACTGGTTAGTGACTGTATCCAGGCGAATGCCGGAGTAAACGCTTCGGAAAAGGCAATCATATAAAATGCCACGGAAATAGCCTGGGAAAAGTACAATGATATCCCAATGGTGCTTCCTACCATGGAACCGAAATAAATTTTTTGCCTGTCCCCTTTCTTTATCAATTCATTCCTGGGGGCATAATAATGTTCTTCCCTATCAATAGGTCCATAAGATGAAAATCGTCTCATGTTCGGCCCCTTTTTCTTATCGATTCGTTTCGAGCAAATTGTATCAAAAGTTCAAAAGGAAAGCAAAACCCGCGAGCAGGCAGCATCTCAGAAAATTATCCACAAAAAGAGAAAAAAGAACACAAAAGGGGTATGTATTTTTTGCCTGGTGACTTTTTTATAAAACCAAGTTGACAGTTGGCAAAAGACCGCGCCTGAGAGGTCAGAAAATTTTAAAAAATTGCGTAAATTAAAAATTACGGATATAATGACATTTAAAAATTCGTTCGGATTATCTTATAAAAGGAGCTAATCGATGAATCAAAAAGCATCAACCTTTATTTCTTTATTTTTTATAATCGTACTGTTTGGTATGGTTTCTCCTTTTCAGCCCCTGGAAGCCTGCACCTCGGTATTGGTGACCAAAGGAGCTTCGGAAGACGGTTCCACCATGATCACCTACTCCTGTGATGGTGAATTCCATCCGCATATTCGCATGATACCGGCGGCGGATCATAAAGCCGGGAGCATGGTAGAGGTTCGCGACTGGCGCGGTCTCAAAGGTAAGATTCCCCAGGTCCCTCATACTTACAAAGTCCTAGGCCTGATGAATGAGCATCAATTGGCTATTGGCGAGACCACCTTTGACGGCCGGCCGGAATTGAGGAACCCGGACGGCANNCGGCATGTTTCATTATTATGCTCTCATGCTTTTTGCCTTGCAGCGTGCCAAAACCGCCAGGGAAGCTGTCACGGTGATGACAGACCTGGTAGAAAAATACGGGTATGCCAGCGAAGGCGAGTCCATTTCCATTGCCGACAAAGAAGAGGTGTGGCTGCTTGAAATCGTGGGTACAGGAAAAGGCGGGAAAGGTGCTGTGTGGGTGGCGGTGCGTATTCCCGACGGTATGGTATGCGCTCATGCCAATATGTCACGCATCCGCGAGTTTTCTCTCAATGACCCTGAAAACGTCCGCTATTCGAAAAATGTTATCTCCTTTGCTAAAGAAAAAGGATATTATAATCCCAAAGAGGGGAAGCCCTTCAGTTTTTCACACGTTTACAACCCACCCACCCAGGAGCAGGTGCGGTATTCTGCCCGCCGGGTGTGGAGTATCTTCCGCCGTACAGCACCCTCTCTTCATCTTTCACCTGGTTACAGTTCCTATGAAAAGAACGCCAAACCCTATCCGCTTTATATCAAACCGGACCGGAAACTGTCGGTGCGGGATGTTATTGCCCTGCACCGGGACCATTACGAGGGCACTGAATTTGATATGACCAAAGACGTAACCGCCGGTCCTTTTGGTGCCCCTGACCGCTGGCGCCCCATGAAATGGGAAGTAGAAGGTAAAAAATACGCCTGGGAAAGACCTATTTCTACTCAACAGGCCGGTTTTGTTCATGTGACTCAATCCCGGTCCCATATACCGGATCAAATTGGCGGTGTGTATTGGTACGGGTTGGATAATCCCTACACCAACTTTTTCGTGCCTTTTTATACATCGATCACCCAATTCCCCGGATCATATACCACGGGAACATTGTGGAAATTTTCCCGGGACTCTGCCTGGTGGGCCTTTAATTTTGTCGCCAATTACGCCAATCTAAGATGGAGTTACATGATAAAAGAAATTCAGAAGGTGCAGAAGGAAATTGAAGACATGACGTTTCAACTCCAGCCCGTTATAGAGGCCGCGGCATTAGAACTATTAAGGAAAAATCCCCACCTGGTTGAGACCTACCTCACCAACCACTGTGTGGTGAATGCCGAAGCCAATATAAAAAAATGGTGGCAGTTGGCTGATTTCCTGGTAACCAAATACAATGATGGGTATATCAAGAACGAGAAAGGGCGCCCACAGGAGATCGGTTATCCTGTAAAATGGTTAAAAAAAGAGGTCAAAGCCAATCCCAAAAAGAAGCGATTGAAACAGGAACGCAAAGGTGAGGGTGAATTATGAATTCGCTGCAAAGCGCCAACTAAAAAAGGTGCCCTGCGGGCAAGTGTAAATCGCCTGCGGCGAAAGGTTAGAAAGCCAGTGGGTCAGAGATTTTTTGTCTGTTTTCTTAAAATACAGAAATTTTGAATTCTCGGACAGCCTGTCAGCATGTGAAAAAAGGCAGCAGAAACGTATAATGTTGAGACGCGACCCCATTTATTTATCTGACCTTTTTTCAGAACTTAAAAATCGGTGTTCAGAACACCAAAATCGGTGTTCGGAACGCTGACATCGGTGTTCAAAGCCCCGAAATCCCAACGCTGAAACCAGACAATGAATAAAACGCCGATTAAATTTTTTGCCTGACCCTTTTTCCCCTTAAACTAAGCACCAAAGATTTTGAATCATTTACACACCCCATCTGGGCATCTTGAAAAGAGTGGCTTAGCTTTTCCAAGCACACCGAAAGCGTTCAAAGGCAAACCACTAATTCCATAACCAGCACTCAAAAAGTTATGCTGAGCTCCAGAATGAAAAATTTCGAACCAGCCGATACTAGCACCAAATATCTTCCATTTACCAACTCCAGCAATCATACCAATGCCTCCTCCAGCCGCATCGCTAAGGCAAGGCGCATTTCTTACAGTCCCTCGTATTCCTATCCTCTGAAAAACTCCTATTTGAACCCCATAACTAAATACGAATATATCTATGTAGGCGGTATTTTTATTTGTATCGCATTTTATTTCTGCACCTATCAACACATAACCAAATAGATATCCACCCCCGTTTGCAAAACCTTCTTCATATGTCCAATTTCCTCCTGGACAACAACAATTGTCATATAAACCCAATGGGTCTGTTATGTTTTTTGGATTTTCTCCAAATGCTTCATACAAGTTCATGGATCCCCGGTACCCCAGTGGGTCCCGCTGCTGAAACCTTCCCCTTTTAGCGTCATAATACCTGTTCCTGAAATAGTAGATACCTGTTTCCTCGTCTATTCTCCGTCCCTGGAAAGCATAAACAACTTTGGCGAAATTCTTAAACGTTTTGAGCTTGCCCTGGTGGTTGATTTTGTAAATTTCTCCGTAAGGGGAATACTCCAGGCGCACCGCACTATTCCCCTGATCATCGGTTAGAGCAGCGGTATCCCCACTGTGATTTTCATGAAAATAATAAGTCTTATCAACGGCTGTGCCGGAGTCGTTATAAATATTCACGCATAGGTGTTCATCGATTCCAGGTCCATCCACGAACTGGCGGGTCACTCGCTCTGCACCGGGTGTTTGCCCAATAGGAGCCACTCTCTCTCGCTCCTCCTTCACACGCCATTGGTTGTAATAAAACGTGCGCAGCACGCTTTCTTTGCTTACAGCACTGCTTCCAGGTTTTTTCACGGTGCGAGCGAAAAACTTTGAGGTGCGGCGGTTGAAAGCGTCGTAGGTATACCTGGAGACCAGGGAGTTATCCTTTTTGCGGCGTATTTTTATAATACGGTTGGCAAAGTCGTAGGTAAACAGGTACTTGCCGTCTTCGATCAAATTACCGTTGTTGTCATGAACCTGCCGAGTGCTGGCGAAAGTTTCGTATTCGTTCATATTGTTGATGCTTTGCGTTTTCGTCACCCCATTAACGGTGGTATTGAACCAGTTACCCACGCCGTCCAGTTTCCAGGTCTGGGTCTGAATGGGTGTGCCTGCAACTGCTTTCTTTTTCTTATTAGGCATTCCGCGTTTGAAATTCACCAAACGGTAGACTGAATCATACTTGTAAAATTCACTCAGATGCGGGTATGTAAGGTTTAACTTACGTTTCTTCATGTTTTCGCGGTTATAGGCGTAAGTATACGCTGCCAATGGGGTAGAACCCTTTAGATGGCGCATTTTTACCAGTCTCCCCATTTTATCGTAGCCTTTATCTTTATTACCGGAATTATTCAGCATGGTCAATCTGGTGCCGTTGGCATAGGTACGTTCCAGCACCCTGCCTCCGATATAGTCGTAGGCGGCAATTGGCTTGCTTGCCTCACTGTCTTTGATGGAGGTAAGCCGGTTGAGTTTGTCGAGGGTAAACTCTATTTTACGATCGTTGGGATAGGTCTGATCCTTCGGGTCGAAATTCCCGGTCCAGTTCATGGACAGCACTTTATTGTCCTGGATTTCCTCGATGGGGCGGCCTAACGAATCGTACTTACGCTCTACCACGCTGTCGTCATTGGAATTGTAGGGATTGTTGTTGTCGGTGGCCCTGGTAAGCCTTGACATACCATCGTACTCAAATGTTTGCCGGGTCGTTCCTCCAACTCCTTTGGCACACTTAATTTTTCTGCTTACCCTGCGATTGAGTGCGTCATAGGCCTGTGTTGATACGGTTCCATTGTTATCCGTGAACCGGATCACGTTGGAGTCACGATCATAAACCGCATCGTTAGTCGTGCCATCCGCAAATGTGGTTTTTACCAACCTGTTAAGATTGTCATAAGCATATGAAGTAGTATTTCCTTTATCATCCGAAACAGACACAACCCGTGAATTTTTGTCCCACCTGGAGGTTTCTATAATTTTGCCCTCCGGTTTCATCCGGCGAATGGTTTTCAGGGTACGTCCCAGGCCGTCGTGGACTAGTTCCGCTGCATTGCCGTCGGCATTGATATTGCCGCTGGTGTAAAGCCCCAGGGGATCGGGGATTATGGGACCCTGAGCGTCTGTGGTTTTTATAAGGAGTCCCCTGCTGTCGTAGTAGAAACGCCGGGTCTGTCCGATATTGTCCGTGGTACGCACCAGGCGATCGAGCGAATCGTACACATTGACGGTGGTAAACGTTTCCGGTGCAACCCGGCCGGAGGGATTTTTGTCTATCGAGGTTACCCGCACCGGGTTGGAATTCCGGTCGTATTGGGTAAGTGTCTCATTGCCTTCAGGGTCGATGACTCGTATATCACGACCAAGCCCATCGTAGAAAACCCCGGTAACTTTCGGTTCATTGGCAGGGCTGGCAGCCGTATTAAAGGTTACGCGAGAATTTCGATCATAATCGGTGAATCTGCTCACCCATCCATCTCCTTCTTTAAAATCTCCCTCGCTTAACTTCACCGGTCTTTTGGTAGTAACTCCGGCAGGCACGAACAGCTCTGAGTCGCTGCGAAAAACGCGGGAAAGCTCGTCATAGAAAGTGTGGGTTCTAGCGAGGAGCACATTGCCGGTGCTATTGTTGGAATTCCCCCATATTTCGGTTTGGATTACATTGGACGCAGGATCAAACTTCCTTCGTATTTCATTGCCTGCGGCATCTATTGTTTTTACCAGGCGGTCGTATCCGTCATAGACATAGGTGGTGACATCCCTCTTTCCGTCGCCGTCGTTGTCTTCAGCGTCAATGGCCTGGACCAGGTTTCCGTTTATGTCGTAGATGGATGTGACGGTGGATTCGTCCGTGGTCCCGGGAGCGTTTGTCACCTGGTATGCCCGGTCGCGCTCGTCATAGACGATTTTCACCCTGTTTCCCGGTTCTAGCCCGGCAGCAGCCATGGGGCTTATGGTTTCGATCACGTTTCCATTGGCATCGTACCGCTTTTGACGGGTAACGGTTTCATTTTTGTTTACACGGGATGTGGTTTCCAGCAGGTTATCCAGGATATCATAGGTAATGGTAGTGTCGATGAACTGCGGTAAATCGGGATTGTTACCGTCGCGATATTCGGTTTCGCTTTTAATAACGTTGTTGTTGTAGTCGTAATAAGTGCGGCTCTTATAGCCGAATGCCTTCAAACCCTTTTCTTTGGATTCACTTACATCTGCGGCGCGGGTAACTTCCACCACCTGGTTGAGTTGGTTTACGGCAAAATCGGTGCGGATGCCACGCCCGTCTATGGTATAGATGGTATTGCCCACCCGGTCGTATCCGAACCAGGCGCTGATCTTTGCAGGAGGTGCGGTTCCTCTATAACGTTGGGAGTGAGAAAAATCGGAAATGATCTCTTTTAAATACCCGCCGGTTAACTTATCAAACGGTTGTCCTGTGTTGTTCCTGCCACGCATTTTGTTCTTGCCGTCGCCGTCAGGATCGTTTTCAGGGTAGTACAAATACTGGGTGATTTCACCTTCCGGGGTTTCCTCCCATTCGATCTGTCCGAATTTATTGTAACTGGCTCGTTTTTCGATGTCCTGGATATTACCCCCCTCCACAGCGGCCTGGGGGGAACCGGTACGCAGGTGGACAGAGGGGTAGCGGGTTACGATAATATTTCCGCAGATACTGTACTTGCCATCTCCGTTTAAGTCTCCCTGGTTGAGATGGTCCTTGATCGAGCTGATATCGATATCGTACATTTCCACGATATCCCGCAGGGTCTGGCCACAGCAGCCCTGGGTATCCAGACCACCTTCGAAATAGTCGGGGATGTACTCTGTTGTGTATCGCCCCGGTGAATTTTTCCCCTTATTTTGCGGCTTATAATCGGGGTCATTGCCCCGCTCTTCAATGACTTTCCACAACTGGTTATAAACCGGCTCGTACTGGTAGGTGACTTTGAGATAGTGTTGATCCGCTCCCCGGGAGTCGGGATAGCGAATACTGGAAAGTTGGTTCCCGGTTTGGAATTGGTCCTTGCTGTGGGTGTCATATGGAGAAACGGTACGAGTCCCGTCAGGTTGAATGGTCTCATGAAGAAGGCCGGTGGGAGTATATTTGTATTGGGTAATAAAACCGGCGGGGTCCCCGGGGCGGATGCCCCGCGTCTTTTCCTCTTTCTTAATTAAATTTTTGTTAATATTATATGAATACACGGTTTCGTTATTGCTGCGATCTTTGATAGTAACAACTTCCCTGGGCAGCTCCAAATTGTCCGGGTCTACACCCTGATTGATTTCCCGGCGAGAGTAAATAATGGTGCCGCCGGCCGGTATGCCGCTGGAGTTGGTTCCTCCCCACTCCTGCTTTATCAGCCTGTCATCGTCATTATAGTGGTTGATCACACTGGGAGGCCCGTTTACCGCTGTCTCGTTGGGGCTCGTGATGGTGAGCAGGTTGTGATTGAGGCTGAGGTCTTCATATCCTGAGGAATACGTGTATTTTATTGTCTTTCCGTTGGGGAAATCGTTCGTGTTGGGGGTACCGGTTACAGCCGGGCTGGTGACAGCGATCAAATCCCCTTCCGGGCTGTAGGAGTAGCGGACTTCCCTGCCCATAAAATCCTTTACCTTTTCCAATCTGCCGGAATCATTATAAAAGTATTGGATTTTCCTGCTGAGAGAATCTAACACAATGTAAAGTTTTCCATTGTTGTGATATTTGAACACCAGGCTGTTGCCACAGCGGGTAATAATGGCGGCGAGACGCCCGGCACGTCCTGTGCCATCCAATGGGTAAAATTTGCAGACCGTTCCGTTCCGGTTTCTTAAGAGTAGATACCCATCTTTGTCTTTGAGCAATTTTTTGAAATGGTATTCCGGCGGAATGTGGTTTTCCCCGGAATCGATGGTATAGGGATCGCCCCTGCCATATCCGTTGTAGTAAATCACCACATTGGGGTCATCCGGGTGGGGCACAAAACGCTGGTGGTAGTTGTGGCACCAATTCCACCCCATAACGCCGGGGAAATTGATGCGGCTGCGATAGGTACGCTCCAATTTATAATTGATGCCTCTCCCGGGAATTTCCAGGTCTGTTTCTTCTACCACAAACTCCAGGTTGTTGATATTGATCGGGTCACCTGCCTGTTCATCGGTTTGATTGGGAGATTGCCTGCTTTCATCCGAACAGTTCTCGCTGCAAGCTGTTCCTGCTTTATTGGGGGGACATGGCTTTTTATCCTTATTTTTGGTGGGGCTGTTGTAAGGGGTTTCTTTGGTAGTAAAACCTTCGCTGTTGTCCGTGACTGTGCCATCGGCCCTACCGGTAACCGCAACGGTGGAAACACAGGCAGCAGTAACCCCGTCGGTAAGTTCCCATGTGCACGCAGCAAACCCGTTAGGAGCGTTTTCCTTTCGAGCGAAATAACCATGCCAACGGTAACTTGGCTCGTACCTCACAATATCCGGGACCTTTGAAACCGGGCTGCCTACCGGCTCGCCGCTTTCGACAGTGCCGTCGGTATAATGCCTGGTCATGGTGGGTTTAAAAGTAACCTTTTCCCCGACCTCTCCGTCATCGACTTCTATTCTATGGATCTGCCCTTTTACTTCGATAATGGAGGTGCCGGTAACCGTAACGCCGTCCGTCGCGGTCCAGGTACATTCAACCTTGCTGTCCGGGACGTTTTCCTTGCGAGCGAAATAACTACGCCAGAGACCTCCTGGCTCGTACTTCACAATATCCGGGACCGTTGAAACTAAACTACGCCCCGTCCTAATATAGCTTACGACAGTACCGTCGGTATAATACCTGGTGGGGGTAGGGTAAAAAGCGCCGGATCGGCCTAGCTTCCCATCAGTGACTTCTATGCGATCGATCTGGCCCTTCACCTCCACCGTGGATGTCGTGTATACCGTGGCCCCATTGTCTGTGGCTTTCCATTTACACGTGACCGTGCAGTCTTTTGCACCATCAAAGCGAGAGAGAAAACATCTTGTTTTATGTCCAGTGGTGTCGCAATTATAGTCCAAAATACGACTCGGTGTCGTTGATACCAAAGTATATCTACCCGTATTCATGGTCTTTTGGGTACCGTCGGAGTAATACAAGGTCATTTCAGGATAGAATTTTTTGGGATAACTACCCGGAGAATGCTTATCGATGAACTTCCTTGAAGTACCATAGTCAGCGACTCTTCTTCCTACCGAACCATTGGTAACTTTGATACTTACTAATTTCTTTTGGCTCCAGGCGAACCCGTTTGCAGCGAAAAGTAAGGATACCAGTGCCAAAAGAATAAAAATACTTATTTTTCTTCCTGCTTTCATGTTAAACCTCCTGGTAGAATGTATTTGATCCTTTAACATTGTTTCTCCCTGTCAAATGATCTGCCTGGATTATATTGGATTGCTGTATCAAAAGATATAAGAAATGATTCAAAAATTATAACATTTGATTCAAAATGTGTTTTTCGGTGCTGAATTTTCGGTATGTATGCTTTTGATGCCGTACTTTATCCTGTTGATGTGTAGAAGTTATTCTATTCTAGGCACCAAAGATTCGGTAGCCCCTGGCTTTTAAACGTTCCGATGCCTTTCGCGCCGTCTTTTAAATTTTCTGCCTGACCCTTCTTCCTTATCATGGAGATAAAAAACCCATCTTTATAGAAATCAATTCGTTGACAAATGAATGTTTCCCTTCTAAAATATCATTTCAGGAAAAAACGATTTTCCTATGTTGTCATTAAAAAAAACTTTCCCATGACGTTCATTGAACAAATAAGGAGTGAACATGAAGAAAATAATCTTGCGGATTAAAATCGGGATCCAGGGTTTTGTGGCGCTCAGTGCCCTGCCCAGCGGAGCGTTGATGATGATTTTTCCCCGGGGATTCATAAAGGAGATGCCGATCTCCATGCTGGAGGGTTCACCCTTCAATGATTTTTTCTGGCCGGGGCTCATTCTCTTCGGAATTATCGGCCTCGGCCATGCGGCAGCCCTGGTGCTGAGTTTGAAACGTCACCGCCAGTTCGGCCAAGCCGCGGCGGTGATGGGCCTGGGCCTTATGATCTGGATTTTCGTGCAAGTGAACATGATCGGCGGAGGCCACTGGCTCCAGTACCTCTACTTTGCTCTCGGCGTGGGAGAAGTCTCACTGGCGGTCCTGCTGTTGAAAGAGTAAAAAAATGGGGGTGATGCCTCTATGAAAAGCAGCAGAACAGAGGTCGAGTGCAGTGTTTTATCAAGTTTTGTGGGCATGCTGCAACGTTATGACTACATTGCCCTTTTTGTGCCCCTGGTCAACATACTGGTGGGCCTCGACCATCTGTTCCAGTGGATAGTTTCTGTCAATGACCGGTTTTAACTTTCCCGCTTCAACCAACTCCTTAAGTAATTGTAAATGTTCAATAGTTCCATTCGGGCTGCCATCATCCACCGATATGTATTTCCCGCCCAGGGCCAATGCCTTCTTACACTGTAATTTCAACTTTGAGCTTTTCCATTTGCCAACCGCATCAAGGATAAAATCATAGGTCTCTCCTGTGCTTATTGAATCCTCCCTTGTATAATCAATTAGTTTATCGGCTCCCAGAGATTTGACCATTTCCAGATTGGCCGTACTGCAAACCCCGGTTACTTCCGCCCCGTAATGCTTAGCGATCTGCACAGCTGCCGTTCCTATCGAACCGGACGCTCCATAAATCAGAACTTTTTTTCTGTTCTGGATATTCCCCTTTTTCAGAAAATCCAGAGCCAAAAGCCCGCCGTAAGGGATCGCCGCAGCTTCCTCATAGCTTACATTAACAGGTTTTAATGCTATCACACTGTCTTCTCTCAGGCATTTATACTCAGCATATGTGCCCATCTGTATTCTTATGGGGGACTTAACGGTCCAGGCAAAAACCGGGTCTCCAATTTTAAACAGTTTTACCTCGTTGCCGACAGATTCAACCTCTCCGGCTAATACCATCCCGAGAATGGGATTTCTCGGTTTTGTAAAACCCAACACCAGTCCCATCATGATTCCCATTGGATGCCAGCGAGGAAGTTTAAAACCCCTCACTATACAGTCACTTGCAGTTACAGTTGTAGCGATGATTTTTATACATACTTCATTTTTCTTGGGAACCGGTTTTTCGACTTCTCTGAGCTCAAGAACCTCCGGGGGTCCGTATTTTGTACATACAACTGCCTTCATAAGTATACCTCCTTTTGTCAGGTTTTATTATTATGTACCACGTTTATGACGACATTTCCCTTCTTGTGCCCTTTGTCAACATATCTATGCGCCTCCACTATTTGTTCCAACGGATAGCTTCTATCTATGACCGGTTTTAGCTTTCCCGCCTCAATTAGCTCTCTAAGGAACATTAAATCTTCAATCTTATTGCTTACTGCCCAAAATATTACTTTCTTGCTGCTAGCCATTGACGTCCATATCTTGTGAAGAATAGTCTTCATCGTAGGGAAGGTTGTAAGATAGATTCCACTTTGCTTTAGCGAGCTTTTTGAACGCAAAAACGAAATCTTACCTACCGTGTCAAAAATAACATCATAGGTTTGGCCACTTTCTGTGAAATCCTCTTGAGTGTAATCAATTACCTTATCAGCTCCCAGGGATTTCACCATTTCCAGATTCGTGGTACTGCAAACCCCGGTAACTTCCGCCCCAAAGTATTTGGCAAGCTGTACTGCAAAAGTACCTACCGATCCAGAAGCACCATAGATAAGAACTTTTTGTCCACTCTGGATATTTGCTTTTCTAAGAATAAGCAAAGCTGTGACTCCCCCATTAGGAACAGCGGCGGCTTCCTCATAAGTTATATTATCTGGTTTTATTGCCACCATCCCGTGTTCAGGCAGACATTTGTATTCAACATAAGTACCCATTCCAAAACCGTATGCAAAAACCCGGTCACCTTTTTTAAACAGTTTTACATCTTTGCCTACTGATTCAATTTCCCCTGCTAGCTCCATCCCTAGTATTTTTCTTCTTGGTCTTATGAAACCTACCATTATTCGCATGGGGAGCCAGAACGGTGCAGGGAATGTAAAACCTCGAATTTTTGTATCCGCTATATGTACTGTTGTGGCATGTATTTTTATCAGAACTTCATTGTCTTTAGGAACTGGTTTTTCTACCTCTATAAGCTGAAGAACATCCGGTGGTCCGTATTTTGTGCATACAATCGCTTTCATAAGTTTCCTCCTCTATTGTTTTGATCGGTCATTCTTAGAGTAGTTGACCATAATCTAGCCTATAAGTTTATAATACCTAACTCTTAATAAAAATCGTAAGCGCTAAAACGCTTTAAAACACATTATACTCAAGAAACTTTATTTTTTCAATTCAATTTCAGGAGTATTTATGGGAGAAAATTAAAAACTTCTTTTGATGATTCTGCCTTCAGGGATTAGTTGAAGATGTACTTTAATTGACGCTTATCAATCTTTAGTCAGGTAAAAACTTCCTTAAATTGATTTTCACTCTCTTTTTATTACCGAGGTCAACCCTTTTACCGCCAAAGTCTCCGGCATAGAGAGTGACAATTCCTTTGTTAATTTTATGGGACAGGCAAAGTAAAACTGGTTAGCGTTTGAACCGGTTGAACCGGTAAGTTCAGCGGCTGAAACGTTCGGCTTGAACAGTTGAAACAAGACGAAACAGCAGCTTAAACTAAAATATTTCGTCTAAATCCCACAATTTTTTGGCAAAAAACTATAGAATTTTGTCGAAATATTTCACGTACAGCCGCTGTAGTGATGCAATATAAATGCTGTAACCTGCCGTTTCAGCAGCTTTAATCAAAAAATTTCGTCAAAAAATCATGGTTTATTGCCTAAATTATTTGGATTTTTGGCGAAATTTTTGGATTACAACCGCTTAAATGATATAATATAAAGGCTGTAACCGGTTGTTTTAGCAGCTTAATATGAATAAACAGCCTTTAAACGGCTGAAAGGAGGTATACTTATGGCGGAAGAAGTCAATGCCATCCGGGCTTATACCCCCCGCGTGGAACAGGGTAAGACAGTGGAAATAGAGGATGTTGCCGCGCTTATCGCGGGGCGCACCACCTTCAACGGCGGGGCGGTTGTTAATCTCATCTGGGAGCTCAGGGAGTCCATCACCTTTTATGCCCTGGCCGGGCGGCCTGTACACCTGAAAGGCCTGGGAACCTTCTCACCCAGGATAGATAAAGATGGGGTTTTCAGTCTCAATTACCGGCCGGATAAATGGCTTAAAAGTGAGTTGAATGTAAAAAGCAAGTTCAAGGGCAATGTAGTGAACAAGGACATGATCGGTCAGCCGGTAACGGAAATGATCAAGCGCTGGAATCAGGAACACCCCGATGATACGATAAAAATTAAAAAAAAGTAATCAATTTTTAATTGTTAATTATTAAGTTGATTTCTTGACTGGCACCTTACTATATCTACAGGATGGACATAAAAACTAAAAAAGAAAAACTTAAAAAATTTAAAAATGTCCATCCTGAAAATACTAAGCCTCCGGCAGCCAGGGGCTCTTTTTATAAAAACCGCCCCTGGACCCCGCAAAAATTTTTGTTTAGAAAAAAAAAGAAAATAGAAAGCAAGTTGAAGGCTTCCCAAAACGTTTGAAACAACATCCCCTTTTTCAATTTATGTCAATTTCAAAATTGGTTACTCAGTTGGCTGATTCTGGTAAGGAAGCCTTCGAGATGGTCCGAAGGACCTTCTGCGGCTCCCCTCGCCGAGGGGTTGATTTTCTTTAAGTAAGCGCTTATACACCAAAGATTCGGTATCCCCTGGTTTTTAAAAGTTCCGATGCCTTTCGCGCCGTTTTTTGATCTTCAAAAGATAACTCCAGCACTCCCCCAAGATTCTCCCTGATCTTTAATATAGCAATATCTTTGATATTAATCGCTTCATTTGCCAATGTGGTGGTGATGTCCGCCAACACCCCCGGTTTATCCTCTATCTCTACCCGGATGTCTACCAACGGATTAATAAATCCCTTGGTACCAGCAGGCATCTTAACCCGGGTTTTTTGTGCCCGCTGGAGTTCCCTTTTAAAGTTATCCTTCTCCAGGCATTCTTTCAGAGAGTTGAAGTACCGGACTAAATTGTCCACCGCGGATATGATATTTTGTTTATTGTCCTGGAAAATATGACTCCACACCGAATAGGAACTCTGGGCAATCCGGGTCAAATCCCTGTAACCACCAGCCGCCAGTTGATAAAAAATATCACTTTTCTCTTCTTGAGCGATGAAATTGATCAGGGATACAGCCACAACATAAGGCAAATGACTGATGTGGGCCACCAACCGGTCGTGAAATTCAGGAGAAATCTTGATAATCCTGGCACCTACTTTATACAGGAGATTGATCAACAGGGCCATTTTCTCATCCGCCGGCTGGCGGGTTTTGCCTGGTGTTAGCACGTACACGGCATTCTGGAAGAGAAACGGATTGGCCTGACCGATTCCCCCCCTTTCGGAACCGGCCATGGGATGCCCACCAATAAACGACCAGTTACTATCGGCAGCGGACACGGACAGTTGATCCGCTGTCCGGGTAATCGAGACTTTGGTAGACCCCATATCAGTAATCAATAAATCCTTCCACTTTTTTAAGGAGACGATTTTTGGGAGCAGTTCGATATTGGTTTTTATGGGGGCTGCCAGGAACAAGATGTCGACGTCTTCAGGCAGTTCTTCCAGTTTTGGTACAGCCGCGTCAATGTATTTCAGTTTCGCAGCTCTTTGCAGGGTATCTTCAAAATCCACCCCATTCACTTCGACATCGGGCAGAAATTTCCGGATTGCCGCGGCCAGGGAACCGCCGATTAACCCAATACCGACAATAGCGACTTTGGTTTTTGAAATGTTTTTTTTGGGTGCTATAGTTTCCTCCCTATTGCTTCAGCAATGGCTTTGGTTTCTTTCATCAATTGGTCAAATTGATCGGGATACAGCTGTTGAGCTTTATCGCTTTGGGCTTTTTCCGGGAACGGGTGGACTTCCACCATGATACTGTCTGCACCAGCCGCTGCCGCCGCCCTGGCCAGGGGGATCACTTTATCCCGGAAACCCACCGCTCGAGAAGGATCAACCACAATAGGCAGGTGGGTCAACTCCTTTAATACAGGAATTGCAGAAATATCCAGGGTGTTTCTTGTTTTAGGCTCAAACGTTCGTATGCCCCGTTCACACAGCATGACTTTATGGTTACCACCGGTCACCACATACTCAGCAGCCATTAACCATTCATCAATGGTGGCTGACAATCCTCTTTTTATCATGACCGGTTTTTCGATGTTGCCCATACCTTTCAGCAATTCAAAATTCTGCATATTGCGGGGTCCCACCAGGAGGATATCCACATATTTCAAAAAATCATCGATATGGTGCGTATCAAGAATTTCACTGATCACTAACATGCCATTATTGTCAGCGGCTTGACGCAGTAATTTCAATCCCTCCTTTTCAAGCCCCTGAAAACTATAGGGAGACGTCCTGGATATAAACGCATCCCCTCGCAAAATCTTCGCCCCCATGGATTTACAAATCATGGCCGCAGTTTCGATCTGTTCCTCACCTTCCACAGCACCTGGCCCGGCCATCACAACGATCTTATCCCCACCAATGGTCACACCGTTTTCAAACGTGATGACCGTGTCTTCCTGGCGGAAATGACGGCTTACCAATTTGTAAGGTGCTGTAAGGCGTACCACATCTTCTACGCCGTCTAATGCCCTAAGGTCACTGATATCAATATTTTCCAGGGGACCGGTTATCCCGATCAATGTCACCCCACCACTTTGGGAAGGATGCGCTTTCAACCCTTCATCCTTCAGGAAATTGATGATATCCTGCTTTTCATCTTCCGTGGCTTCAGGCCTCATCTTAATGACCATGGTTACTTCCTATCCAAAATCTGATTATCCCTAATTTTATGAATTTGAAACAACCCTGTTTATGACGTTTGCTACAATGGGCAGCCTGTCCTCTTTAATGGAGCATATCGCTACCCGTATTCCTTTGGGTAAAGGAATCAAAAATATATTCTCCTTTTTTAATTTCTCTACCTCTTCCTCCGGGTTGGCGTTGTCACATCTAATACTAACAAAGAAACCATCTCTATAAGGAGTAGCAACTTCTTTATTAATATGGTTCATAAACGCCTCTGACCGTTTGCGAAGAACCGTCTTCCAGTGATTGAATTCATTATAATAGCTCGCTAATGCCTCTTTATTTTTATAAAGTTCAATCACCAACAACTGCCCCAGGGAATTGACACTTCCATGTGTACCCCTATTGGAAATAGCGATTATATTTTGAAATTCATCATGGACCTTTTGATCGTTGTGAATCCCAATCAACGCAGCCGTTCGCAATCCATATTTTGAAAGACTTTTGGATATCGTGTAATCTATAATTGCAAAAACATTGTCGTTCAAATGGTCCAATTTTTGAAATACCTGTTTGTTTTTTTTGTCGGCAAAATCCATATAGGCGACATCCAGAAAAAAAATAATCGGCCTATCTACAGTATTAAGATAAGCAATAACATCATCCCATTCATCCAGGCTGAGGGAATACCCGGTGGGGTTATTGGCCGGGGAATCCAACATAATAAAAATATTATCCTGTTTTTTGCCAACCTCTTCGACTTTCTCTTTAAACCCCTCAATATTAAGATATTTATTGTCTTTAAAAAGGGGAAACGTGGTAATTTTTCTATAATTATCCTCGGCAATTCCTTTATACGGGGCCCAGTACCAGTCAGGGACAATAATGGCATCTCCAATCTCGGTGTAGTTAATAATAGCATGGCGTATACCGCCCATGCCGCCAGCCACAGCCACAGCCGAAACCGGGGTAGAAGGAAAATATTCCTGGAAGCAAAAATATTGAATGGTTTCCAGGAAATCCGGGAACCCCTGCTGCGGGGAATAGGCAGACACCCGTTTCATGTCCAAACCAGGGATTAAACGGTCTACGGAAGGAAATGTCACCAGGATTCCGTTATCATCCAACAGTGCACCGATGGTACCGTTAATGACTTTTTCCTCGCCGATTTCCGCAGCTCTTTTTTTAGCCTCGCCGAGATTTTTAAAAATAACATCGCTGTACACCTGCCCTCTTTTGTGTGAATTGGCAAACATGGATTAGCCTCCTTTTTCAAATTTTAAGTGTATTATTCAAGGCTTGTTTGATTCTTAGATTAAGCCTTTTTGGATTTCTTGGATATGGAAATAATACTATAACCCATAACCGCCTTTTTTTCAAGTACTTTGTGTCATAAATTTTTCATATTTTTTTTGTTTTTATTTAGCCACCAGGTCACAAAGACACAAAGACGCACGAATGTGTCCCTTCGTGCCTTCGGCGACCAGGGGGCTCTTTTGAAAAACCGCCCCCTGGACCCCCGCAAAACTTTTTATTAGAGTGTGTTCTTCTTAAGTCAAAAGTATTAGCCTCCGGGGCCGAGGGGTGAATTTGACCGACTAACATGATATAATGAACGGACAAAATAAAAATAAACGACTGAGAACCAGCAAGGAGTAAGAATAGTATGAAAGAAGTAAAAGCAGCAGTAGATAAAATCATTGAGCAACTTGAAAAGGTAATCTATGGTAAACGGGATGTTTTACGAAAAGTATTGGTTTGCCTGCTGGCTGAAGGTCATCTGTTGATGGAAGATGTGCCGGGAACGGCAAAAACCCTTTTGGGCAAGGCTCTTGCCCGGACATTGGGAGGGATGTTTCGGCGTCTCCAATGTACGCCGGACCTTTTGCCGGGTGATGTTACCGGGACGAATATTTTTAATCAGAAGACCCAGGAATTCGAATTTCATCCGGGACCGGTACTGACCCAGATTTTATTGGCAGATGAGATTAACCGTGCCACTCCCCGTGCCCAGGCAGCACTGCTGGAATGCATGGCTGAGGGGCAGGTGAGTGTGGAAAACAAGACCTACCGCCTCAAACGTCCTTTTTTTGTTATCGCCACCCAGAACCCGGTGGAACATGAAGGCACGTTTGCCCTACCGGAAGCGCAGTTGGACCGGTTTCTCATGCGTTTGACCATGGGTTATCCCTCTGTTAAAGCCGAAGACCTGATGTTGGTGAGGAGTGAGCAAATCGACCCGTTAACCCAGGTTAAACAGGTACTAAAGTTGGAGGACCTGGTGGGTTTCCAGGATCAAATTCGCCAGGTGCATGTGGTTCCGCCTATCCGGGAATATATCATCCGGGTGGTGGCATCGACCCGGGGTCACAAGGATTTTATATTGGGTGCAGGGCCGCGTGCTACCAAGGGACTGTACCGGGCCAGCCAGGCCATGGCAGCCGTATCCGGCCGCGACTTTGTGCTGCCCGATGATGTCAAACAATTGTTCCCCTGGATTCTTTATCACCGTGTTATCCTTAGCGCTGAAGGCCGCCTCAACAAGCGTTCTGTGAACCAGGCAGTGGATAAAGCCGTGAGTATGATTCCCGCTCCCTTAGCAGAAGCCCAACCCCTTGTGGTGGAGAGATGACCCATGACGCCTGCACAGGCTGCTGCCGGTTCCAATGAAGATTTTCGTAAGAAAATCCATAAATCTCACCGGTTGCAAAAATACGGCTGGGGGATTTTCCTGGCAGCAGTAATGGTTTTACTTTCGGTTTTCTCTGGGGGTTTTTTTCTTTATTCGGCAGTGGTGGTGACCATCTTGCTGTTATTATCCATGGCAATGGCGTCTACCAGCCTGTTATCAATAGATATTCACCGCAGCCTTCCCCACAGGGAAATTACCCTGGGGGAGGCGATAGACGCATGGTTAGTGGTGCACAATCAAAAGGCCCTTCCTGCCTTCTGGATTTTCTGGAAGGATCACATTGATACGGGTCTGGATGTGGAAGGTGTTTCCTGTTATTATGGTACCCTCTTGCCTGCCCGCAAACGTGAATTGAAGTACAAGCTTCACAGCACGCGCAGGGGTTTGTTCCGGGTGGGGCCGGTGGTTATGGAAACCAGTGGTCCCTTTGGTTTGGTTCGGCGATTCCTGGTGAGTCGTACCGTGGATTTTGTGACGGTGCTGCCTCCAGTGGTTCCTATTGGCAAAGGGTTGGCTTTGGGGCAGCGGCCCATTCACCAGGTGCCGCGGCGGCGGAGTATTTTTGAAGACCCGTCGCGGTTCATGGGAGTGCGAGATTACCGTCCCGGTGACAGCATGCGCCGCATCCACTGGCGCGCCACGGCACGGTCCGGCAATATCCAGGTGAAACTTTTTGAACCATCCGTATTAACCGGCGTTTTACTGGCCGTGGATATGGGGCTGGGCTCTTACCCACAAACACGAACCAATCCTGAAAAAGTCGATCCACTGTTGGAGTTCACTGTGACCGCAGCCGCTTCCCTGGGAGAATACGTCCTGGCGGGTGACCAACAGGTGGGATTAATTTCCAATGGAACCGATGCAGCGGATCAATACCCGGAGGATTGGACCGGTGGGAGTTTTCGTCGATTGGACCAGGCATTGGAAAAAACCCGGTTTCACCCAAGGATCACCGCTTATCAACCCGTAGAATTGGTCCCTGCCAAAGGTTATTGGCAGCATCAGCGGTTACTTACTGCACTGGCACGGCTGATACCTTCTGCCAGTATCGATCTCCCGGATTTATTAATGACTGAACTACCACGTTTGCCTCGCTCCCTGGTGCTATTAGTGTTGACACCGGTCCTCGATGCAGCACTCAGCGGCGTGCTGGAGAGCCTGAAACGGTCCGGCATTGAAACCGGTGTGGTATGGATTCGGCTGCCGGAGGAACAACCATCCCTGCCTGAAGCTCTTCCTTACAACATACCGGTTTACCCGGTGAGCAGCGATGCAGACCTGGAGCAACTAGGAGGTCAATCATTATGAAAAACGAAGTACCTGTTTGTGAAACGCATCGTCATAAAGAAGCAGAGTATCAATGCGAGAAATGTCTTAAANNCCCGGCGCATTGTTATTACCACCGGACCGACAACTGTAAAAGAGGTAATCTCTGCCAGCCCCGATATCCTGAAACAGATTGCTGCTGCTATTACCAATCATATTATTGTGCCTGCGGCCATTATTGTTATGGTCAGTGCTTTTTTGTTTTTCTTATTGGATGTACGTTCGGTTTACCTGGGGGGGACGGCTCAATTGAAACGGGTGGGTTTTTTCTTTGTGACTGCCACGGTGCTGATTGCCCGGTATGGTAAAGTTCATGCTATTAAAAAGCGGCAGAATATTTATACTGCCATACTGGCGCTTGCTACTTTGCGTGCCATGATGTTTTATTCCGGCGGCATGAAGGCCACCCTTGTCAACATCGTGGTGATATTTATAGTATGGCGTTTTGCCACCAGTGTCACCAACAACCTGGATATCGAGGAAGACGAGGAACCGGTGACTAAAAAATATGAACACCGTTTCTACGGGGTGGAGCGGCTGAAGCACGAAGAAATAGAACGTCAATTGGAATTAAACCCCGACCGTTATGTTCCCATGAAGATAGAGGAAAAAAAGAAAAAAAAGAAAGGATTTTTTGGGAAGTGGCTGCAGGGGGCGGATGCTCACGGCAACCCTGCCAGGTCTGTGGCCCGGCTTGCCATGCTGGCTGTTCTTGTGTTTGCCCTGGGTGAATCCATTATTTTGGCCGGTCCGCCAGAGGTAGGAAAGCGGGCACTGACAGCAGTAATTGTCTTTTTATTTTGTACCGGCATTGTCCTGGCCGCCGCCTCATCTACGGGTACCTATCGTCATACCCGTAAGCTGGGTGGAAAAGCTTCAATCGGTATGGTCCCTATTAAAATCACTATTGCTGTTCTTTTATTGGTAATGATATTGGCCGTGGGGTTGACAGTTCCGGGCATTAGATATGAGGGAAGCGGTCTAATACAACCAAAAAAATTTGTCGGACCAGGCGGTAGCATTAAAGGCAAAGAGGAAAGCCGAAGTCAATCCGTTGACCGGGAAAGTAAACAATCCCGGAAAGATAAAGATTCTCCAACCGGCAAAGAAGGGGAAAAATCGCAAGATCAGGATCCCGGGGATCAGTCGGGGAGTCAATCCGGGTCCGGTTCTATTATGGACGTTTTTACCTCCATTGGCAAACTCTTACTCATCCCCCTTGTCCTGGTTTTCATTGTGCTGGTTATTTATGGACTGGTCAAACTCTGGCCGGCATTAAAAAACTGGCGAATGGGATTAATGGACCGTATACGCAAATTACTGGAGAAACTTAAGTCGTTGTTAAAACTTCGCCGGTCCGGGCGTGACTCTGAGGCATTGGATCAAATAGACCCATTGGCGGGGGTGTCTACTATTCATACGCTGCCGCCCCGTGAAGCTATTTTAAAGGCTTATTTTTGTCTCCTGGGATTCTTTGAACAGATCGGACACCAGCGGCAAAAGCGCCTCACCCCCTATGAATTTCTTTACTCTTTGCCGGAGCGCCTCAAATACCTGGCGGAACCCGCAGGCAAACTTACTGATATATATGTTAGCACGGCTTACAGTCGCAAGTCGCCAACGCCTGAAGACAGCAAAAAAGCATTGGAAGCGTTATCCCGTCTCCAGCATCTTATTGGAAACCGCCAGAGTCAGTAGGTCGTACCCCGGTTTGTGAAAGGAGAAAACGTAAATTATTCTTTTTCGCTCACTTCAATTTCGATCGAGGCATTGGGATCGGAATAACTCTCTTTACTGGAGATCATTTCTACTTCCCACTTGAAGTTACCGATTTTGGTGGGACCGTTGTAAGTACCACCTTCCATTTTTGTGACGTTGCAGGTTTTTTTGTCGGCAATCGGGGTATTAACCGCCACGGTGATGGTTATAGACTTCTGCCATGATTCCTGTCTTGGGAATTGTTTGGTCTCCTCGTTGCAATAAAATGGTTCCAATAATCTTTCCGAGTGATCCTCTTTTTTTCTGAAAACCGTTACAGAAGTATTTTCGCCTTTTAAATTGTTCGTGACACTGCCCTCAAAAAAGTGATTCATTTTGCACCTCCTAATATCTTTGTTTTTTGTTCCTTTAAACGGCTAATCTTCCCGGTAAAAATTTTGGACATGGAAATAAATATTTAACATTTCTTTGCTTTTTTGTCAAGAGGGAGTCTTAAATTCACCGTCTATTTTTTTACCCCGAAGATACCGGGAAAAAACCGTTAAGTTTTTAAAACCTCCTGGTGTAGATGTGACAATAGGGAGTGCCATTCTTTTTTTGGTAGTATTGTTGATGGTAGTCTTCTGCTTTCCAAAAGATTGAGGCTTTAGTCAGCCGGGTTGCTACGTTGTAACCTTTGGTTTTCAGAGTATTGATCAACTTTTGAGCGGTTTCCTTCTGCTTCTCATCCTGGAAGAAAATTTCAGACCTGTACTGTTCGCCGATATCCGGCCCCTGCCGGTTGACCTGGGTGGGGTCATGGGTTTCAAAAAAGAGTTTTGCCAGTTCTTCATAGCTGACTTTCGACGGATCAAAGATGACTTCCACCGCTTCTGCATGACCGGTAGTGCCGGAACAAACTTGCTTATAAGAGGGGTTTGGGGTATGACCGCCGGTATAGCCTACAGTAGTAAAAAGCACGCCTTTTGTTTTCTGGAAATGATATTCAGTGCCCCAGAAACAGCCGGAGGCAAAAATTGCCCGTTCTGTTTTTTCAATGGGCACAAAATTCATTGAAATGGAGTTGACGCAGTGACGTGTGTTTTTCCTGGTAAACCCTTCTCCAAAAAACACATGCCCCAGGTGACCGCCGCAGCGGGCACAAAGGATTTCCGTGCGCATTCCATCCGCATCCGCTGCCCGTTTTACCGCCCCGGAAATCTCATCATCAAAACTGGGCCAACCACACCCGGAATCAAATTTAGCTTCTGACCTGTAAAGCGGTGCATCACACTGCTTACAGGTGTAAATCCCTTTGGCTTTATGATTGTGATATTTCCCGGTAAACGCTCTTTCGGTTCCTTTGTGGAGAATCACCCGTTCTTCTTCCGGGGTCAATTGGTTGTATTTGGATTTCATCGGTTGCTTTTCCTCCTCACTGTGCACCAGGGTAAAAACCGTAATTACAAGCAAAATAGCCAATAATAACGGTTTATTGACCCGGCATCGATTTAATTTTTCTTTTATGTTTATTTTCATTTTTCTGCTCCTTATTAACATGGAGGTAATTAATAGTATAAAAACCGGGAAAATTCAATTTAATTTAGGAATGAAACGATTTTTACAACGCGCCTATTTGATCAAAACCTGTGCCTGCTTCCCCAAAAAAGCAGGTAAATAGACATTGACAGTCGTGCCACTTCCTACTTCGGATCCAACGGAAATATGGCCTTCATGTTTCTTTATAATGGAGTAACAGATGGCCAGGCCCAATCCCAGCCCTTTCTTGGTTACCTGGTTTTTGGTGGAGAAATAAGGGTCAAATATCTTTTCTAACTGATTAGCTGGAATTCCCTTTCCCTTATCTTTGATGGAAATTTTTACATATTCGCCTTCTTTTAACAAAAATTCATTTCCTGGAAGCAAGGTAATATTTTCAGCGTTTATAGAAACTTCATTGTTTTGGCTGGACATGGCTTCACTTGCATTCAACAGCAGATTGATGATTACTTCTTTTAATTGTCTCTCATCTCCGTACAGGGGTTTCAAGTCATCAGGGATGGAAATGTTATAATGGAGTTCCCCCAATTCCGGGTAAAAGTTAATGGTATTCTTTAAAAGGCCGGATAAAGTGAGCTTTCTAGGGGCAATCCAGCCTCCCTCTGAAAAAGTAATGAACTTTTGAGCCAGATCAGTGGCCTGGTATGATGCTTTTTCTGCGTCTTCCAACAAGTCAAAATTCTTTTGATCAACATTCTCACGCTCAAGATTCATTTTTGTCATCGATATATTGCCTATAATGATAGTCAGCAAATTATTAAAGTCATGAGCGATGCCACCAGCCAGGATGCCAACGGATTCCAGTTTCCTGACTTTCAGGAGTTCCATCTCTACTTTTTTTCGATCGGTAATATCAATAACTGTCTCAAGCACCGCGGGCTGCCCTTGGAAGTGGGTCAACGATCCGTAAGACTCCAGGTGAATGATTTCCCCTGCTTTTGTGCATCCCTTGAATTCATAGGATAGGGAATTATCTGTTCCAGTCATTCGCTTGTTAAGGTGTTGGCTAACCAGCGGCCGGTCTTCCTCAACCACCAATTCTAAGGGGTTTTTGCCAATCATCTCTTCAAAGGTATATCCAAAAATCTTTAAATGCCGGGGATTAGCATATTTAATAACATTATCCCGGATGATCCAGATTCCCACCACGGACCGCTCAGCCAGGACCCTGAATTTTTCTTCACTCTCCCGCAGCTTTTCTTCGGTTAGTTTGCGCTCCTCGATCTCTTTTTCTAAAGCCCGTGTAACCCTGCCTTTTAAGCGATAACGGGTGTAGACCACGAAAGCCAGAACAAGGATTAAACAGGCAAAAATAATAAGGAAATAAGTAATATCTCTTTGCCTCTCTCGATCTTTTTTCAATATTGCAATCTCTTTTTTATTTTTCTCCATTTCAAGAGTGACCTGTAATTTGGCAATTTTATCGCTGCTTTCTTCGTCAAAGATGGAATCGTGCTTCTCTTTGTACTTTTTATAATATTTTAAGGCCTCCCGGTGGTTATTTATCTTCTCATACGTTTCGGACAATTCCAGGTAGGCATCGCGGGTCTCTTCCTTTACTTTGATCTGTTGGGCGATATCCAGGGCCTCCATCGCCTGTTGAAGCGCTTTTCCATAGTTGCCCAACCGTCGATCTAAAGAAGCCAGGTTTATCAATACCCCGGCAATCATCTTTTTATCGTTCAAGTCCCTTTTAATTTCTAACGATTGGTTAAAATAGTCCAGTGCCTTCCTGTAATCTTCCATTTCCATATGCGTTTCACCCATGTAATTAAGAATGGTGGAAGTTGATGAGTTGTCGCCAATTTCTTCACTGATTTCCAATGCATCTGCACAAAATTGTAAAGATTCTTCGTACTTTTTTTGGGCCCTGTAAACTTTGCCGATATTACTGCGAGTTATGGAAATGGAACGTTTATTATCGAGCTTTTTATGGATTTCCAGGGCTTTGAAATAATGTTCCAGGCTTTTTTCAAACATCTTCCAATTCCAGTAAATAAACCCGATATTATTATTCATCCAAGCAATCCCCTGCTGGTGGTTCAACGCTTCATAGATTTTTAAGGCGTCGGAATAATAGTCCACCGCCTTATCATAGTCGCCTAAATCCCCGTAAATAATAGCGATCAAATTGTATGTGTCGGCGAGATCTTCTTGATCGTTCAAGTCTTTGTAGATTTTTTCACTATCCAAACAATACTCCAGGGCCTTTTCGAATTCCCCTACTCGAATGCTGACCCTGGCCAGTGATTTTAAAGCTCTGGCAATACCTTGTTTGTCATTGATTTCTTCAGCGATGGAGCGACTCTTCTCAGCGTAACCCTTTGCGGCTTTGTCATCTCCAATGTATCTGGCAGCACCACACATACTGTCCAGTATGGATGCTTGTATCTTTTTGTCGGGAAATGTTTTAAGCAGTTCCAGGGCCTCCGTACCGTATTTAAGAGCTTTTCTAGCTTTTCCAGGGCTTTCGTATTGGTAAGTCTCTGCTAATTCTGCCAGCGGAACAAGTCTTTCTTTTCCTTTTGCTTTTGAGAGCCGGGTTTCAAGTTCATCCGTATTTGTCTGCGCAAATAAGCTCGAAAGCAGTATAAGCAGCAATGCATACCAACAAATATATCTTTTCGTTTCGAAGCCCATGAGATATAAATATAATACAAATTCATCGAAACGTCAAGGTGAAATTGAAGGAATGCGATTTTTATCTATTCTAAAATATAAATTTGGGTGGACCTGATTCTCTAACCTGCTCACGACACACGTTCTCCTTATCAATGCCACCTGTTTGGTGGCCAGGAGCATACACCTACACGCTCAAGCGCGTGAGCAGGTGTGGGACATGGCCTCCGGGGTTTTCTTCGGAGCTTTATGGCGGCAGAGGTTGTAAGGGCACCACAAGGGCCAACGATCCGAAAGTTAGGTAGGTCCTTAATAGTTCTTTAAAATCTGCAGAAGGAATAGGCATTAAACATAAGTACCTCTCATAAAACCTACGCTCCTGAAACCTGTAATTTCCCGGGATCACATTTTCCGGTGAATGAAAGTGGGAGGCTGACTAGGAGCAATTTTCCGTGATACCATTAGCACTATGCGTACAGAATTCTTTGGTATCTGGCCCGGTTTTGGTGCACGTCTCGCACGTAATACAGGTATCAGTTACACCACCACCCCGGGCAGCACTCATTTGCTCATCGTTTAGATGAGCAACGGTTTGTTTGGATAAAATTAGTCTCCTGGCGCTTTTTGTCTTTTTCATGGTTTTTCTCCTTTTGGATATTTCAAAGTATTTTTTGGCTGGGCTTACGCTTTTAATGTAACATCAAAATCGGCTTTTGTCAACTAATTTTTCTTTTTTTTTATTTTTTTTTTGACTTCAAAACCCTTTATATAAGCGGATTTAAAATCAAGCACTGATGGGCTCCCGCGGGGGTCGCCGATAATCTTCTCAGAGCCAAAATCGCTGTGTAAAAGCAAGCCGGACAGGTAAAATATTTAGTTAACCAGGCAATATTTCTTGTTCGCTGGGGAACGGCGCAAAAGGCATGCATGATCTCTATTTCCTTCCTTTTCCTTACTTGTTTATTTAGAACAATTCAGAGGAGCAGGAACGAGAGGTAAAAAATTTTTACTACTTTTTGTGGCGTCCGATTTTCCCAATGCTCCGCTTTTTTCACCCAATATCAACCACATGCGCTTAAATTTCTTCACTTAAACTATTGATTTTCATCCCTCAATATGATAAAAATGTACCATGCTAGAATTAGATATTTCTCTGTTTGGTGTGTTTGCACTCGTAGCAATCTTACTGTTTGTATTAAACCGGGTTTATTTCAAACCGGTTGGCCAGGTTATGGAAAAAAGAGAGAATAAGATCGAAACAGAAAACGCCGGGATTGACACAAATATAAGGGAAATTGAAGAAAAAACGCAGCATATCGAAGCGGTGTTAAAAGATTCTCTACAGGAATCCAGGAAGATCAAAGAAGAATTGATAAAAAAAGGCGAGGAGGTCAGAGAACAGGTTATAATAAATGCCAGGGAAAATTCCAAAGAAATGTTGGCAGCAAGAATGAAGCAGTTGGATGAAGAGATCAAAATGGCGGAAAAAAAGCTGGAACAAGAGATCAGTGTATTCAGCAATAAGATCAAAGAGATTTTCATATCCTAGTTGGCGTTTGCAATTTGAGATTGATGATAGATCAGTACAGGTGAATATGGATAAACGGTTTAGAGTTGTTTTTATCTTTATTTTACTTTTAGTGTTTACCAGCGCTGTGTTTGCCGAAGGGGGGCATGGGGGCGAACATACGTTTGACTGGTGGGGTTTCTTGGGTAAACTCCTCAACTCCACCATACTTTTCGGAGGGTTGATCCTGTTACTAAGAAAACCCATTATTAACCTCCTGGCGCAAAGGAGCCTGGATGTAAAAAATGACATTATTCAACGGGAAGAGGAATTAACCAAAACCTCCAGGCAGCTGGAAGACCTGAAAGATCGATTGGCAAAAATAGAAGAAGAAGTGGCCGATATGAAAAAAGCAGCTGAAATAAGTGGAAATGACGAAAAAAAACGGATTGAAGAATTAGGGGCAAATGAGGCCCGGCGTATACTGGAATTAACCGAAGCAGAGATTGCCACTAAAGTAGAAAATTCCATCAGGAATCTTAAGTCCAAAATTGCGGATATGACCATTGAGCATTTCAAAAAGGACATTGCCAAACAGTTGGATAAAAAAGCTCATGAAAAGATAATAGAAAAAAATATCGAAATATGTGGAGACATCATTGAAAGAAAGTAGTATAGCCAAACGATATGCTGAAGGATTAATCAAAACCCTCGCCAGTGAAAATGAGTACCTCACCACTAAAAGAGAACTGGAAGAATTTTTAAATGTGCTCAATAGCATTGCTGAATTCAGGGCAGGTATGGAAACTCTCTTGTTCTCCAAAAGTCAAAAAAAAGAAATCCTGAATTCCATCCACCAAAAGATAACGTTTAATAAAAAAACCTATCAATTTCTTTTAACTGTACTGGAGGAAAATCGGCTGATCTACCTGGATACCATCATTCAATTGTTGGAAAAGCTGTGGTTTGAAAAGACCGGCATTGAAAAATTGCACGTTTTTTCTGCGATACCATTGAGTGCAGAACTGGAAAAGCAATTGATCAGAAACCTGGAAACAGCCTTTAATAAAAAGATCGTCATTGAACAAGAGATAGCCCCCTCTCTAATTGCCGGAATAAAGATCCAGAGAGGGCTGGTTTTTTATGATTTCTCCATCGAGGGGAATTTGAAAAAATTAAAGGAAGCACTACTGGCAGACGAATTTTTAACAGAGGTGTCTGCCGGAGGGGAGCATTAAATGCAGATAAAAGTCGAAGAAATCAGTGAAATAATTAGACAAAAAATTGAAGGTTTCCAATTAGACTTTGATAAAGATGAGACTGGAATTGTTATTTCCGTAGGAGATGGCATTGCCCAGATTTATGGTCTGGAGAATGTCATGTACAACGAGTTAATCGAGTTCCCGGAGGATATATTTGGCATTGCTCTCAATTTAGAGGAAGACAATGTGGGGGCCATCATCCTGGGTGAAGCCTTTAAGATCAAAGAGGGTGATAAAGTCCGACGGACCGGGAGGATTATTTCCGTACCTGCGGGAGAAGCCATGATCGGTCGTGTGGTCACGCCATTGGGAGAGCCGCTGGATGACAAAGGTCCCATCGAGACCAGTGAATACATGCCCATTGAGCGGCTGGCACCCGGTGTGATTGACCGTTTGCCGGTGAAGGAACCCTTGCAAACAGGACTCAAAGCCATCGATGCCATGATACCCATTGGCAGGGGACAGCGAGAATTAATCATTGGAGACCGTCAAACCGGTAAAACCGCCATCGCAATTGATACGGTCATTAACCAGAAGGGGCAGGATGTGATCTGTGTGTATGTGGCTATCGGTCAGAAACAGTCCACCATTGCCCAGGTAATAAAAACATTGGAAGAGATGGGTGCTATGGATTATTCCATTTTGGTGGTAGCCAGTGCCTCGACACCGGCGGCGCTCCAGTACATTGCCCCATACGCTGGTTGTGCCATGGGCGAATACTTCAGGGACCACGGTAAACATGCGTTACTGATATACGATGATCTCTCCAAGCATGCAGCTGCTTACCGGGAAATCTCCCTGCTGCTGCGGCGTCCCCCCGGGCGTGAAGCGTTTCCTGGTGATGTCTTTTACCTCCATTCCCGGCTGCTGGAGCGGGCAGCCAAATATAACGATGAATATGGCGGCGGTTCCCTTACCGCCCTTCCCATTATTGAAACCCAGGCATCGGATGTGTCCGGGTATATTCCCACGAATGTGATTTCCATTACCGACGGCCAGATTTACCTGGTCCCGGAACTTTTTAACGCCGGTCAACGGCCTGCCATTGACGTGGGAATTTCTGTGTCCAGGGTGGGTGGAAACGCCCAGATCAAAGCGATGAAACAGGTGGCTGGCTCACTTAAACTGGACCTGGCTCAATACAGGGAACTGGCTGCTTTTACCCAATTCGGAACCGAAGACCTTGATAAAGCCACGATCAATCAATTGGAAAGGGGAAAACGTTTGTATGAGTTATTAAAGCAGGATGAAGGTGTGCCTATGCCGGTGGAACAGCAGATCCTGGTGATTTTTGCCGGAACCGGGGGTTTCCTGGATGAATTAGCCGTAGAGACCATCCGCAAATACGAGGAAAAACTCCTGGAATACGCCCAGCGCGAACACCCTGATATTTTGAGGGACATAAAAGAAAAGAAAATGTTGGATCCTGATTTGAAAGAGAACGTTGCCAAAATGCTGGGAAAATTCAGAGATGTATTCAACGAATTCATGAATAAATAATCAATATAGTAACTGGTGTAATGGCTCAAAATTTAATTGATTTAAGACGACGAATTAAGGCGGTAATGAATACCCAGAAGACTACCCAGGCGATGAAAACCGTATCGGCTGCCAAAATGAGACGAAGCGTGATGGAATTAAAGCGCTCCCGGCCCATAATGGAAAAAATCGCATCCCTGTTAAAACAGGTAAGCCAGGCTTCCCACCCGGGAATTAAATCCCATCCCCTTTTAAAAGAGAGAAAATCCGGGCATAATTTCATCGTAGTGGTTTCCTCGGATAAAGGATTGTGCGGTGCGTTTAATTCCCATGTGATTGAAACGGCTGAAGAGCGTTACCATAATCGCTTAAACCGGGAAGGTGATAATATTTCCTTTATCACTGTGGGCAATAAGGCGTTTAAGCACTTTAAGAAAAGAAAATACCCCATCGCGAAAGATTATCATTCCATCATGGGCCGGTTAAAATACGAGAGTGCGCTGGACCTGTCGGAGTATCTCCGGGACATCTTCTTAAACCCGGAGGAGGGCATCAAAAGCATTGAATTTGTATTCACAGCATATATATCCGCGTCAAAGTACGAGGTAACTGTCAGTCAGCTTTTCCCTATCAAAATGGAATGGGAAGGCAGCGGTGAAAGCGAAGGTGAAACGGAAGATATCGAATATATATTTGAACCATCGGCAGAGGAAATTTTTAGGGCGCTTTTGCCCAAATATATCAATTCTAAGGTTTTTCAGACCCTGCTTCAATCGGCTGCTTCGGAGCATGCCGCCCGGATGATAGCCATGGACCTGGCTACCAGGAATGCCAGCGACATGATACGTGACTTGACCCTGACCATGAATAAACTGAGGCAGGCGTCTATAACCAAAGAGCTGCTGGAAATCATGACCGCCACCGAAGCCCTAACAACAAAATAGGAGGATCAAGATCAATGAGCTCTGACAATACGAATACCAACAAAAACTACGCAAGTGTAGGAAAAGTGATCGAGGTCATCGGACCTGTGGTGGATGTTGAATTCCCGGAAGGTGAATTACCTGCCATTTACAATGCCATAGAAATTGTTTCAGACGGTTTCGAGGTTGCCGAGCCCATCCGCATCATTACCGAGGTTGAGTTTCACCTGGGTGAGAATAGGGTCAGGACTGTATCCATGCATCCCACCGATGGGTTGGTAAGGGGCATGAAAGCCTATGATACCGGTGGGTCCATCACTGTTCCTGTGGGCCGCGAAGTACTGGGCCGGGTAATCAATGTCATCGGTGACCCTGTGGATAAGAAGGAGCCGGTAAAAACAGAAAAACGCTACCCCATTCATCGACCCGCACCCGCACTGGAGGACCAGGATACCAACCTGGAATTATTTGAAACCGGCATTAAAGTGATCGACCTGTTGGAACCCTACCTGAAGGGTGGTAAAATCGGGTTATTCGGTGGTGCCGGCGTTGGCAAGACGGTTTTGATTATGGAAATGATCAACAATGTTGCCAAAGAGCACGGCGGATTAACGGTTTTCTCCGGCGTGGGGGAGCGAACCAGGGAAGGCAATGACCTGTGGTTGGAGATGCAGGGATCCGGTGTTATCGACAAAACCGCATTAATTTACGGTCAGATGACCGAACCTCCAGGTGCCCGATTAAGAGTGGCACTTACCGGTCTCACCGTGGCCGAATATTTCAGGGATGAAGAGGGCCTGGATACACTGCTTTTTATCGATAATATTTTCCGGTTTACCCAGGCGGGTTCGGAGGTTTCTGCCACACTGGGACGAATGCCCTCTGCTGTGGGTTACCAGCCCAACCTGGCCACGGAAATGGGCGAAATGCAAGAACGGATTACGTCTACGAAAAAAGGGTCTATCACGTCTATCCAGGCTATCTATGTGCCTGCGGACGATTATACCGACCCGGCGCCGGCCACGACGTTTGCCCATTTGGACGCCACCACCAACCTCTCCCGTCAGTTGTTCGAAATCGGCATCTACCCCGCAGTGGACCCCCTCGCCTCTTTTTCACGAATCCTGGACCCCAAGATCATTGGCAATGAACATTATCAAGTGGCACGACTGGTAAAAGAAATTTTACAACGATACAAAGACCTACAGGATATCATTGCCATATTGGGAATGGAAGAGCTTTCCGACGAAGATAAACTCACGGTGGCACGGGCCCGAAAAATTCAGAAGTTTTTATCTCAACCCTTTTTCGTGGCCAAGGAATTTACCGGCATGGAGGGCAAGTACGTGAAGTTAGAGGATACCATCAAAGGTTTTAAAGAATTGGCTGAAGGCAAATATGACGACCTCCCGGAGCAGGCCTTTTACATGTGCGGGCCCATTGAAGAAGCCATTGAAAAAGCCAAAAAAATGAAGATGGAGACGTAAGTTTCATGGCTGACAGTATTCACCTGGAAATCATCACATCAACAGAACCACCTATCAAAGCCAGCATCAAGCAGGTGTACATCCCTGCGTATCTTGGCAAAGCCGGTGTCCTGGAAGATCACAAACCCTACATCTCTCTCCTCAAGCCTGGTGAAGTCTTCTATACCGACATCATGAATAAAAATTTTTATCTCTATATCCGGGAAGGGTTTATGGAAGTTATTGATAATAAGATTGTTATTATTACCGATGCCCTGGAAAAGGGAGAATTACTAAATAAAGAAGAGCTTGAACAGAAATTGGCAGAGATAGAGAATAGAATTCAGTCTCTTACAAAAAGAGAGATGGCCGCTGACGAGCTAAAAAAGGCTCCCGAAGAGTTGGCAAATGCCCTGGAAGCGCAAAAAGAACTCAAGATCAAACAAGAGATCGTCCAAAAAATCGAAAAAGAAAAATAAAAAATTTTTTTAGCCGCGAAGGCATTTACAATGCGGTTATAAAGCGAAGGACCGCGAAGGAAAAAGAGGAGAAGTAAAGTGAAAATATCAATCTATCAAATCGATGCATTTACCGGCCGATTGTTTGGGGGTAACCCGGCAGCAGTATGCCCCCTGCCTGAATGGTTGGACCCGCAAACCATGCAAAACATTGCAGCGGAGAACAATCTATCGGAAACGGCTTTTTATGTAAAAAAAGGCGACCAATTTGAAATCCGCTGGTTTACCCCGGAAATCGAGGTGGATTTATGCGGACACGCCACCCTGGCGAGTGCGCACGTTATCTTTAATTATTCGGATTTTAAAGGAGACGTTATACCATTTCAGACCCTGCGGAGCGGAGAATTACGAGTTTCTAAAACCAATGATATGCTGACCCTTGATTTCCCGGCCACCAAACCGGAACCGGTGCCAATACCGGCTCAACTGGCTGAAGCACTGGGGACGCCGCCTGTGGAAGTTTATAAATCCAGGGATATCCTGGCGCTATTTGACCGGGAAGAAGACATTGTATCCATGAAACCGAACTTCGGTTTGCTTTTAAACCTGCTTACCGGGCTCGGATGCCTGGGTATGATTGTGACCGCCCCGGGGAATCAATCGGATTTTGTCTCCCGGTTTTTTGCGCCCCCCGCGGGGATCGATGAGGACCCGGTTACCGGCTCTGCTCATACGACGTTAACTCCCTTCTGGGCCGAGCGATTGGACAAACCCCGGCTGCATGCGTTCCAGTTGTCCAGGCGCGGGGGCGAACTCTTTTGCCAGCTCTCCGGCCACCGGGTATTAATCAGCGGCAAAGCCGTCACCTATATGAAAGGAGAAATCGAATTTTAATGCCTTTTTTGCGATTTTTCCAATGCTTCGGCCACTAACTCCAGGTAGCGTTCATAACTGTAATTTTTGCGGCAAAACTCCCCGGCATTCTCAGAAACAATTTTACCTCTTCCGGATGCGGCCTCCAGGATACCGGCAGCAAATTTTTCCGGCTCCGGCTCCACCAGGATGGCGATATCATCATTAATGGATTGCGTATGGGTGTAAAGATTTGTGGCCACCACCGGGATACCACTCTTTAAGTACGAATAAATCTTTAAGGGAATATTGGTGCCTAAAACCCGGGGAGATACCAGGACATCCGAAGATTGCAGGTAATAAGGAATCTCGTGCGGTTCTTTCTTTCCCAGTATCAATACGCGATCTGTTAAGCCTTTTTCTTCCACCACTGCTTTCACTTCTTCGATTTGCTTTGGTTTACCGCCAATTAAAACCATACGGAATTCCTCCGGCAGATACGACATACTATCGATCAATAAGGGAATCCCCTGGTATTTTTCCAGGGTACCGGCGTAGAGGATAATCTTCTTTTCACGTTCATTTTCACTCTCACCGCTTCCGATTTCTTTCCTGGTTTGATTTACCCGCTCCCGGTCCAACGTCTCAGGAGTTTCATCGACAAAATTTTCAATAATGGTTAATTTCTCATGGGAAGTGATGGTGGATGCATAGTCATAAAGGGCTTTGCAAATGACAATAGTCGAAGCGGCATTTTTAAGTGATCTTTTTTCAATCCATTTAAAAAAACCAATGACCAGTTTTGACCGGGTAAACTGGAAATTGGTCATTTGCTGTACCAGGGAAGAGTGCATGTCATAGAGGTGAGGGACCCTGGTCAGCTTATTGAAAAAAGCACCCATGATGCACGCTTCTTCATGAGTATGAATAACGTCGTATTTATTCCTGAGCAATCGGCCCAGGACTTTGAAAAACAGGAAAACGTCCAGGAATATTTTGGAGAAAGAGGGGCCGGTTTTCACCGATTTGATAAAGGGAAGTTTCAGGCTTCTAAAAATACGCAATCCATCGATGGCTTTATCCTGGCCCAGGGGATAGGTAACCAGGTCAACGGCATGGCCCAGTTTACAAATGGCTTTAATACGAAAATATTCGGAAAACGGGGTGCCCCGTGGTTCAAAGAACGGTTCAGGGGCGATCATTAATATCTTCATCGGCAAATCCGATAAATTCCCTTATGGTATAAACATTTTTGTTCAGTCCTTCGTGGTAAATCCTGGTCAACATCTCTGCTATAAGCCCCAGGGTAATTAACTGGAAACCCAGGAAAAGCGTCAGTACGGTAAAAAATAAGAGGGGACGATCGGCAATGGCTTCACCTTTAAAATATTTTATATAAGTTAGATACGCACCGGTAATGAAACCGCACAGCATCATAATAATTCCCAGCCCGCCAAAAATTTGCAGGGGGCGGTGAGAAAAAGACAGGAGGAATTTGAGGGAAATCAGGTCCAGCACCACCCGGAAGGTTCGACCCAGGCCGTATTTTGATCTCCCGAATTTGCGTTCCCGGTGGTTCACCGGGATTTCAACGGATGTAATGCCCATTTTGGAGGCAATGGCAGGAATATATCGATGCATCTCACCGTAAAGGGTGAGATTCTTCACCACTTCCCGTTTAAAACCCCGCAAGGTACAACCATAATCATGCAATTTGACTTTCGTGATAAAGGAGATCAATTTATTACCCAAAAAAGAGGGTATTCGTCGAGTAAGAAATTTGTCTTTGCGGTTCTTTCGCCAGCCATTGACAATATCGTTCCCCTCTATCACTTTCTTCACCACGGTGGGGATATCTGCCGGGTCATTCTGCATGTCGCCGTCCAGTGTTACCACCACATCACCGTTACAGTAATCAAAACCCGCGGAGATGGCTGTACTCTGACCGAAATTCTTCCTGAAGCTAATGATTTTTACATGCCTGTCTTTTTTATTCAAGGCTTTTAACTTCTGAAGCGAACCGTCCGGGCTGCCGTCATCGATAAATATAATCTCAACGTCACGGTATTTTCCCTCCACTGCCGCGATAATTTCGCTGTACAGCGGGTTGATATTTTCTTGCTCATTGTATATGGGAATAACAATAGACAAAAAGATATCTTCGCTTCCCTGGTTTTCTTTATTCATCGCATCAACCTGTTCCCTATTCCAGTATTTGTCATGTCTTTCATTGCAACTAATTCTGTTTTTCGTTTCTCAAACGTTACGTTTCACGTCTCACAAAAAGATTTCTCAAGAAACGGATTTAAGGGCTATTATATCTCGATTATGCGATTTTTTCAAGCCAACACTCACCTCACTCACCTAAATTAAAAAAAAGGCTTGTTTTTTTTTTCAAAAAATATTAATATATTAGCTTGATTTGAGTTTGCAATCCGGAGGAGCAATCATGAAGGACATAAATGAATTAGTAGCTAAATTAAAAATGGTACTCAAGAAAGAAGATAAAGAAGAGGCCTTTGAGACAACCATTAAAGAGATTGAAAAATACTACAAAGAAAACCTGCGCCTGGACAATTATGAAGTGGCGATATTTTTGGCCAATGAAGAGAAAACCATATTGTCTTTTGCCTGCCCTGAATACCTGGTTAATTCCGGTATGATTCCTGTGAGTTCCACCGAAGCGTTCACCGCCAGTATATTTCGCAGCGGTAGGAATATTATTGAGAATAATTTCCAGCAGCAAAAGCACCTGGGAATATTTGAAATCATACGGACACCGGAAGGCAAGATTTTACCTATATGGAAGATGATAGGGGCAGCGATTGAAGTGGAAAATGAACGAATTGGTGTTATCGAGATCTCAAGACGGGGCGTATCGGTTGAAGATGCCGGCGAAGATTTCACCGAAAAAAATCTACTTTTCCTGGAAAAAACCATCAATATCCTGGCCCCCTTTATCAAAAAAGTGATGCCGGAGAATTTCAGGGGAAAAATAACGTGAACAATGTGAATAACTTGAAAGACCAATTAAAAGAAGTATTGCTCAAAAAATCCGTTATCACCGGGAGAGAATTTAAACTGGCTTCCGGGAGGACCAGTAATTTTTATGTAGACGCCAGGGTCACCACATTGGACCCGGAAGGCGCTTACTTATGCGGGAAAATATTCCTGCAGATGTTAAAGGATTTCAACGTTGATGCAGTGGGGGGGTATTCCATTGGTGCTGATCCCATTGTTTCCTCTATTGCGGTGTTCAGTTATATGGAAGGTATTCCGATTCCTGCCTTTATTATCCGCAAGGAGGAAAAGACCCACGGCACCGGGAAAATCATTGAGGGTAATTTCCCTGAAAATGGCCGGGTGGCGATATTTGATGACGTGGTGACTTCCGGTGGTTCTATCTTGCGGGGGGCAGCCCAGGTGGAAAAGCAAGGGGGCAACGTAGCAGTAGTCATGGCAATTATCGATAGAGAAGAAGGCGGCAGGGATAAAATCGAAGGCGCCGGTTACCCATTCCTTTCTATTTTCACCAAAAAAGACTTGATGTAACGGTTTAAGCCATTTCTTCCAGGATTTCTATAATCAGGTTGTGGACGACAGGTACAGAAGCAAAAATACCCCTGTTGTTTTTAAGGGTTTTGCCTGTATTGAAATCCAGTTTCTTACCGGAGATATCAGTCACTACCCCGCCAGCCTCTTCAACAACCAGGCTTCCGGCAGCATGGTCCCATATCTTTTCCCGGTAGTCCGGGGTTTTGGGATTGGGAATTCTTAAATATATTTCCGCATTACCAGTGGCCACAACCCCGTATTTGACCTGGCTGTCCATTCGCACCGGTTCTTGTTCCATTTTTAACATCCGGGCAATTTGCAACTGTTTGTCCAGGTTGCTGTGAGAAGATTCATAACTTTCCACGAAACGCATTTTTGGGGGGTCGGTAATGTTTGATACACGAACCGTTTGGGTTTCACCGCTTTCCGCGTTTACCAGCCGGGTTCCCTGTCCTTTAATGGCAAACAGCAGATAGCCCTGAGTGGATTGATGATGGGGAATACTTAAATTGGGGCACCCCAGTATACCCAGTTGAACCTCTCCTTCAACAATTAAAGCCAGGGCAATGGCGAATTGTTGACCTCTTAAAAACCCTTTGGTTCCGTCAACCGGGTCCAGGGTCCAGAAAACCCCGTTATTGGGCTCGCCACCTCCCAAATCAATGCTTTGGAAGAGATTGTCTTTATTAAGGATTTCTTTTACTCTTGAATCTTTATCGATATAGTGAAGGATTTTATCAAGGATTTCCCGGTGTTCCGGTTTTTGCAGGGCATGAGAACGTTCCTCGGCAACAATCGGGGTATCCGGGAAATAATTATTTAATATTCTGCAAACAACAGCCTGGGCGGCAAAATCGGCAATGGTAACCGGGGATTTATCCGCCTTGGTAATGGCATTATTTCCGGCCAATTCGTCTTGTATAGTACGCGTGATGCGCATGGCTTCCGTAACAGCGTGCTGACCGGTTTCTAATTCCTGTTCAAACATATTTACTCCTTTTTTGTTTTTAACCATGAGCTGGGTAACGCATAAACCACGAAGAACACGAAGGTATTATTATAGAGGAAAATCAGGCTATGTCAATCCTGTTAAATCCACTGCCCCCTAAGGGGGAAATTCGAAGCACGAAATCCGAAACAAAAGCTGCCCTTCGGGCAGTTAGAAACCATTAATAATTTTTAGGTGACACGCAAGATAATCCGCAAGATAATCCGGATTGACGAAAACTGCTTTCATAAAAGTGTTTTGAATGATATTACCTAATTCATTACCTAATTCATTAGGTAATACCTAATTCTCCTATTTTGTCTTTTCCCACCGGGCATTTTGACCCCTCCCCGTAGAACGTATTTTCCCTTGTTTATTTAAATCTTTTAAAACTTTCCGGATCATATCGACGCTTACATTAGGACATTTTCCTTTAAGTTCCGATATTGTAAAGGAATCATAAAAAGAATCTACCGCTTGCAAAACTATTTCTGTTTTTGCTCCCCTGGGAACCTTCAGGCTTTCTGCTCTATCTTCAAATTCCCGGTAAGCTGTTTTTATGATAAAGAGTAAATAGTTGATATACGGCCACGGGTCATGTTTTCCTTCATGCCACTGGAGTGAACTTCTTTCCAGGGTTTCATAATAACGTTCCTTATTATCTTCGATAAGGCGTTCAAGACTGATATAACGTCCGACTTCATATCCCAGATGGTAGCATCCCAGGAGCAAAAGCAGCCTGGAAACCCTCCCATTTCCATCCCTGAAGGGATGAATACAAAGAAAATCCAGGTTGAAAGACGTTAGCGCCACCAGGGGATGCACTTGGCGGTCGCTAATAGAACTATCCCAATAGTGAATAAGTTTTTCCATGAATAAGGGGGTATCGGTGGCAGCAATCGTTTTAAAGCGGACCCGCTCACGGCCATTGGGGTATTTTTCTATAATATCTCCGTCTTTTATTTTATACTGGCCGGAATCCCAAATTTCCCCACGAATGCGCGCATGGAAATCTTTAACAGTATGTTCGGAAATGGGAATTTTATTCCCCCTGGTATGGATGATATTCAAAACATCCCGGTATCCACGAATTTCTTCTTCATTTCTATCTCTTAGCAGTGATTTACCAAAAATCACGGTTCCCACTCGTTTTTGATCGATGGTTACCCCCTCGATGCGGTTGGAAGAAACCGCACTCTCAATAATAGCATGTTCCCGGAGGATTTTCAGTTTTTGGGGAGACTGCTTTGTAAAAAGCTCTTGTTTACCTTTTGCTTCAGCCAGGTCGGAAATCAACCAGGACGCACTCATGGGCACTGGAGGCACTGTATCCGTTAACAACTTCAACGTCATCATGATCCTATTTTTTACCTTCTATATTGATCGCTTAATCTTCTATGTCTTATTTTAAAGGCTTCTTAAATCTCTGTCAACAACAAACCAAGCAAAACACCAATTAATTTTGAAAATCAAAAAGGACAAAAAGTAAAAAAGGGGACGGGCAAGATGTTCGCAAACAAAAGGGCGTCCTTCGGACGGATTTTATACGCCTGCGGCGAAGCCACCTTAACTTAATCTCAACCTTAACCTCAACCTAAATTATTCCAGAAGCTTTGTTTTGGTCATTTGGATTTTTTTCGCCTGTCACCTTATTCCCTTATTCTTGCTCTCCGTATTTCTCATTGATAGAGGCTTTTGAGGCATAAATATGCGAATTGAATTTGATACCCAATTATCGCTATCCAAAATAGGTAAAAATATAGCTCAAACATTGATCAATTAATGATTTAGGATGGCCAATGGTTGAAATTGAATTTAGGACATTTTGGCATTTTATTTTTAGCAACGGTGACATCGTGCATCATTCAATGGTTTTGGATGGCCCTCTTAGAATAGATTTGGCTCCAAATCTATTTTGCCTTTCTGGGCTTAATTGGGAAAGATTTCGGCTCATTCAATCAGTCAACGTCACAACGCGGGCTTGCCCGCAAAAATTTTTTTCCGTACTCTTTTCAGCGAAAAAAAAGGTTTTGTGGGAATGTGGAAAAGCTTTTTTCTAGCTTTTCCAAAGGATTAGGGGAGACGAAATATAATCCCTCACGCCCCAAGGAGGAAGTCAGGATATCCTTTCTACCCATAGATTCTTTAATTAAAAAGACGCTGTTGCTACCCGCCGAAGGCGTCAACAAATATACCCGTAGGGCACCTCTTTTGTTTGTAATTTGGAATTTGTGATTTGGAATTGACGGCTCCTGCCTTTTTTTAGACAGGAGCTTTGAGATTTGGAATTTGGAATTTCCGGGCAAGCCCGGTCGTTCCTGCTTGTCCGGGTTGTGTAAGGCCGAATAAAGCTCTTCTCTTTAAACAGCAGTAGAGCCAAATCTGTATCATCACAGAATGTTGACGGCGGACAAAAGGGTGGCTGTACTTATCCATCGACTAAGTATTTTTACCTATTTTTGGGTGAGTATTTCTACCTTTTTTCAGAAATATCTTGAAATTTATTTTCTGGTGTGATATTAAATAATTTCAAAAAAGGAAGAGTTGAAGAAGAAAAGATGCTGAAAGCTTCAGTTGATGCTGAAGTTGGAAGAGAGGCAATGTTTAAGTTGAGTTGGACAAATCAAATTAGTAGTCTCAGAAGGAGTGAATCGGAAGTGCTCAACCTTCAAAGGTGGAAGCCTGTACAAAATTTGAACCAGCGATTATTAGGTGAAGGAAATGAGTTGGTATGGCTAAATGAGCTGAGGGGAAGTGTTCAGCTTATAAAGCAGGAAACACATCCGCCTGCAATGGAATTGAGACAAGATCCCCTATTTACTGAATGTCTAATAATGTCGATTCGCGACCCCACTTATTCAGAATGCGGGATATTTCTGTAAACAATATGTCTGGTATAATGGTATAGTATCACATTTAATAGAAGGAGGTGTAATATGAGCAACTTAAGAAGGGAGAAGAGGGTGGCACACTATATCTTTCTTACAATTGGTTTAATTGTGCTGTGTTTATTAAGCATCTATTCAAATGGTGGTAAATGCGATGGCGTAAGTCCAGATATTTATTCTATTGTTTTTGTGTCCGACCGTGATGGAAATTCAGAAATTTATAAAATGAAATATAATGGTTCAGGAGAAACCCGGTTGACATATAGTAATGACGATGATTATTCTCCCAAATGGTCGCCAGATAAGAAAAATATTGTCTTTGTACGAAAAAGTATGATAAATGAATATAGTGACATATTTGTAATGGACTTTGATGGTAAAAACCAAAAAAATTTAACAAAAAATACTCAATATGGAGTTAAAGGAATCGATGTCAGTGTGTCTTGCCTCTCCTGGGATTGTAAAAAAGTGGCCGATACTTTCAAAGTTGTAAATAGGTCAACTCAGGCATTGGGCAGCAAATCCACGCCGGTATTACTTCAAAATGCTTCCGCCTTTGAGCCTTATCTTACCCCTTACGCTTTTCCAATTCAGATGTTCTCCATTTAATCATATCCGATCTTTCCCGGAAGAATACCTTTATCAAAAAAAAAGATTCAAGATATCTCTGAAAAAACAGGTAAAAACACTTAACCAATAGGGAAGCTCAACCATTGTCCTGTTTGCCGTAAACATTCTGTTGCAATATAGATTTGGCTCTTTCAATTCCCTTCCGTTTTTTAAGAATAATAATTCCAGTAATAATTAATATTAAACTTATTATCTGTGGATAGGACAAACTCGTTAAAGCTGAACTCCCACGAATGAGATATCCTCTTCCATCATCATTTCTTAAATACTCAATAAAGAAACGGATAAAACCATAATTGATTAGATAAAAGGAAAACACCTTCCCTTCATATTTCCGCTTTTTCCACATTAAGAAAAGGAAAAAGAAATTACAAAGATTAAGGATGCACTCATAAATTTGTGTTGGATGAATATAGGTATTGGAAAAAGGATGAGGTCTTGAATCAAGGAAATGGAATTTTACTCCCCAGGGGATGGATGTGGGCTTTCCGTAACAGCATCCAGCAGCAAAACAACCGATTCTCCCGAACATCTGATCAATCGCAAGGCCAATAACTGTGATGTCAAACATTGTCCAAAAATTTTTTTTAAGAAACTTTTTTACATAAATTATACTGTAGAAAACGACAAGTAGAAAACCACCGTAATATGCACCGCCGGTATTAAAATGGTTCCATAATAAACCTGGATTTTCCACGTAGAATCCTGGAGAACTTAAAAATGTAAAAATAACAGAGTACATCTTCGCACCCAATATTCCTATAATAGCTCCAAATACAAGATAATTAGAAATTTTAATGAACTCCAATTTTCCTTTCCTGGATAAGATTAGAATAATCGTTGAACCAATGATAAATTTAACAATATCAAAAAATAAATATGCATTCATGCCTTAACGCCTATCTCCAAATAAAATTTATGCCTCCGGCGGCCAATAAGCACAAAATTAGGAAAAAAACCAAAAGCTAATTATAACATACGTTTCCATCCTCTTCAAATGCATAAAATTAAAATTTGAAAATTGCCATTGAACGTGACGAAAACGTGACTGGTTTATACCAATTTTTAGTGGTTTATAGTAAATTAAAAAAAATCTCGGAAATAATTTCCTGAAAACGGTTTTGCCCTTTTGATGGGCCTTTTGGAAAACAGGTGAGTGACTTCAGTCGGGTGAGTAAGGTGAGTAGGGGATTCTCTGTGACCTTTGTGCTCTCTGTGGCTATTTTTATCTTTTTACCGTAAAATGGTAAAGAGCTATTTAAACGCGGTAAATTACGATTTAATCGGAGTCAATTGCCATTTCCAATATGGACACAGACCATTTAATTGCCACTGTTTTTCAAGAATAAATCGATCTGAGTATCCATATTAAACTCATTTCAGAGTATTTTTTACATGATTAAAAGATAACGCCGTTGTCTCAAAAGTAATCGCCGAACTCTCGCGAGCAATCGACGTTGTCTCATCGAGTAATCGCCGAATTCTCACGAGCAATCACCGATGTCGCATCGCGTTATCGCCGATGTCTCGACCCGATATCGCTGATGCCTCATATATCTGATGATTTCAACTTCATCGAAGGTCCCAGGTACTTTATTTTTAACCGGATGGTGTAAAAGTGACCGATTGTTAAATAAAAAAGCTTGGACGTAATATCAAAACGCTCTGAGGAAAGATAAAAACGCTGTAAATTAATATCAAAAAGCTCTGGAGCTAGATCAAAAAAGCTTTGACGTAAGATTAAAAAG
>JABAOH010153180.1_pt2 | contig 43343 bp, 37 predicted proteins | sample 7062181 | NCBI WGS metagenome assembly JABAOH01 (sample SAMN14538630, study PRJNA623070) | marine sediment metagenome | biome: marine biome [ENVO:00000428]; feature: marine pelagic biome [ENVO:01000023]; material: deep marine sediment [ENVO:00002113]; isolation source: pool of 5 deep marine... | reverse complement strand
ACATTCCCGGGCCGTTTTCGGACCGCCTCCAGGCCCTTTAAGACCTTGATATTACTGGAAGTATATTCGATGTCGTCGGTCATCCGAGATCCTTTGAACTAAACCGAAACATTGTACCATTTAGGGCCAAATAAAGGTCCCCGGATACTGCTCCGAAGACATGTTTTTTGGGGGTTTTTTTTTGCCTGAAAAACGCTCGATCAGGGTCAAAAAGGGCGCTTTGCGGCGCCCTTTTCAAACGACTTTTTCTACTCTTCCGTGTTCCACGTGGAACACTTCCGGCGGCTCCGGAAACAGCCCCGGCACGGCATCGATGGCGGTGGCAATCACCTGGCAACCGAGAGCGATGACGCCTTGCATCAGGCGCGCCAGCGAATTGTCGTCGAGCTCCGCCGCCGGGTCGTCGAGCAGCAGCAGCAGCGGCCGCTCGATGTGCGACTGCACGACCTCGGTCGCCGCGAGAATCAAGGCGCTGGCCAGCAACTTTTGCTGTCCCCTGGACACCAGGCGCCGCGCGCGGCGTTCGTCATATTGAAGCTTCAGGTCGGCACGATGCGGGCCCGCCTGGGTGCTGCCGAGCTGCCGGTCCCTGGAAATACCGGCCGTGAGGGCCTCAGCGAGCCCCAGATCCCCGGACCAGCCCTGCTGGTAGGCTATGTCCACCGGCGCGCCGAGCAGCGCTTCGCCGGTCTCCTCGAGCGCCGGCCGCGTGATTTCCAGCACCCGCAGCCGCGCTGCGTGGACCTCCCGTGCGGCTTCCGTGAACTCCTTGTCCCAGCCGGTCAGCGCATCCTGTCCCGACCCCTCCTTGAGCGCCGCGTTGCGCTGTTTCAGCGCCCGGCGAAAGCGCCGCCAGTGATCGAGATAGCCGTGTTCCACGTGGAACGCGATCCAGTCGATATAGCGCCGGCGGCCTTCCGGGCCGGCCGCGACGAGATCATGGATATCCGGGTCCAGTACCTGCAGTGGCAATAACTCTGCGAGGCGCGCCAGCCCGGCCACTTTATCGCCATCGACGTGGATTTCCAGTCCCTCACGGCCATTCTTCACGCCGACGGTCGCCTCCCTGCTTCCGGTATCTAGCTTGCCGAAAAGCACGAACTCGCGAGCCCCGTAACGCGTGAGGTCTTCCGTCGCTGCGCCACGGAACGAGCGCCCGCGCCCAAGATACGCGATCGCCTCCAAGAGGCTGGTTTTGCCGGAGGCGTTAGGCCCGTATACCAGGTTGTAGTGCGGATTCAGCTCGAGTTCTGCGGATTTCAGGCAGCGGAAATCGGCGCATTTAAAGTAGTTGAGTGGCAAGCGAGCTGTTCGCCATCACAGCCGCATCGGCATTACGACGTACTTGCTGGTCTCGTTGCCCGGCTCTCGCAGCAGGCAGCTGGAATTGCCATCGACCACCGCGAGCTCGACCTGCTCGGATTCGATCACTCCCAGGGCATCGAGCAGGTAATTGACATTGAAGCCGATTTCTATGTCCTCGCCTGCGTAGGCTATCTCGAGCTCTTCCTCGGCCTCTTCCTGCTCCGGATTATGCGCCTGCAGCAGCAGCGAGCCGCCCTTGATAATCAGCCGGATACCGCGGTACTTCTCGTTCGACAGGATTGCGGTGCGGTGCAGCGCGCTACGAAATGCCTCTCTGTCGGCCGTCAGCTGATTGCTCGTATCCTGCGGTATCACCCGCTCATACTCCGGGAAGCGCCCATCTATGAGCTTCGATGTGAAGCGAATACCCTCGAGCTGAATGCGAATATGGTTGCTGCCGAACTGCAGCTCCAGGTCGCCCTCGGCCCCGATCAGCCGCTGCAGCTCCAGGACACCTTTGCGCGGCACGATGACCTGCTGTTCCGGCAGGTTTTTCTGCTCCAGCGCGACCTCGCTCAGCGCAAGCCTGTGCCCGTCCGTTGCAACAGCTCGTAAATGGCTGTCACCGGTTTCCAGTAACAGGCCATTCAGGTAGTAACGAACATCCTGCTGCGCCATCGAGAAATGCGTCTTGTCGAGTAATTTGCCCAGGTCTTGCTGCGACACCGATACGGTCTGCTCCGCGCTGATATCCTCCACCGTCGGGAACTCCGCCGCCGGCAATGTCATCAGGCTGAAGCGGCTCCGACCGGACTTTACGCTCAGCTTCTCGCCACCCAGGCTCATCGCGATCTGTGCCTCCTCTGGCAAAGCCCTGCATATATCCAGCAGCTTGCGCCCGGGCACAGTTACCTCGCCGGTGGCCTCGACCTGGACCTCTGCGCTGGCGACCAGTTCCACCTCGAGGTCCGTCGCCGTGATCGCAACCCGCCCGTCCTTCGCAGCCAGCAGCACGTTTGCAAGGATCGGCATCGTCTGGCGCCGCTCTACAACGCCAATGATTGCCTGCAGGGGCTGCAGCAGGACTTCTCGACTTACGCTTAACTTCATTGATTGCACCTGTTAGTAAATACTGGAAATAAGTATTTTATTGTTATTATTAAGCATGCCCGATCCTGTGGATAACTTATTTTTATCTTTTTAAATCAAAGGGTTATAAACCCAGCGCTAGGCTCGAAAAGCAGGTATGAAGTTCCCAAGAGCTGTGTACTAGCTGTTGATAAATATCGGCGCCGCGCTCGTCCACAACTTATCCACATTAACTTGTCAAGGTTCTCAACAGGTTCCGGTAATCCTCGTCTACACGCTTCTCCGTCTCGCGTAAAGCACTGATTCTGCGGCATCCATGCAGAACGGTCGTATGATCCCGGCCGCCGAAAGCATCACCGATTTCCGGCAAGCTGTGGTTTGTCAATTCCTTGGCAAGCGCCATGGCGATCTGCCTGGGGCGGGCAATGGAACGGCTGCGGCGTTTTGAAAGCAGCTCTGCGACACGAATCTTGAAATACGCGGCCACGGTTTTTTGAATGTTCTCGATGGAGACCAGCCTGTCCTGTAAGGCAAGCAGGTCTTTCAAGGCCTCCTTGGCAAAGTCCAGGCTAATCGGGCGACCGGTGAAATTCGAGTTGGCAATTACCCGGCGTAAAGCCCCCTCGAGTTCGCGGATGTTGGAACGGATGCGCTTTGCTATGAAGAACGCGACTTCTTCCGGTAACTCTGTCCCTTCGATAGCCGCCTTGCTCATGAGAATAGCGACCGATGTTTCGAGCTCCGGTGGCTCGATCGATACGGTCAGGCCCCAGCCAAACCGGGACTTGAGTCGCTCTTCGAGCCCGCTAACCTCTTTGGGATAGCGGTCACAGGTCAGTACAACCTGCCGCTTGCCTTCCAACAGCTCGTTGAAGGTGTGAAAAAACTCTTCCTGGGATCGCTCCTTGCGGGCGAAGAACTGTATGTCGTCGATGAGCAGGGCATCGAGCGAACGGTAGAAACGTTTGAATTCATTGATCGTGTTGTGCTGCAAGCCGCGCACCATGTCGCCGACAAAGCGCTCCGAGTGCACATAGCTAACCCGATAGTCCGGTTTGCGCGCCAGCATCGCGTTACCGATAGCCTGCATCAGGTGTGTCTTGCCAAGCCCGACGCCGCCGTAAATGAACAGCGGGTTATAAGACTTGCCGGGATTTTCAGCGACCTGGCTGGCAGCGGCGCGGGCAAGCTGGTTGCTCTTGCCTTCGACAAAATTGCTAAACGTGAAATCCGGATTCAGGCGCGTCGCAATCGAAGCAGGTGCGTTGCGTTTCGATGCGGGTGATAAATTGCCGACCGTCGCACTGGCAGCGTGCCGTGAACCAACCTCGACCACAACCTCGCTGGTGCTGCCGGCGCTGTCCACCAGTTCGAGGATTCTGTCGATGTAATGCTCGCGCAGCCAGTCGACGACGAATCGGTTCGGCGCCAGCAACTTGAGAACCTTGCCGTCCTCCACCGCCTGCAATGGCCGGATCCAGGTGTTGAATTGCTGCTCCGGCAGCTCGGCCTGGAGGTCGCGGACACAGCGATTNNGGACACAGCGATTCCATAATGATGTTTCGACGTGCAAAAAAATTCCCCAGTGCCCGGATGGAGTTAGTTTTGGTGTTAGAGACCCGGCAGTCTATAACGTCTATGGAGCGTTCGCCAGATGGTTCGGTTTCCCGCAATCGCAAGCCCGATGCGCCATCTGGAGCCATTATTAATATGCCGCATAAGGCCTTATTCTATTGACAGAATTAGGCCTCCCGCGTACCCTTGCCGGCCTTCTTTCGGGGGAGCACAGGCTCGACAAGCGGCCCCCTTCGCCAGAGAAACGGCGCAACATTACGCAGGTGTCACGACAATGAAACGCACATTCCAACCCAGCAACCTGAAGCGGGCACGCAAGCATGGTTTCAGGGCGCGGATGGCAACAAAAGCGGGGCGCCAGGTTTTAAAAAGACGCCGGGCAAAGGGCCGGGCACAGCTCTCGCCGAAGCATTAATCAGTCCGCGGTCAGGTAACCAACGGAAACACCTCCGACAACAGGCACCACGGCAGACCGCCGCTTCAGACGGCATAGCCGGCTGCCCGATTCTTCTGCCTACAGCCGCGTCTTCAGGAAAGCAGATCGAAGTCGCGACAAGATGTTTACTGTTCTTTACAAGCAAAACGGCGGTCACGAAGCACGCCTTGGCCTGGCCATTTCCAGTAAACACTGTCGCGGCGCCGTGGGTCGCAATCGGCTGAAACGGCTCGTGAGGGAATCATTCCGACTTCACCGCGCGGACCTCAAGGGCCTCGATCTCGTGGTGCTCAACCAGCCGCAGGCGGCGCGCGCCAGCAACAAGACCCTTTTTGACAGCCTGCACCAGCACTGGCAAAGATGTCGTGCGGCACAGGCTGCCGGCAGGGGCGAGGCGGGAAATACGCGCGATGGATAATCAAAGACTGCTGGTGTGGGCAACGTTCTTGATGCTGGCCTGGCTGACATATCAGGCCTGGCAGGCCGACTATGCCAAGCCCCCGGCTGCGGATACCGGCGCGCCAGCCGCTGAAGAGGGTGTGCCGAACGGGGGCATCGACTCCCTGCCGGCACTGCCCGACGCGGCCACCGATTCGCCCGAGCCCGTGCAACAGACACCGAGCCTCGACGCCACGCCGGAACCCGCCGCGCCAGCGGCAAGCGGCGTCGTTCGCATAAGGACAGATGTGCTCGACGTCGAGCTAAACACCACCGGGGCAACCCTGCAGCGCGCCGTGTTGCTCAACTATCCCGTGAGCAAAGACCAGCCGGACAAGCTGGTCGAGGTATTGAGCCCGGCGGGAGCCGACCGCGGCCGGATCCAGACGGGCCTGATCGCGGAAGGAGACGCCCCGGAACCGAATCATCTGGCATTGTTCTCGACGCCTGCGACACAGTACGAACTCGGCAATGACGAGGTGCTGGTCGTGCCTTTTAGCTGGGATGACGGCCAGGGGATCAGGGTCGAGAAAGAGATCCGCTTCACGCGCGGCAGTTATCGTATCGACATAACACAGCGCCTGATCAATTCGAGCGGAGCGGATTGGCGCGGTGCGGAATACGCGCAGATCGAAAGGCGCTCCCATGAAATCGAACGCTCGATGTTCAATGTGGATTCCTATTCGTTTGACGGGCCGATCATTTACGACGGCGAAAAGTCTGCGAAGCTCGACCGCGACGACCTGATCTCGGACGGGCCGTATAACATCAAGGCGGCTAACGGCTGGGTCGGGTCGATACAACACCATTTCCTGAGCGCAGTGGTGCCATCGAAGGACGCTGAATACCGCTACAAAGTCAGCGTCAGCCGCGATACGTCGGTGGCGAGCCTGATCAGGAGCCCTTCGCTTTACGTTCGGCCCGGCTCGGAATTCGTTTTTGAAACCAGCGCGTTTGTCGGCCCGAAACTGCAGAACCAGCTCGAAGAGCTCGACGATAGCCTGAAGCTGACCGTGGACTACGGCTGGCTGACGATAATTTCGCAGCCGCTGTTCTGGCTCTTGAGCTGGGTTTATGAATTCGTCGGCAACTGGGGCGTGGCTATCATCGTCGTAACCGTCCTGATCAAGCTCGCGTTCTACAAACTGACGGAAGCCAGCGGCAGGTCGATGGCGAAGATGCGAGAAATCCAGCCGCGCATGAAGGCGCTGCAGGATCGTTACAAGGACGATCGGCAGGCGCTGAGCCAGGCGATGATGGAACTGTACAAGAGAGAGAAGGTCAATCCGGCCGCCGGCTGTCTTCCCATCCTGATCCAGATGCCGTTCTTCCTGGCTTTTTACTGGGTGTTGCTGGAGTCCGTGGAGATGCGCCAGGCCCCGTTCGCGCTATGGATAAGCGATCTTTCTTCGCGCGATCCCTATTTCATCCTGCCGCTGATCATGGGTGCGGCGATGCTGTTCCAGCAGAAGCTGAACCCGGCGCCGGCGGATCCCGTGCAGGCCAAGGTGATGCAGATCATGCCGATCATCTTTACCGTGTTCTTTGCCTTCTTCCCCTCGGGGCTGGTGCTGTACTGGGTGACCAACACCGTGCTGTCGATCGCGCAGCAGTGGTATATCAACAAGATCGTTCACGAAGCAGCCGCGGCGCGCAGCGGCAAGAAATCGAAGGACAAGCAGAAGTCCTGATCCGAATATCCGGAGAGCGAGATGCCGGAATATGCCAGGGATACCATCGTTGCGGCAGCCACACCGCCGGGTAAGGGCGGCATCGGCATCGTGCGAATTTCCGGTGACGCGGCAGGCAAGCTGGCAGCGGCGCTTATCGGCAGGCTGCCCGAACCTCGTGTCGCAACCCGCGGCACCGTACGCGACGGCGATGGCGTCGCAATAGATGACGGCCTGGGGCTCTACTTTCCGGGTCCCGCATCGTATACGGGCGAAGACGTGTTCGAATTTCACGGCCACGGCGGTCCGCTGGTCGTCGCAGCCGTGATCGCTGCGGCAGTCGAGCTCGGCGCGCGGCGCGCTGAGCCGGGAGAATTCTCGAAACGCGCATTCCTTAATGGCAAGCTGGATCTCGTTCAGGCGGAAGCAATAGCGGACCTGATAGACAGCGGCACCTCGCAGGCCGCGAGGGCGGCGCTACGCTCTCTGTCCGGATCGTTCTCGCACGCCGTTGAAAACCTGCAGCAGCAGCTCCTGGACCTCAGGCTGCATGTCGAGGCAGCGATCGATTTTCCCGAAGAAGAAATCGATTTTCTCTGCGACGCGGATTTGCTGCGCAAGATTGATGAGTGTGGCGCGGCGTTTGGAAAACTTCAGCGCGAGGCGGGCATCGGCCGCGTGCTCCGCGACGGGCTGCAACTCGTTATTGTCGGCAAACCCAATGTCGGAAAATCCAGCCTGCTGAATCTGCTGAGCGGACAGGAAGCAGCGATCGTCACGGAAGTCGCGGGCACGACGCGGGACATCCTGCGGGAACAGATAGAGATCGACGGCCTGGCGGTAGAACTCGTCGATACCGCGGGGCTAAGAGAGGATCCCGACCGTATCGAGGCGGAGGGCATACGGCGCGCACGCGAGGCGCTGACGAAAGCAGATGGCGCTTTGTGGATCCAGGATGCGGGCGAAGACACGGCAGGCGAGCTCGACGAAGACATACCGCCCGACATTCCGCTGATCATCCTGCGAAACAAGATCGACCTGACGGGCGAGGCTGCCGGGCTAAATAAAGAAGACCCGCTGACATTGAACGTGTCGGCAAGAACCGGGGCGGGCATCGATGAGCTGAGGGAAACCATTCGCAAGCTGGCCGGATACAAAGATCTCGGTGAGGGTGCGTTTACCGCGCGCCGCCGGCACGTCGCTGCAATCGCCAAAGCCAATGAACATTTTCAGCGCGGCAAGCAAGCGCTCGAGAAGAACAAAGCCGGCGAGCTCATGGCCGAAGACCTGCGCCTGGCGCACGACGCGCTTGGCGAGATCACCGGAGCGGTCACGAGCGACGATCTCCTCGGGCGAATCTTCGCGGAGTTCTGCATCGGCAAATGACGCGGGCAGAGGCCCGTGCCATTACAGATGTTGTCTCAGCACAACAATTTAACCTAGTGCACGACGAGCCACACAGTTTGCAGCTAAACCGCTGAAAACACACATTCACTTTTGAAAAAGTGTGAACCCCGTCACACGACCCGGCTCATTATCAACTAGCCTCGATGCCTGCGTGTTGCAATTAGACACGCCTCTTGGGCAACAGAAGGAGAACGTGATGTTACGTTCAGCATTATTGCTAATCTTGCTTGCGCTTTCCGCGGCGGTTTATGCGGACGAGTTCAGCTACAACTCTTTTACCGCTTCTTATGGGCAAATTGATTTCGACGACGTCAACGCGGATGGCGATATCCTCGGCGTAAGTGCGTCCGCGGAGATCGGTGAAAGTTTTTTTGCTTTCGGCAGTTATGGCGCTGGCGAAATCGATGATGGATTCATAAGCGCTGATGTCGACTCGTGGAATGCGGGTCTGGGTTATCACATGCCGATGTCTGACAGCGTCGACTTCGTTGCCAGGCTGTCTTACGAGTACGTCGATATCTCCGTCCCCGGATTCGGTAGTGGCGATGACGATGGTTTTGGTCTTGGCGCGGGGATCCGCTACGCGGCCAACGACGAATTTGAGATCGATGCCGGCATCAAGTACGTAGATCTGGACGACGGGGGCGACGATACGTCATTGAGCGCGGGTTTCCTGTACAACTTTACAGAGAACTTTGCGGTTGGCCTCGCCGGGGACTGGGGCGACGACGCCACTGCATACAGCATCGGTGTCCGCTTCTATTTCGACAAATAGAAGCTTGCCTGCTGCAAAACGAGAAACCCCGCCTCGGCGGGGTTTTTTATGTGCCCTAACCCAGCAATCCTTCGCGTCGATAGAGGCGCGCGCAGATCCACGTGAGAATCGCGCCCGCAGCAAGGGTCCCACCCACGGAAACGGCAACATGCAGCATGTTGAGCGGTTCGTTCCTGATCAGGCCGACCAGCAGCAGGTGCTGACTGAGGCTCGGTATGAACATCAACGACGTGCTCGGCCGCACCATAAGGATCGAGACGATGAGTATCGGCAAGGTCGGCGCCAGCAGTACGACGCTCACCCATGTCTGTGCTTCCTTGAAACTCTTTGTGAACGATGCCACCAGCGTCATCAGGGACGCGCCGACGAGCGCAAAGGGCACCAGAAGGAAAAACGCGGTCAGCACGACAAGCGGGCCGAAATTCGGCGTCATGCCGAGTTCCTGCAACGGCATGAACTTGAGCGTGAAGAAAAAGCAGCCAAGGCTCAGGCTCAGGGATATCGCCATGAACAGGCACGCAGCAAAAATCTTGCCGAATATCAGATGGTCGCGTTTCACCGGCAGGCACAGCAGCGGCTCCAGCGAACCGCGTTCGCGCTCACCGGCGGTGGCGTCGATGGCGAGATTCATGCCGCCTGTCAGCAGCGCAAAAATAAAAAAGTAGCTCAGCATGCCGAGCAGCATTGCCGATCGGCCACTGGGTGTCGACACGTCCACCTGGTCGATATTCAAAGGGCGCATTACCTGAGGGCTTATGCCGCGAACTGTCAGCCGCATCGCGGCGAGCTCCTGGTTGTATGCCCGAAGCGCGCGATTTGCCCGCCGGGTTTCGCGCTCGGCCTGGGTATTCGACTGGTCCGTGATTACCTCGACGGTTGCCGGCACCAGCTCCGACAGGTCCTGGCCAAAGGTCTCCGGGATCACGAGCACGACGTCGTGCACGCCGTTCGACACTGCTTCGAGCGCCGCATCTCGCGTGGCCGGGCCCTCGACAATGTTTATGTTGCTGCTCTCGAGGTACGCAATGAGATTGGGCGCGTTCTGCCCGCCGATAACCGGCAGGTCTAGCGCTTCGTCGCCATTGCTCAGCGAGCGTTCGACGGACAGCTTGATCACGAATGCGAAAAGTATTGGCCCGAACAAGGGACCCATTAATAAGGCTGTCAGCAAGGTTCGGCGATCACGGAAATTATCGACAACCTCTTTCAACAGAACGGTGCGAACGGTATTCATTATGCCGGCTCGACCATGTGGATCGCCTTGACGAATGCTTCTTCGAGATCGCTGCAACCCGTCGCTTCGAGGATGCCGTCGGGGCTGTCGTGTAACGCGACCTGTCCCGCGGCGATGATGACGATTTCGTCACACAGCGCAGCGACCTCCTGCATGACATGACTGGAAAAAAGAACGCATTTGCCGGCGGCCCTGAGCTCGCGAATCAACTCCCGCAGCGCACGCGTCGACATGACATCCAGTCCGTTACTCGGCTCGTCGAGAATGATGTTCTGTGGTTCGTGCACCAGGGACCGGGCCAGTGAAACCTTGGTGCGCTGGCCCTGGGAAAAACCCTTTGTGCGGCGGTCGGCGAAGTCATTGATATTGAGTTGCTCGACGACCTGCTGTACCCGCTCGTCGATGATCCGTGGCGACATGCCGTAAAGCCTGGCGTAGTAAGCGATGTTTTCCCTCGCGGTGAGATGAGGGTACAGGCCGGGCCCGTGGGGAAGTGTGCCAATGCGGCGGCGCGCGCCGAGTTCATCCTCGACGACGTCGACGCCATCGATGGTAGCGGTTCCGGTATCCGGTTTCAGAACCGTGTAAAGGATTCGCAATGTGGTCGACTTTCCGGCGCCGTTCGGGCCGAGCAACCCGGTCACGCGCCCGTCTCGCGCGTCGAAGCTGACACCGCGCACGGCTTTGACGTCACCGAAGGACTTGTGCAGCTCGTCGACGCAAATCATTCGGACGGCCCGGAAAAATCCAGGAAGAACGGCATGGCATACAGGCGATCGAGGCACTCGACTGCGAGCGCGCTCACTTGCGCCGCGTTTACAAAGTCGGCGATCACGTCCGGCATGCAGCCACGCGCCGCCTGTCCGTGGCCCTGCTTGCGTCCCGTCAACAAGCGCGCATTGCCGAGATCCACCGCGGCGAGTTCCGCGTAGTGCGGCGGGGTGATCGGGTCGGCTTCGCCCGAGAGCAATAACACCGGCACATCGCTGCGCACGGGTGTCTTGAAATGCTCATCAAGCACACCGGCGGGCCACACCGAGCAGATTGCCTCGAGTGCGTCGAGTTGCAGCGGACCGATGTAGGTAGCATCGAGCGCATCGCGTGCGACGTTCTCGCCGGAAAAATACGGCGCATCTTCGGTGCAGACGACGGCGTTGTGCATGCCAATGCTTAGCGCGTCGGAGACGCTGTCTCTGATCATCAGGAATTGTGCCGCGAGCGGCGCAAAGTTGTTGTGCGTCGCTTCGTTGATAAGCAATGGCAGGAGGGCAACCGAGTTCGGCTGATAACTGAGCAGCCGCAGCGCCGCCGCCATTTCCTGTTGGCCGAAATCGAGTTGCTGTGGTATGCCGGTCATTGGATTCGGCAAGCTGATCGTTACCGGTTCTTCACTCAAGGCGTCACGCAGTCGCTCGAAATCTTCGCGTATGTCGGGAAACGCGAGTGCACAATCGTCGGACGCCGCGCAGCGATCGAAAATCGCCTCCAGCGCGTTTTGCGCTTCGACAGCAATGGCAGGGCCCAGCGCCATCTGCGGCGGAACCACACCGTCCAGCACGACCGTCCGCGTCGACTGCGGATAGCGGCGCAGGAAATGTTGCGCAACGCGCGTGCCATAGGAAGCGCCGTAGAGATTGAATTGCGGATAGCCGAGCGTCTCGCGCAGTGCTTCGAGATCGCGCACCGCGATACTGGTGGTGAAATACCTGGGGTCGTGAGGCAGTTCATCGAGGCATTCCTCGGTATCGGCGACGGTCTGTTCGCGGGAGAAACGGCCGACGATGATCTCGTCGTCGGTCTCGCATTCCAGCGGCGCCGACTGACCCGTGCCGCGCTGGTCGAGAAGCACGATATCGCGGTGCCTGCGGACCATTTCGAAGGCAACGCTGTACCCTGCGTAAAATTCGGATGAAGCCTGTCCGGGACCGCCGGCGATGGGCACGAACGGATCGGGCTCGGGCTCGAGAGTCAGCGCCGGCACGACGGCAACGAAAAGCTCCAGCAGCGGCGAGTTCGCGTCGTCGGGGTTCTCGTGCCGTTGCAGCGTGCCGCAACGCGCCTTGATGCCCGGGAAGCCGCGCCCGGCACGGATCCTGCAGTCCTCCAGCTCGAGCGTCGGTTGCGCGACGTTCTGACGGGCATCGGCCGGCATGGCAGCCAGCAACACCACCGCTAACACTGATAAATGTTTCAAATCGGGTTCCCTCGCGATGGGGCCGCTATATTCCGCATATGCCGTTTCCGTGTAAAGCGTTATGGCGCGGGCCGGTTGCCGCGATTAGAATAGCCGCCCCGGAATCCTGACCACATCCAGCAATGCCCACGGACAGCAAATACGATGTCATCGTCATCGGCGGCGGCCACGCCGGCACGGAAGCATCCCTCGCTGCCGCGCGCGCCGGTGCGCGCACGCTGCTGGTCACGCAGAAGGTCGCGACGCTCGGGCAGATGAGCTGCAATCCGGCGGTCGGCGGCATTGGCAAGGGTCACCTGACCAAGGAAATCGATGCCCTCGGCGGCGCCATGGCGCAGGCCATCGACCGGGCCGGCATTCAGTTTCGTATTCTCAACGCCAGCAAGGGGCCGGCCGTGCGCGCGACGCGCGCCCAGGCGGACCGGCAACTGTACCGCCAGGCAATCCGCGGCATACTTGAGAACCAGCCGGGGCTCAGGATCGTCGAGGCAGCGGTCGAGGATCTCATCGTGCGGAACGGGCGCGTGCAGGGCGTCGTTGCCGGCAAGCACCAGAAATTCCTTGCCAGGACCGTCGTTCTCACGGTCGGCACATTCCTCGGCGGCCGCATTCTGATCGGCGCTACGGAAAAGGCCGGCGGTCGCGCAGGCGATCCTCCCTCGATCAGGCTTGCCGAGCGCCTGCGTGAAATGCCGTTCCGCGTTGCGCGCCTGAAGACGGGGACTCCGCCGCGTATTGACGGCAAGACACTCGACTTTGCGGTGATGCGTGAACAGCCCGGCGATGAACCGGTGCCGGTTTTTTCGTTTCTCGGCAAACGCAGTGACCATCCTGAACAGCTCAGCTGCCACATCACGCACACGACGCAGAAGACGCACGACATCATTCGCGCTTCGCTGTCCGAATCGCCGATGTTCAGCGGCGCCATCGAGGGTGTCGGTCCGCGTTACTGTCCATCGATCGAAGACAAGGTCGTGCGGTTCGCGGACAAGCAGTCGCACCAGATATTCGTCGAGCCGGAAGGGCTGCGTACGGACGAGGTGTATCCGAATGGCATCTCGACGAGCCTGCCTTATGAGACACAGCTTCGTTTCGTTCACTCGATCAAGGGCTTCGAAAACGCGCGCATCACGCAACCGGGTTATGCAATCGAGTACGACTATTTCGACCCGCGCGATCTGCAGCCCACGCTCGAGACCCGATTTGTTCCGGGACTCTATTTCGCTGGTCAGATCAACGGCACGACCGGTTACGAGGAAGCCGGCGCGCAGGGAATACTGGCCGGAATCAACGCGGCGCGCCAGGCGCTCGACAAGCACGAGTGGTATCCAAAACGCAGTGAAGCGTATCTCGGCGTGCTCGTCGACGATTTGATTTCGCGCGGCGTCAGCGAGCCGTACCGGATGTTCACGAGCCGCGCCGAATACCGGCTGATGCTGCGGGAAGATAATGCCGACCTTCGTCTGACACCGGCGGGTCGCGAACTCGGCGTGGTAGATGACGCCCGCTGGCAGGCGTTCAACGTGAAACGCGATGCCGTGGAGAGAGAACAGGAACGGCTGCAGGGAATCACCGTCCGCCCGGAGACCTTGAACGACGACGACCGAAAAATTCTCGGCACACTGCAGAAGGAATGTCGTGCGGCAGAGCTGTTGCGCCGCCCCGAACTCGGCTATGCGGAGGTCACTGGCTTGTCGCAGGTCGGCACCGGTTGCTGGCAGCAACAAGTGCCGGCAGAACAGGCCCATCAGGTCGCACAGCAACTCGAAGTACAGGCACGTTACGCGGGCTATATCGAGCGGCAGCAACGCGAGATCGACAAGCACGCCCGGCAGGAAGCATTGCTGCTTCCCGAAGATATCGACTATTCGAGTGTTACCGGCCTGTCGACCGAGGCGCGGCAGCGGCTGGAACTCGCGCGGCCGCTAACGCTGGGCCACGCGTCGCGCCTCGAGGGGGTCACGCCGTCGACGGTGTCGCTGTTGCTGATTCACCTGAGAAAGCGGCAGCTGCGCAAATCTGCCTGAAACACGTATCGCGGCTGCAGCCGCTCGCCCGCCCACAGTCTGTGTCAAATCTTGAACCGGTAGACAGTTTCGGCGGCCTGTTGCGGTATGCTGAATGTTCCTTCTGGCATCGGGATACGTCCGCCCCGCGCATGAACCCGGAATTTTCACGCATCAAGGCCCGCGTCAGGAGACGGTTGTCGCTCCTGATCTGCGCCGCGATGCTGGTCGCGGCCTGCGGCAGTGGCGACGACAGCGCAAGAGAAAGCGTGCTCAATCGGGGCATCGGCGCCGAGCCCGAATCACTCGACACGCACAAGTCACGCACCAACCAGGCGGGCGATGTGCAGCGCGACCTCGGCGAGGGGCTTACGGCTTATGCTGCGGATGGCGAACTCGTGCTGGCGGCCGCCGAGCGTTACGAGATTTCAGAGGACGGTCGGCAATACACCTTCTGGCTGCGACCGGAAGGCAGGTGGTCCAACGGCGACAGGGTTACCGCCGCGGACTTCGTTTACAGTTTCCGTCGCCTGGTCAAGCCGCAGACCGCCGCGTTTTATGCCGAGCAATCACTTGGCGATGTGGTCAATGCGGTTGAAATCATAGCGGGTAAGAAAGCGGTCGAGGATCTCGGTGTCGAAGCGATCGACGACCTGCGTTTGAGAATAACGCTGAAGTATCCGGTCCCGTATTTTCTCGCGCTACTCACGCACCCGAGCACGTTTCCCATGCATCGCCCGTCGGTCGAGTTACATGGCGATGCGCATGCACGGCCCGGCAAACTCGTTTCTAACGGCGCCTACAAACTGCAGGCATGGGAAGTGGGATCGTATATCGAGATCGTGCGCAACGAGTATTACCGGTTGAATGAGCAGACGTCTATCGACCGGGTGCGCCACCACTTCACTCCGGAAGATACGGTCGAATTGAACCGTTACCGTGCCGGAGAACTGGACATCACGTTCAGCGTGCCGTCGGAATCGTTCGATCAGATGAAAAAGGAACGGCCGGATGAACTCAGGGTATCTCCATTTCTGGCGGTCTATTACTACGGCTTCAACCTGACCAGGGCACCGTTCAAGGGCAACCCGAAGTTGCGGCAGTCGCTATCAATGGCGATCGATCGCGAAACCCTGACACGCAACGTCACCGGCAGGGGAGAAGCGCCCGCTTACGGTTGGGTGCCGCCCGGCACCAATAACTACGAGCCGCGCCAATTCCTGTACGCCGACATGACAAAGGCAGCGCGGCATGCCAAAGCGCGCGAGCTGTATCGCGAGGCGGGCTACAGCGAAGAGCATCCCTTACGCGTGGAGATTCGTTACAACACCGCGGAGTCACACCGCCGCATAGCACTCGCGGTACAGTCCATGTGGCGCGACGTACTGGGTGTCGAATCGACGCTCATTAACGAAGAGGCGCAGGTGCTGCTGCAGAACATTCGCATGCGCCAGGTTACACAGGTCTTTCGCCTCAGCTGGACCGGCGACTATAACGATGCGCATACCTTTCTGAGCGTCATGGAAAGCGACAATCCGTCAAACCTGACCGGGTACAGCAACCCGGAGTACGACCTGCTAATGGATAAGGCTGCAACACGATCGGATCCGGCGCTTCGCCAGGTTTACCTGGAGGAAGCGGAAAAGCTGCTGTTGTCGGAACACCCGGTGATACCGCTTTACTTTTACGTCAACAAGAGCATGGTGAGTCCGCGCGTCCGCGGCTGGGGAGACAACGTGCTGAATTACCATTACAGTCAGCACTTGAGTCTCTCTGATAGCGACTGAATACTGTGCTGCGTTACGCATTACTGCGTATCCTGGGGGCGATACCGACTCTGCTCCTGGTTATTGCGCTCGCTTTCCTGATGGTGCATGCAGCGCCGGGCGGACCGTTCGATGCCGAGCGTGTGCTGCCGCCCGAAATCGAGGCAAACGTTGCGCGCGCCTATCATCTCGATGAATCGCTTGCACAGCAATTTGTCCGTTATCTGTCCGGGCTGGTCCGCGGGGATCTCGGCCCTTCCTATCGGTACCGTGATTACAGCGTCGCCGATTTGATCGGCAGGGCGCTGCCGGTAACGCTGCAACTCGGATTGCTGGCGATGTCGCTGGCCGTCGTAGTGGGTATCGCGGCCGGGCTGACGGCAGCGCTCAGCAAGAACTCCTATGTGGACCGTTTCGTTACAGGAGTTGCAATGACCGGCATTTCCGTGCCGGTGTTCGTCATCGCGCCCGTGATGGTCCTGATCTTTGCCGTCTACCTGGACTGGTTGCCTGCGAGCTGGACTGGCGGCAGCGGCGTATCAAGGCTGGTGCTACCGGTCGTGGCGCTGGCGCTGCCGCAGATCGCCTACATTGCCAGGCTCACGCGGGCCAGCATGATTGCCGTGCTGTCGAGCGATTACGTGCGCACGGCCCGGGCACAGGGACTGAGGACCCGCTCGATCGTTCGCTATCACGCCCTGAAACCCGCGATGCTGCCCCTGCTTTCCTACCTGGGGCCGGCCATTGCCGGCATTCTGACGGGTTCGGTCGTCATCGAGGAAGTATTCGGTATACCCGGCGTCGGCCAATTCTTCATCCGTGGTGCCCTGAATCGAGATTACACGCTGGTCATGGGAATCGTCATTTTCTATGCAACGCTGGTCATCTTGCTGAATCTCGTCGTCGACCTCTTATACGGCATGCTTGACCCGAGGATTCGCGGCCGATGAGCTACCTCGCAGCCATCAAACCCATAGTCCGAAAGAGCCGCGAGAACCGAACCATCGTGGTGTCCTTGAGCATCCTGTTGCTCATCGGGTTGCTTGCCCTGATCGGACCATGGCTCAGCCCGCATCATTACGCGAGCACGGATTTCGAACACAGCTTCGTCGGCCCATTCGCAGGCGACTGGCACCTTTTCGGCACCGACGATCTCGGCAGGGACCTGTTCGTGCGCACGATGCTGGGCGTCAAGGTCACGTTATTCGTTGCCATTATCGCGAGCGTCGTCAGCCTCGGTATCGGTGTCGCCTACGGCGCGATCGCCGGCTACGTCGGCGGCAATGTCGATGCGGTCATGATGCGTATCGTCGACGCTTTATACGCGCTGCCATTCATTTTCTTTGTCATCCTGTTGATGGTCGTCTTCGAACGAAACTTCCTGCTGATCTTTGTCGCGATCGGCGCCATTAACTGGCTCGACATGGCGCGCATAGTCCGCGGCCAGACGCTGAGTCTGAAACAGCGGGAGTTTGTCGATGCCGCGCGCCTGATCGGCGTATCCGGACGCGGCATAATATTTCGCCACATCACGCCGAACCTGTTCGGCGTCGTCGTCGTTTACATGACACTCACCATTCCGCAGGCAATCCTGGTCGAATCTTTCCTGAGCTTTCTCGGCCTCGGCGTGCAGGAACCGCAAACGTCGCTCGGCGCGCTCGTCAATGGCGGCGTCGGCAATATGGAACGTGCGCCGTGGTTGTTACTGATGCCCGCAATTGTGCTGGCGCTGATCCTGCTGTGTTTCAATTTTCTCGGTGACGGCCTCCGCGATGCGGTCGATCCGAAAAAGAAGACCTGATGAGCCTGCTCGACGTCAAAGACCTGAGCATTCGCTACACGGACAAGCCGGTCGTCAACCAGCTGAGTTTTGCCGTTGCAGCCGGCGAGTCGCTGGGCATCGTCGGCGAATCCGGCTCCGGAAAAACGCAGACCGCGATGGCCGTGATGGGACTGTTGCCCGCCAACGCAGCAACCGGCGGCAGCATCCGCTTCGACGGCCAGGAGTTTCTCGGTAGCTCCGACGAAGTCATGAATCGCTATCGCGCCTGCCGCGTAGCGATGGTTTTCCAGGACCCGATGAAGGCGCTCAATCCGTACCTGACGATCGGTGATCAGTTACGTCGCATCTTGCTGGAGCATAAAATCTGCGCACCGCGCGAGGCACGGGAACGGACGCTGGCAATGCTGAAAAAGGTCGGTCTGCCGGACCCGGAACGGCAGTACGGCGTCTATCCGCACCAGCTTTCCGGCGGCATGCGTCAGCGCGCCATGATCGGGGCGGCCCTGATAGGGGAACCGGATTTACTTATCGCGGATGAGCCAACCACCGCGCTCGATGTCACGGTGCAGGCGCAGGTCCTGAATTTGCTGCGGGAACTGCGCACGCAATCGAATACGGCGTTGATCTTGATAACGCATGATCTCGGCGTGGTCGCGGGGAACTGCAATCGGCTCATCGTGCTGGACGACGGCCAGTTGCTCGAGCACGGCGCGACGGCAGAAATCTTTACGGCCCCATCGAATGAACGTACCGCAAGACTCATTGCGTGCTCACCGCGCCTGGATGTGACCGCGAGGATTTCGAGCCTGACCGGCGGTGCAAAACCCATCGTCGATATCGACAATATCTCCGTCAGCTTTCGCGAACGCCGCGCTGGCCGGTTTGGACATTTACATGCGCTGCGACCGTTGAGCCTGCAACTTGCGCCCGGGGAAACGGTTTCGATCGTCGGCGAGTCGGGATCGGGGAAAACGAGCCTCGCAAGAGCTGTCCTCGGTTTGATTCCGGCACAGAGCGGCACAGTCAGTTACGCCGGCAGCGAATTACCGGGCCCGGTGCAATCGCGACCGAATAAAGTTCGCCGCAACTTGCAAATGGTGTTCCAGGACCCGGCAAACTCGCTGAATCCCGCCATGCGCGTCGCGGAAATCGTCGCGGAACCGGTCGGTATTCATCAACCGAAGACGAAGAAAGCGGATCGCAACAAGCTGGTGAGTGAAATGCTGCGCCATGTCGGCCTGGGTCCCGAGTTGCAGGAAAGATTTCCACACGAACTGTCCGGCGGCCAGGCGCAAAGAGTCGCAATTGCCCGGGCGCTGATCATCAAGCCCAAAGTTCTGGTCTGTGACGAGGCAGTCGCGGCCCTGGATGGCACGATTCAAAGCGACATTCTGCACCTGCTGCAGGCGGAACAGGCGGATGCCGGGCTCTCACTCATATTTATTACTCACGATCTGTCGGTCGTCCGGCAAATCAGTCATCGCGTGATGGTCCTGTACATGGGAAGGGTGTGCGAGCTGGCGGGCAACGAGGAGCTGTTCAAACGGCCGAAGCATCCATATACCAAGGCGTTGTTGAGCTCTGTGCCGGTGCCGGACCCGACCGCTGCTCCGCAGGACGTGCCGGTCGCCGGCGAGGTGTCATCGATCCTGGATCCACCCAAGGGTTGCCCGTTTCATCCGCGCTGCCAGCATGCGGTCGCGCGATGCACCACCGAGATACCGAAACTCGAATCCGTTAATGGCACCAGGGTCGCATGCCACAGGGCGAAAGAACTCGATCTGAGTTACTAAGCGCAGTCGAAATTCAACCTCGGAGCGTCGCATGACAACACGGAAAGTAGCAATCGTAACGGCAGCTGGCAGTGGTATGGGAGCTGGCGCCGCCCGCAAACTGGCGGCGGACGGTTTTCGTGTCGCGATCCTCTCGTCCTCGGGCAAGGGTGAAGCATTGGCCGGAGAACTCGCCGGCATTGGCGTGACCGGGTCGAATCAGTCAATCGATGATCTGCAGAAATTAACTGAGCTGGCGGTTAACGAGTGGGGACGCGTCGATGTACTGGTTAACAGCGCCGGACACGGACCCAGGGGGCCGATACTGGAAATCTCCGACGAGGACTGGATCCAGGGAATGGAAACCTATTTTCTCAATGTTGTTCGGCCTACGCGGCTGGTTACGCCAATCATGCAGCAGCAGAAGTCCGGGGTAATAATCAATATTTCCACCTATGCCGTATTCGAGCCGGATCCGGCCTTTCCCACGTCCGGCGTATTTCGAGCCGGGCTTGCAGCATTTACAAAATTGTTCTCGGATCAATATGCTTCAGAAAACATCCGCATGAACAACATCTTGCCGGGTTTTATCGACAGCCTGCCGGAAAAAAAAGAGTTTCGCGACCGGATACCGATGCAGAGATACGGAAGAACCGAGGAAATTGCCGATGTCATTTCGTTTCTGGCTTCAGATGGTGCGGCGTACATAACGGGGCAAAATATACGGGTAGATGGCGGCATTACGCGTTCCATCTGAATTTCGAATCCTTTAGTCGATGAGCGCTTTGCCCGCGAAAGCGGACATGCGGCCAGACTTGCTGCAAAGGGTCGCTAACGATCCGAAGCGGACGCTCGGCTCAGTGGCAGGTTTGGCTCAGAACATGTCGCCCGATACCGCCAATTGTTGCTCCCATACTCATCTAATAGACTAGCGCCACCAGTTCTGTGAGGGCGCCGTTCCAATGAGCATGTTCGAATTTGTAACCGTCATGGTTTCCATGATCCTGGCGCTGTGCCTGGGCCAGCTCATGAGGAGCGCATCATTTCTGGCAAAGACGGATCGAGAAGTCATTTACTACCTGCCGCTTGTGCTGTGGTCTATCGTGGTGCTGCTGTCTGTTATCAATCACTGGTGGACATTGTGGGATCTACGTGACCTTGATTGGAGCTATGCATCATTCATTTACATTCTAGTAGCGCCTGTGCTGGTCACATTTGCAACGGGGCTGCTATCGCCGAGCCAGTCAAGTTCGGGCCCGATTGACCTGCGCGCGCATTACTCTAGAGTCCGCCGACTGTTCTCCTTGGTAATGGTCGGCTATGGAAGCATCATGTGGTTTGATGGCCCGCTGTTTGCCGGACAGGAGGTATTTGGAACCGTGGGAGCGCTGCATATCCCTATCATTGCGGCAGATTCCGTGCCTGCCATATCTGGCAATGACCGCGCAAACGCCCTTGCGGCAGGTGTCGTTCTTGCCGCTCTTCTAGTCGTGATGTTTGTACGATATTCGGCGATGTAGATTTACAGAGGAACTTATTGCCAACGGCAACTGCTGACCCTTTCTTGTTACTCACCTGCGGCCGCTTCTGGCCGTCTCCAGCCAGTGGCTTGGTTTGGCGTACAATGACGGCTTGTTACCCTTTGTTGCCTTTGGGTTGGTATTGTAGTTTCAGTCATTTCACGCGTGATGGAAGAAGATGTTGAACTGGGAAGCCATAGGCGCAGTGGGCGAGATTGTGGGAGCCGCCGCCGTCGTTGGGTCATTGGCATTTGTCGGTTGGCAGTTGCTGCAAAATACGGACGCGATTCGTACATCGACGTCTCAGAGCCACGTGGAGATGTATCTCCAGTTCGTCCGTAGTATTACTGACCAGCCAGACGTAGCTCGTATCTGGATGACCGGAATAGAGTCGGGGATGGCTGAATTCGATGACATCGAAAGAGTTCAGTTCATAAGCTTTTTGAGCGGGCTCTTTCGCTATTACGAAGTTTCGTTTATTCAGCACTCAAAAGGTAAGCTTGATCTGGAGCTATGGCAAAACGTAGAGACCCAGCTAACCAAGCTCGTAGTCAGTGCAGGTTTTCATGAATGGTGGTTGCTTCGGAGGGATTGGCATTCAGAGCGATTTCGATCGTTCATAGAACAGCTGGCAAAATCTCAGGCGAGCAAGCAGTTCGATATTTATGCTAAGTCCTGATATTTCTCTCGACACGACGCCTCTGCCCTACGGCGGTTTTTTTGTGACGCCAAGCGGCTGCTTGTGGCCGAAAGCGGACATTCGGCCAGACTTGGTCCAAAGGGCCGCTAACGACTCGAAGCGGACAGTTACGAATGATCAGTTAGTATCGCGGTAGCGATATAGTCGCTCATTTCTCCTAAGTCAAAACAACCAATAAGAATCGCCAATGTCTCGATTTGAATTCCTTTTTGTACTGATTTCCATTGTCGCCGGTCTCGCTTTAACCCGACTGTTGTCCGGATTGACGCAGTCTTTCAGGCGGTCCGAACGAAAGTTCGACGTTGCACACGTATTATTCTCGTTGGGAATTGTCGTGCTGCTTTTTAGTATTTGGTGGAATTCATTTCGTTGGGAAGGACGCGAGGTCTGGACATATCTAGAGTACTCACTACTTTGCATCTATATGTCGATGTTCTACGCGATGGCCGCGATATTGCATCCTCTCAATTCGCCGGTCGTGCCTCGTTTCGATGAAATCCGGATTCCGTTCTACGTCGTATTGATCCTGTACACTTTCATCGAAATTTTAATCGTATACGTCCGGGACGGCTATTTGTCGACTTGGAGCTATTTGCCGCTGGTTATTCATCTAAATGTGCTGGCCGGGATTGGCGTTTTTCTACGCAATCGCAGATTTGATCAGCTATTCGCCGCGTGGTACCTATTTATCAATATTGCGTTTCAGGTCACTGCTCGATTGATGGGCTGATGAACGACCGCTTTTGGGAAAAGCGGTCGTTTGGCAGAGTAGATCATATTCCCGGCATCGGGATCGGCATCGGCGCGCCGTTGACGTTCAGCAATCCCTGTGCGTATTCCGCATTCATGACGTAGTCCTCACCATCTCGTTGTAAGAGTCCCATCGTCACCAGGGAGCCGGCCTGCGGGTTCATCATCTGCACGAATTCAAACAATTCCGCCGGCATGCGGACGTCGGCCGTTGCCGTCATGGCAAGCAACACACTCGACCACGTGAAATCCGCATCTGGATCACCTTGCGCAACATCGACCGTCAGTTTCGTGGACAAGGTTCCCTGTGGAAATGTGACATCGAGTCGATTGATCCGCATTTCGGCGCCGGAAGCAACGATGTTCTGCAAATCACTTTCGATGCGCGGGAACATTTCTGCAAGCGCCATTTGCGGATCCGCCGAGGTCTGCGCTTCCCGGAATGCCGCGGCAACGACCTGCACTGACGCGGCATCCAGCCGATATAGCCCCAGATCAAAGTCGAAGTCCAATGCGCCAACGCCCGGGATGGAGATCTCGTCGATGCCTGTCGTGGTAGTCACGTTCAGCCGGGCATCTTCTATGTTTGCGTCCGAGGTAAACGACATGTTGCCGACCGTCATGCGAGACCCCGGACTTTCGAGTTCCATCGATTGCAAGGTGAATTCGGCAGTGCCCACATTGAATCCGTACTCGCTCCTGACCTGATCCGCGGCAATGGAAATGGCGCCGATGCGGATGATGTCGGTGCCGTCGGAGACCGTCAGCGGTTCGATCCGCCCGCTACTGGAAAAAACGCCGCCGGCCCAGTCTGTGTGCAAGCTCACATCGGCCCCCTGCCATTGCATACGCACGTCTTCGAACTCGAAGTCACCGGCTTCGAGCAGGTAGCGCGAGTCGCTCGCGCCGCTCAAGTGGACGTTGCTGAATAGCTTGCCCGGCAAGGGCACGAGTTCGCCGTTACCGGGATCGAGCTGGAAGGTCGATACCGTACTGGCGAGACCCGGCGAGAGGGAGCCGGCTTCCCTGCCCAGCGAAGCAATCGGCACCAGCCCGTGATCCAGCCGCGTATCGATGATGAGGGAGGGCAATTCCTGGTTACCGGTCTGTTCCTGGTAGTGCCGCGCTGCTTCACTGAAAGCAGTGCCACTGATGACGACGCGATGACGCCCTTCGGAAGTAAACCAGCCGCGGTCGAAACTTTCTGTGCGGAACTCGATTGCACCGGCCTCGCTCTCGGCCCATTCGATGTTTTCCTCGAGGTTCTTCTCGGCGATGCGTCCCACGATGCCCGGCGACACCAGGACGATAACCGCAAGCAATACCAGTAAAGCCACCAGCCAACGTTTCACGTCATTCCCTCTTTTGGGCCATTGATCGGGCGGATGCTAGCATGGCAGGGTAAAAAGTCCCGGAATTCGGACCGATTATTCCGGCGCTAATATGAATCCGTGGGGGCAGGCATGGAAAACTTTCGTGCGTATCGCATCGACCAGCAGGACGGCAAGATCGTTGCCGGCTTTACGACCCTGTGTGTGGACGACCTGTCCGCCGGCGATGTCGTCATCAAGGTCAGCCACTCGACCATAAACTACAAGGACGCGCTGGCGGCCACCGGTGCGGGCAAGATCCTGCGCAGCTTTCCGCTCGTCGGCGGCATCGACCTGGCGGGCACGGTGGTCAGCTCGGACGACGAGCGCTTTTCCGAGGGCGATGCCGTGCTGGTCAACGGCTGCGGACTCAGCGAAACCTGTGACGGCGGCTACGCCGAGTACGCCCGCGTCAAAGCGGATTGCATCGTGCCGATCCCTGAAGGCATGAATGCCGCGGAGGTCATGCAGATTGGCACCGCGGGATACACCGCCGCACTCGCCATTCATCGCATGGAACAGAACAATCAGACGCCGGAGGCCGGTGCGGTCGTCGTGACCGGGGCGACCGGCGGCGTGGGCAGCATCGCGGTCGATATGCTGGACGGGCGCGGTTACGAGGTGGTCGCGGTTACCGGCAAGGCGGAGCAAAGTGACTACCTGAAAAGCATCGGCGCCAGGGAAATACTCATTCGTGACGACATCGATCTGGGCAAGCGCCCGCTAGAGAAAGCGCAGTGGGGCGGGGCCATCGATAATCTCGGCGGCGATTACCTGACCTGGCTGACGCGCACGATGCAATACGGCGGCAATATCGCGAGCATCGGCCTCGCGGCGAGCCACGAACTCAATACGACCGTCATACCCTTCATACTCAGGGCCGTGTGCCTCTTGGGCATCAACTCGGTCGATACGCCCAGGGAGCTCCGCCTGCGCGTCTGGGAGCGCATCGGCAGCGACCTCAAGCCGCGGCATCTCGGCATCATCGGCAGCCGCAGCATCAGCTTCGACGAGTTGCCGGATGCGTTTCAGGCGTATATTGACGGCAAAGTGACGGGCCGAACTCTCGTGGAAATATGCTGAGTGGAACCGACCGCGGTCTGCAATTTGGGAATGACCCGCTCGCTGGTTTAAAATCGCGCCCCCGGAAATTTTAATCGACATTAAAATTTTCACTGGAAACTGTTCTGAGGACCCGATATGAGCGCAGGCGCTCGCTTCTGGAAGGCGCTCGAGGCGGAGAAGCCGCTGCAGGTGGTCGGCACGATCAACGCCTATGCCGCCTTGCTCGCCGAAAAGGCCGGTTTCCGCGCGATCTACCTCTCCGGCGCGGGCGTCGCCAACGCCTCGTTCGGGCTGCCCGACCTTGCGATGACCACGCTGGGTGACGTTTGCGAGGACATTCGCCGCATCAGCTACGCGACCGAACTGCCGCTGCTGGTGGACGCGGATACCGGCTGGGGCGACGCGTTCATGATCGGTCGCACCGTCCGCGAAATGAGCCGCGCCGGCGCGGCAGGCTGCCATATCGAGGACCAGGTCGGCGTCAAGCGCTGCGGGCATCGCCCCGGCAAGGCGCTGGTCGAGGCACAGGAGATGGCGGATCGAATCAAGGCGGCTGTCGATGCGCGCACGGACGGAAAATTCGTCATCATGGCGCGCACGGATGCACACGCCGTCGAGGGCCAGCAAGCGGCACTCGACAGGGCGGCGACCTATGTCGAAGCCGGCGCAGACATGGTATTCGCCGAGGCGCTGACAACGCTGGATGAATACCGCCAGTTCACGTCGAGCATCTCCGCCCCGGTGCTCGCGAACCTGACGGAATTCGGCATGACGCCGATGTTTACGACCGACGAGCTTGGCGAGGCCGGGATCGGGCTCGTGCTTTATCCGCTGTCGGCTTTTCGTGCCATGTCCAGGGCAGCGGCGCACGTGTACACGACGCTACGCGAGCAGGGAACGCAAAAAGCCGTGCTCGACAGCATGCAGACGCGCGATGAACTTTATGAAGTACTCGGCTATCACGAATACGAGCGCAAGCTCGATCAACTGTTCGCCGACCAGGGGCTAAGCAAAAAGAAAGACTAAACGAGCGGAGTTATGCATGGCAGCAAGTAAGAAAACGGGTGGACTTGCCGGTGTTACTGCCGGCGCAACGGCATTGTGCACTGTCGGCAAGGAAGGCGCCGGCCTGACCTATCGCGGCTACGATATCTATGATCTTGCCGATAATGCGAGTTTCGAAGAAGTCGCCTATCTCCTTTTATATGGTCATCTGCCGAATCGCAGCGAGCTCGACGCCTACATCACCAGACTGCAATTGAAGCGCGGGTTGCCTGGCCAGCTGAAGCAGGTGTTGGAGATGATCCCCGCCGACGCGCATCCGATGGACGTGCAGCGGACCGGCGTGTCATTCCTCGGCAATATCGAGCCCGAAGGCGATTTCAGCAATCAGCAGGACACGGCCGATCGATTGCTCGCGTGCCTGCCGTCAATCCTGCTGTACTGGCATCGTTTCCACACCGACGGCAAACGCATCGACACGGAAACAGATGACGACAGCGTCGCCGGCCACTTCCTGCACATGCTTCACGACAAGCCGCCCAGCGATTTTCATCGCCAGTGTCTTGCCACGACACTTATTTTATATGCGGAACATGAGTTCAATGCTTCGACCTTTGCCGGGCGCGTCATTACGGCCACGCTGTCCGACATGCATTCGGCCATTACCGGCGCGATCGGCGCGCTTCGGGGACCGTTACACGGTGGCGCGAACGAAGCGGCGATGGAGCTGATCCAGAAGTTCAGCTCGGCACAAGAGGCGACGCAAGGCGTGCTCGGCATGCTGGAGCGCAAGGAACTGATCATGGGCTTCGGCCATCGCGTGTACACCACGTCCGATCCGCGTAACTCGGTCAACAAGAAAATGTCTCGCGCGCTGGCGGAAGAAAAAGGCGACCTGACGCTGTACGAGGTTTCCGAAGCGATAGAGAAAGTCATGTGGGACGAGAAGAAACTGTTCGCCAACGCGGACTTTTTTGCCGCCAGTGTCTACCACTTCATGGGCATACCCACGTACCTGTTTACGCCGATATTTGTTTGCTCGCGGATCACCGGCTGGGCCGCGCACGTCATGGAACAACGCGCGGACAACAAGCTCATCCGGCCGGCGGCCGATTACATCGGGCCGGGACTGCAGAAATTCGTGCCTATCGAGGACCGATGACCGCACACGATATACGCTCGGCCGAGCGACCCGAGCCGGACCAGGTACTGGTCGATATCGCGAATTACGTTTGCGATTTTGAAATCGACAGCGACCTTGCTTACGAGACCGCGCATTACTGCCTGATGGACACGCTGGCTTGCGGCTTCCAGGCACTCGACTACCCGGCGTGCACCAAGTTGCTGGGCCCGGTCGTGCCCGGCGCGACGCTGCCCGGCGGTGCGCGAGTGCCGGGGACCTCTTACGAGCTGGACCCGGTGGCGGCAGCGTTCAACATCGGCGCCATGATTCGCTGGCTGGATTTCAACGACACCTGGCTGGCCGCCGAATGGGGCCACCCGTCCGACAATCTCGGCGGCATTCTCGCGACGGCCGATTACCTGAGCCGCATTGCCCGCGCAGAGGGCAAGGATCCACTGACGATGCGGGATGTGCTCACGGCGATGATCAAGGCCCACGAAATTCAGGGCGTGTTCGCCCTCGAAAACAGCTACAACCGGGTCGGTCTCGATCACGTGCTGTTGGTGCGGGTTGCGACGACAGCCGTGGTTAGCGGACTGCTCGGCGGCGATCGCGACACGGTTAGCAATGCGGTGTCGCACGCGTGGATCGATGGCGGCGCCCTGCGCGCCTACCGGCACGCCCCGAATACCGGCTCGCGAAAAAGCTGGGCGGCGGGCGATGCGACCAGCCGCGGTGTGCGGCTCGCGCTGATCGCCATGACCGGAGAAATGGGTTACCCCTCTGCGCTGAGCGCTAAAACATGGGGCTTCTACGACGTGCTGTTCAAAGGCAAGTCGTTCACGTTTCCGCAAGGCTACGGCAGCTATGTCATGGAAAACATCTTGTTCAAGATTTCCTATCCGGCGGAGTTCCACGCCCAGACGGCAGTCGAGGCGGCGATGGCACTGCATCCCGAGCTAAGGGATCGGCTCGACGACATAGAAAAAGTGCTGATCGAGACCCAGGAACCGGGCGTACGCATCATCGACAAGACGGGGCCGCTCGACAACCCGGCGGACCGCGATCATTGCATCCAGTACATGGCAGCCGTGCCGATGATATTCGGCCGCCTCACAGCCGCGGATTACGAGGACGAGGTAGCAAGCGACGCCCGCATCGATGCACTGCGCGACAAAATGGAAGTCAGGGAAAACAAGGATTTTACCAAAGACTATTTTGATCCCGACAAGCGGTATATCGGGAACGCGATACAGGTGTTCTTCAAGGATGGCTCGACGACAGAGCGCGTTGCGGTCGATTATCCAATCGGCCACCGGAAACGGCGCGAAGAGGGCATCCCGGTATTGAGGGAAAAATTTGAAACAAGCCTTGCCGCAAGATTGCGCGACGGGCAATGGGCGGAGCTTAATGAACTTTGTGCAAACCGGGACAGGCTGGCCGCAGTCCCCGTCGACGACTTTATGGCCTTACTGGTCGCCTGATATGCCCACCGGCCGGGAGCGAAAATGAGATCAATACACAAATCGATAATCGGCGTCGCCATGCTGGTGGCGGCTGTGGCGAGTGCCGCGGTTGCCGTGCATCGCAGCGAAGCGAACAACGGCAAGCTGATCATGGAAGACATACCGGCGATTCCCGAGTCGATCGTCAACGATCTGAATCGGTTTCAGAATGTGCGATCAGCCAGTTTCAGGGACTGGGCGGAAGACGGCCGGGGCGTTTACGTCTCGACGCGTTTTGCGGATGTCGAGCAGATCCACCGGGTCGACATGGCCGGCGGCGCCCGCAAGCAAATCACTTTCTTCAAAGAGCCGGTGGGTGAGGTGAGCAGGCAGCCGGGCGGCCGCAACCTGATCTTCACCCGCGACACCGGCGGCAGCGAGTTCGCACAAATTTTCATGCTGGACCCGGCGGATGGCACTACCACGTTGCTGACCGACGGTGAATCACGAAACGGCACAACCGCGTGGGACCGTCAGGGCAGGCGGCTGGCGTACCAAAGCACACGCCGCAACGGTGCCTCGAACGACGTCTGGATCATGGATCCGGGCAATCCGGCCACAGCGGAACTGATCCTCGAATCCCCGGACGGCAGCTGGTGGGGTCCGGTAGAATTTTCGGAATCCGGCAGCAAGCTGCTGATCGAAAACTACCTAAGCATTAATGATGCGCGCGTTTACCTGCTCGACCTCGATACGCGCGGGTATGCGCTCATGGCCGGCGGTGCTGAAAATACGAGCTTTAATTACGCGCTGGCTTTTGACGCGGATGCTGGCGGATTCTGGTTCATTACCGACCAGGAGGGGGAATTCCAGCAGCTTGCGTGGCAATCGCTCGAAGCCGGCGCAGAGCCGGAGATCATTAGTTCGGATATTCCATGGGACGTCAATGACGCCGAGATCAGCCATGATCGCAGCCGAATTGCCTTTGCCGTCAATGAGAGCGGCCGGTCGCGACTGTATCTGCTGGACGCCACATCGAAACGCTATCGAAGCATCGACAACATACCGACCGGGCTGATATTCGGCCTCGGTTTCAGTCCCGACGATCGTTATCTTGCGATGACCCTGAATACCGCCCGGACGCCGAGCGATACTTTCGTACTGGATCTCGGCAACGCGCCACTGGAATACGGCGAACTGGTGCGCTGGACCACCAGCGAAGTCGGTGGTCTGGATACCGCCACGTTTCGTGCACCCGAGCTGATCGAATACCCGACGTTCGACAATGACGGCGATGCCCGCAGGCAAATCCCCGCATGGGTTTACAAACCTGCCGGCGAGGGACCGTTCCCGGTGGTCGTCTCGATACACGGCGGTCCCGAGGGACAATCCAGGCCAAGATTCAGCAGCACGTATCAGATGTGGCTGCAGAAACTCGGCGTTGCGATTGTTATTCCGAACGTGCGCGGTTCGGCCGGTTACGGCAAGAGCTACCTCAAACTCGATAACGGCTTCAAACGCGAAGACTCTGTCCGCGACATCGGCGCGCTGCTCGACTGGATAGCGACGCAAGCGGATCTGGACAAGAACCGCGTCGCTGTGTTCGGCGGCAGTTACGGTGGATACATGGTGCTGGCCAGTGCCGTCCACTACAGCGACAAGCTGAAGGCGGCGGTCGATATCGTCGGTATAAGCAGCTTCGTGACTTTTCTCGAAAACACGCAGGATTATCGTCGCGACCTGCGACGGGTCGAATATGGCGATGAACGGGATCCGGAAATGCGCGCGCACCTCGAGAAAATCAGCCCATTGAACAATGTAGCCAGGATCGCCATCCCGATGCTGATCGTGCAGGGGCAAAATGATCCGCGAGTGCCGGTGACCGAATCGGAACAGATCGTCGCCGCGCTGCGCAGCCAGGGGCAGCCTGTCTGGTACATGAATGCACTCAACGAAGGACATGGATATCGCAAGAAGGAGAATCGCGACATATACCAGCAAGTAACGGTGTTGTTCTTGAAGGAACACCTTGTCGGAGGCGATTGAACGGTAGTTGGTGGACACGAACGAGCTGGTTGCGTCGATAACGGCAGGAATTCGAGAGCTGCGGCAGGAATTGCCCCCTGCGGCGATCGCGGATATGGCGCATCTGCTGCAAGAGCTCGAGCGCTGGAACGCGCGCGTCAATCTGACCGCCATTCGCGAGCCGGAGGCCATGGTTGCCGGCCATATTCTGGACAGCCTGACGGTCCGGCCGCTGCTCGAGGGCCGGCGCGTCCTGGATGTCGGCACCGGCGCCGGATTTCCCGGGCTGCCGCTCGCGATTGCGGAGCCGGAGATCGAGTTCGTGCTGCTGGACAGCAATGGCAAAAAGTTAGGATTCGTGCGGCATGTCATTGCCGAGCTTGGCTTGCGCAACGCGACCGCCGCGCATGCACGCGCGCAGGACTATGCACCCGGCGAGCGCTTTGATACGGTGATTGCCCGGGCGCTGGCATCCATACAAAAATTACTGGAACTGGCGGGGCATCTGCTTGATAAGGAAGGTGTGCTGCTGGCGCTGAAGGGGAAACATCCGGCCGCAGAGCTGGAGCAGATCAGGGACATACCCGGCTGGACATACGAAGTGACCGAACTGACCGTACCAGGACTGGCATCGCATGCGCGGCATGTGGTTTGCCTGCGCAAGACTGACACCGTATGAGCCGCATAATCGCCATCGCAAACCAGAAAGGCGGCGTGGGCAAGACCACGACCTGCGTCAATCTTGCCGCCTCGCTCGCGGCCACGCAGCGTCGTGTGCTGCTGATCGACATGGATCCGCAGGGCAATGCCACCATGGGTTGTGGCATCAACAAGATGGAACTCGAACGCTCTACCTGCGACGTGTTGCTCGGCGAGGAAAGCGCCGCTGACACCATCGTGTCGGCACCGATCGGCGGCTTTGCCGTGCTGCCGGGCAACGAAGACCTGACGCTCGCGGAAGTAAAGCTTTTGCAGGAAATCGGCCGTGAACTGCGACTCAGAAAAGCATTGATACCAGTCCGCGGCCTCTACGATTTCGTCCTGATCGATTGCCCGCCTTCGATCAACATGCTCACCGTCAATGCGCTGACTGCGGCCGACGGGGTGCTGATCCCGATGCAGTGCGAGTACTACGCGCTGGAAGGACTGAGTGCTTTACTGAATACCATCGAACAGGTCCGCAGCACGGTAAACCCCGGGCTGGAAGTATTCGGCTTGCTGAGGACGATGGTCGATCCCCGCATCAATCTGTCCAACGAGGTCTCCGATCAACTCATTGCGCATTTCGACGACAAGGTATTCCGCACGGTCGTGCCGAGAAACGTGCGGCTTGCGGAGGCACCGAGTTTTGGCATGCCGGTTCTGTACCACGACAAATCCTCGCGCGGCGCGCTCGCCTATCTCGCACTTGCCGGCGAGATACTGCGTCGCGAGGATGCCCGCCAGCTGAAGGCGGGATAGGCTAAACTGACAGGAAAACTCACCCTGGTGGAACACAGCACAGGCATGGCGAAAAAGAAAAGACTCGGCCGCGGCCTCGACGCATTGCTCAGCAAGCCGATCGCTGACACTTCCGCCGTTACAGGACACGAGGCTGACAGCCTCAAGAAAATCCCGATCGAACTGTTGCAACGCGGCGCATATCAGCCGCGCGTCGACATGCGACAGGACACGCTTGAAAGTCTCGCGAAATCGATCAAGGCACAGGGAATCGTGCAGCCGATCGTCGCGCGGCCCTTAAAGAAACAAAACGGCAAGACGCAACGCTACGAAATCGTTGCCGGCGAACGCCGCTGGCGCGCAGCGCAATTGGCCGGGCTTGCTGAGGTTCCGGCGGTCGTGCGCGACGTCAGCGACGATGCGGCGATTGCCACGGCGCTGATCGAAAACATACAGCGGGAAGACCTGAATCCCCTCGAAGAAGCCAGGGCGCTTGACCGATTGATACGCGAATTCGATCTGACGCACGAGGAAGGCGCAGAGGCTATCGGTCGCTCGCGATCGAGCGTCAGCAACCTGCTGCGTTTGCTCGATCTGTCCGACAAGGTGAAACCGATGCTCGAGTCGCGGCAACTCGAAATGGGACACGCGCGGGCGTTACTTTCGATAAGCAGCAAGACGCAACAGTTCGATGCTGCGCGGCAGGTCGTCAAGAAAGGATTATCGGTTCGCGAAACTGAACAACTGGTTCGACGGGTGCTTGCAAAACAGGCGGGCAAGAAAACCAAGTCCGCTGACACACGGTCTGACGCGAACATCCGCAAACTCGAGGTCGATATTTCGGGCAAGCTCGGCGCCAAAGTGCGAATCTCGCACACGAGCAAGGGCGCCGGCAAACTCGTCATCAGCTACAACAGTCTCGACGAACTCGACGGCATCCTGAAGCACATCAAGTAAAGAATCGCGGCTAAAGCCGCTCCCACGCTTCTAAAAGCAGATGTGGGAGCGGCTTTAGCCGCGAACCAGAAAATAGCCTCTAAGGGACATTGGTGCCCGGCAGGCAATCTGCTATCCAGCTTCTATACTTAATGGAATAGCGACACGGAACTCGGCAAGCGCTTCGAAAGCGCACTCGCGACCAATACATCTTCCCGGGAGAAAGCCTATGTTTGGTTTTCATGGCCCTCTAAATTCGTCGACCTTGGCGATATGTGTTTCAGCTACAACTCTTCCATGCGTTGCGCTATCCCAGCAGTCTGATTCTGCTGCAGCGCCGGGATTTCCGGCTGAATCGCGGGTGCTCGAGGAGATCATTGTTACGGCGCAGAAAAGAGAACAAAGCTTGAGTGATGTGGGCATTACCGTGAATGCATTTTCCGCGCAGGACATCGAGGACAACAGAATTCTCACCAGCCAGGATATTGCCGCAATTACCCCGAATCTGACGATCGTCAATCAATTTGGAGAGTCTCTTCCCACCTATCACTTGCGAGGTGTCGGGTTGAATGACTTCAGTACGAACAACACGAGTACCGTCGGGATTTATGTCGATGGTGTGTTTCAAACCTCGCCCGCGATGCACGGTTTTCAGCTATTCGATCTCGAGCGAATCGAGGTACTGAAAGGTCCGCAAGGAATCCTGTATGGCAGAAACACGACGGGTGGTGCTATTAATTTCATTGCTGCCAAGCCGACAGACACGCCTGACGGTTATTTTGAGGTTGAATATGGGACTTATGAAGAGGGAAGGCTGGAAGGGGCATACGGGAATGCGATTTCCGAAAATCTCGCAGGGCGCATAGCATTCTCTTATGCTTTTGGTGACGGCTATGTCAAAAACAGAGTCACCGGTAACGATTTGCAAGCTCGCAACAAGGGTGCCGCGAGAGTATTGCTGGAATGGACACCGACCGAGCAAACGAGCGTCTTATTCAACGTTCACGGTGGAGTAGATCGTTCTGATGGGGGTTCGTCTCAGCAGCAGGGGCTGTTGGATCCTGCCGGATTAGCGCCTGTAAACCCGATTTTGTTGCCCCAGTGCGGGCCGTTAATGTCCGGGGAGCGTTTCGATTTTGGATCTACGCCAGGGCAGTGTGTTGACCCTTTCGGCTATTTTGACGCTGACAACGATGTGTTTGCCGGTGACTTCGACTTTGAGCCTGTTCAGGAAGACGAGTTCATTGGCGCTTCGGTTACGGTCGACTGGGGCATCAATGATCATTACGGCCTTATCTCAATTTCCGCATTCGAGTCTTATGACCGATTTACTAGCGCCGAGGTCGATTCATCGCCGCTGCCGCTTCTTCACACCAATTTTGCAGATTCGATCGAACAATTTACACAGGAATTGAGACTGAATTTCGACGGCGACAGATTGCGCTGGACAGCCGGCCTTTATTATTCGCACGATAGCATAGAGACGACTAACGACGATGCTTGCCTGGATGATAATCCCGGAGCGCCGTTTCCCGTGTTTTGCAGGGTTGGAGATTTTCGCCAGGATCTACAGCAAACAACGAATGCTGCTGCGATTTTCTTTCACACTGAGTACCTTCTCGGCGACACCTGGAATCTGACATTGGGCGGCCGCTATTCATATGCAAACACGGATTTCGATCTGGAACTTGTTGCCGAAGATTTTTTCCTGCTTGTATCCGGCGGTGCGTTCGCAGGACCTGTACTGAATCCGGTCGACGAAGAATCATTCAACAGCTTTTCCTGGAAAGTCGGGCTCGATAAAAATGTGTCCGAAGACATTTTGCTATATGGGCTCGTCAGCGAAGGGTTTAAGACGGGTGGATTCGCCGGTGCTTTCGCATTGGGAGGGTCGGAGCAACTATTGCCTTTCGATGATGAATCAATTCTTGCTTACGAAATCGGATTCAAGTCAACCGGTTTGGGCAACAGGCTGCGCTTCAACGGTGCCGCGTTTTATTACGATTACCGGGATGTCCAGCTGTTTTCGGCATTTACGTCAGCGGCCGGTGAATCGATTCAAGTTTTAAATAATGGTGCGAATGCGGAAATCCTGGGAGTAGAAGCTGAAATTGTCTATCTACCGACGGATGCCCTGGAGTTATCTGGCACATTTGGCTGGCTGGACCATGAACTGAAAGACTTTCAAGTCGATCCCACACAGCCACCGGTACCAGGCATTCCTGGACCGGCCGATGCGAATGGCAACAATCTGGCAAATTCACCAGATATCAATCTTAATGGCGCAGTCAAATATGTCTGGAGTCTCGATCAGGGTGACATCGCATTGCGTGCCAATTTCCATTATCAATCCGAAGTGTTTTTTGACACGTTCAATCAGCCATTTCTGTCAGAGGATGGGTATTGGCTGGTCGACGCAAGTCTCACCTATACCTTGGGTGATGGAACCTATGAGTTCGGTATTTGGGGCCAGAACCTGTTCGAAGAGGAGCGAATGACAAGCGGATTCCCGTTTCAATTTTCAGGATTCAACCTCGTCTATGTTAACCAGCCGAGACGCTACGGCGTAAGTTTTCGTTACAACTTCTGATAATTAACGCGTTGAACGATTGCGCGTATCAGCGAGACCTTTAAAGACGATCCGACTCCGGGAAGTTCATGCGGCGCAGCAGGTCCTGGAAGCGAGGGTCGGCGCGCAAGGGGTCGAGCCGCGGCTCCACCTGCAGATACACCATCCATGGATTGCGGTCCATGTAGGCTCTTTCCAGCCACTGCAGCGCTTCATCGATTTCTCCGAGGCCGGTGTGGATAACTGCAAAGCCATACGGCAGGACGTAGCGTTTTTTCGCCAGGAGGTGCATTTCATCGAGAATTTTCTGTGCCCCCGCGGTTTTTCCTGTCGCCGCATAGGCATTTCCCAGGCTCCAGAGAAACTCCGTGTTGCCAGGGGAAAGAGCCAGCGCTTGTTCCATGTTGTCAATTGCTTCCTGAAACATGCCGCTCTGTAAATAACTCCAACTAAGTCGTTCATTTACGTAGGGATGTGCGAGATTTAAATTGACGGCTTCCTGTAACTGAGCGATTGCCTTGTCATATTGTCGGGACAAGTAGTACGCATCCGACGCGGTGATATACGCGCCAACCTCAAGCGGATTCAGATCGATTGCGCGTCGGATGCTGGCGTGAGCTTCGTCCGGACGTTTCATGGCTGTCAGGAACCATGTGTAAACATGATGTGAATCAAAGTGGTTCGGATTCAGCCTGAGGGCCAGCTGGAATTCTTCTTCGGCCTGTTGCCAATTCCAGTCATGATAGTAAAGCACCGCTGCATTTATTGAATGAGCATCGGCCAGGTTGCTGTCGATTGCCAGCGCCAGCGCCGCTTCAGCCCGCACCGTTCGGTAAGCATCACGCGGATGAATGACGCCAAAGAAAGCCTTTTCCCTGTGACTCTGAGCTAAGCCCACATGGGCTTCTGCGTACTGCGGGTCAAGCGCGATAGCCTGTCGGAAATAGCTGATGGCTTTTTCCTGTTCCGTTGGTTCCCACCGGGCATTGTGGTGACGTCCCAAGAGGTAGAGTCGGTATGCCTCGGGATTGACCGCTCTATCACTACTCAGACGGGCTGCTTCCTCCGGAGTCACCGCGATTTGGATTTCTTGTGCGATGACGCTTGCGACTTCGCTGTGCATTGCCAGGACGTCGCTAAGATCGCGATCGTAGTTATTAGCCCACAGGTGCACGTCGGTTGCAGCCTCGACCAATTGCACCGTGATCCTCACCTGCTCTCCTATTTGCAGCGCCGACCCTTCAACCACGGCGTCTACATTTAACTTGCGTGCGATCTCCGGCAGAGGCTCGTTCGTATCTTTGAACTGCATAACCGATTGACGGGAGGTCACCCGCAGTGCGCCAATCTTGGAGAGTTCGGTAATTAACGTCTCTGTCATCCCATCGGCGAAGTATTCCTGCTCCGCGTCACCACTCAGGTTTTCGAGCGGCAGTACAGCAATCGAACGAATGTTTATCGAGGGCGCGGTGCCAAAATCGATCCACCTGAATCGTTCCGCCGCAAACAATGTGACGGCCACCATCAGCACGCCAATGATCACGAAATCAATCTGTCGGCCTGCGTATGCCGGGATCGATTCGCCTTCGGCAACCTGCGCGGTACGTTTCACACCCTGGGTCGTAACGTCGAAGACCCAGGCGAGAATCAGGACAACCGGAAAGCCGACGGCAAGGGCGCTTACGATTGCGCGCATTGCCCAGGACGGCGCTGCAAATGTATCAAGCAAAATGTCCGAAACCTGCACCAGGAGCCACGCAACGACGGCGTAGGCAGCGCCGCTGCGGAATACATTGCGACGTCGAAGTTCTATGATGAACTGCGAGATACTGGCCATAGCAGGCTCCCACCATCTTAGCTAAGAGTAGCCTAGTCAGATGCCAGATTCAGTCGAAATCCCTGCGAGGCTTGAGTTTATGGGCCTGTTTTGCCCCGGGAAAGTCAGGTTTTATGCAGGAGCCCTTGCAAGATCTTCACGCAGGGTGCGCGTCGCCAGGTAATAATGACCGGCACACCACAGGTTGACGAGCACCATGGCGACCAGGGCGTAGCGGATCGAGAGATCGCCGAATTCGGGTCTCAGCGAATCACTCAACATGCCGGTCATCATCGGGCCGAGCCCTAGCCCGATCAGGTTCAATACGAAAAACAAAATAGCGGATGCCTGGGCGCGCATGCGTAATCCGACGAGGCCGTGCGTCATTGACAGGCAGGGGCCCAGATACATACCGCCGATTACCGAGGGTATGAACCAGGTAACGGCAGCGGCAACGCCGGTGTTCGCCAGCAGCAGGCTGAACCAGTAAAAGGGAATTGCGGCGATCGTCGAGATAAGCGGTACCCAGATGTGCCAGCGGGAATCGCCGTAGCGGTTGGCCAGGCGATCGGAAAGGTAACCGCCGCCATAAGTGCCGAGCAAGCCGCCGAATCCGGCGACGAGACCGAGTATGGCGCCGATCTGCTCGATCGGCATTGCGTGAACGCGCACCAGGAATATCGGCAGGAACGCGCCGAGCCCGTAGGTGACGAAGGCATGCAAGGCGCAACCCAGTGCAATGTGCCTGAATGATTTGCGCACCCACAAAATGTTCAACACTTCCGAGAATGACGCGGGCACGACATCGGACCTGGCCTCAGCGAGGCCGCGCGGCGGCTCGTGTACCAGGAATCGCACCATGAGCGCGAGTATGAGGCCCGGCAGACCGACGACGACAAAAGCAACCCGCCAGCTGAACTCCGATGCGAGGTAGCCGCCAACAACGTAACCGACCAGCACGCCACCGTATATGCCGAGCGAATAGATCGATAGTGCAGTCGCCCTTTTGTCGGCGGGAAAAATATCCGAGATGATCGAATGTGCCGGCGGACTGCCGCCGGCTTCACCAACGCCGACGCCGGCTCTGGCCAGGAACAATTGCCAGAAATTCTGGGCAGCCCCGCAGAGTACGGTCATCGAACTCCAGACCGCTACCGCCAGCGCGATGATGTTACGGCGCACGCTGGCATCCGCCCAGCGCGCGATGGGCATTCCCAGCGTGGCGTAGATCGCCGCGAAGGCGATGCCGGACAACATGCCGAACTGCGTGTCGCTCAGGCCGAGGTCTCGCACAATCGCGTCGCCGAGAATATTCACGATCTGGCGATCGAGAAAATTGAACACGTAAACAACGGTGAGCAGGCCGAGCACGAAATTGCGATAGCCGGGGCGGCTATATGCGTCCCTGGCCTGCTGCAATCTTCGTGCGTGAGATTCGTCCGCCGCCTCGGTCACCTGTTTCCCCGTCGTTCTTCTTCAATGCCGGCTGCGCTTGACAGGTTATCACGCGGGCGTCTATGTAGAGGTACCCAGAAGCAGCCCAGGGGAAAGCCATGCGCAAGTTCAGCTGCCTGGTGCTGGCATCACTGTTCGCCAGCCAGGCAATCGCCGATGAGCACACAACAATCATTCACGCAGGCACTCTGCTCGCGGTGCCGGGCGAAGCACCGGCAAGCAATCAATCGATAATCGTCGAGGGCAAGCAGATTGCGCGGCTGGAAAACGGATTTGTCGATCCTGAAAGCGTATCGGGAACCGTCACGCTGTTAGACCTTTCCGACAAATTCGTACTGCCGGGCCTGATGGACATGCACGTACACCTCCTGGGCGAACTGGGCCCCAACTCGCGCACGGATCTGTTGCACGTAACGACGTCGATGCAGGCGCTGCAAGGCGCCATGCATGCGAAACGCACCCTGCATGCAGGTTTTACGACGGTGCGCGATCTTGGCGGCAAACCCGAGGCGATCTATGCGCTCAGGGACGCGATCAACCAGGGCTACCTGCCAGGCCCCAGAATTTTCGCGGCCGGTAGCTCACTGGCAGCAACCGGCGGCCACGGCGATGTCGATGGTGTCAAGGCGGAGTTGCTGACGCTGTGGACACCCGAGACAATATGCGACGGCCCCTATGATTGCCGGAGGGCGACGCGGCACGCGATCAAGTACGGCGCCGACTGGGTCAAGGTGACGGCAACAGGCGGCGTGCTGTCCGACACGGCGACCGGCACCGATCAGCAGATGACGGATGACGAGCTCAGGGAAATCGTGCAAACCGCGCACGCGCTGGGCATCAAGGTCGCCGCACACGCGCATGGCACGGACGGCATCAATGCGGCACTGCGCGCCGGCGTCGACACCATCGATCACGGATCTTTTCTCGACAAAGAATCGATACGTTTATTCAAACAGACGGGCGCCTGCCTGGTTCCCACATTATCGCCAGGCTACAAGATTCCATCGCAAATGGATGGCAATCCGTTTTTCACCGAAGCGATAAAGGCGAAAGCCCACGCGGCTGCGGGGGCGTCAAAAGCAAACTTCGGCAGCGCTTACAAAGCCGGTGTCACAATAGCATTCGGTACCGACTCGGCCGTTACCAAACATGGTGAAAATGCTGAAGAATTTGCGATGATGGTGGAGCAAGGTATGACGGAGATGGACGCGATTCGCTCGGCAACGGTCGTTGCAGCAGAACTGCTGGATATGTCTGCTGCGCTCGGCACGATCGAGGCAGGAAAACTCGCCGACATCATCGCCGTGGATCGCAATCCCCTCGAGGACATCACGGCGCTTGAAAATGTAAGCGTGGTCATTAAAGAGGGAGTCCAGGTCAAATGAGCAAACCCGTGTGCGCGATCGTGGGTATCGGTCCAGGCAACGGCGCGTCTTTTGCCCGAAAATTCGACAATGAAGGCTATGCGGTGGCGCTGCTGTCGCGTTCCACTGACTACTCGAACGAACTGGCAAGGGAATTGAGTGACGCGAAAGCATATGCCTGTGACGCATCCGATCCGACCGCTGTTGTTGCTGCCTTCGAGCAAGTGGAGAACGAGCTAGGGGCTGTCGACACACTTATCTATAACGCGGGCAGCGGCAGCTGGAAGAATGTCGAGGAAATAACGCCGGAAGAGTTCGAGCTTGGTTGGCGCATCAATACACTCGGAGCACTCGTTTCGTCGCAGCAGGTCATCCCGGCAATGAAGCAAGCGGGCACGGGAAATATCATTTTCATCGGTGCCACAGCATCGCTTCGCGGCGTACCGATGACGGCCGGATTCGCACCCGCGAAGGCGGCGCAGCGCATCCTCGCCCAGTCGATGGCCAAACATCTCTGGCCACAGGGCATTCACGTGGCGGTCATGATCATCGATGGCGGCATCCGGGCGCCGGGCACAGCGCGATCAAACGGGGCCGACAAACTCGAGCCGGATGACATCGCGCTGGCCGCGCATTACCTGACCACGCAACCGCAATCGGCGTGGTCGTTCGAGGTAGACGTCCGACCGATGCTCGAGAAGTGGTAGCTCGAGTGCGCCGACAGGAGGTTCGGCCACAGTAACGCGCAGCCCCGGCGGCGGGCATTTACTGACGAGTTTCCGTCGCAGAGGAATTGCGAATTGGGCCGCCAGCGGCTGTTGAAAGGAGAACAAAAACCCCTATAAAACCCTTGCAAAGCGGGGATTTTGGAGTGTTCGCCTCTGTTGCCTTGACCCTATTGCGACACTATAATGCGCGGGCTAAGCACGGGCCCGCTTGGTCAGACTGTTATCACAACGCCACCAACCGCCGGTTAACCGATGGACGTGGCGTTTTTAGTGCCGGAGGCAAGCTACGAATGATGGCCAGCGCAGAGGAGCGTTCCATCGCCTCACCTGGAAATCCCGTCGTGAAAATCCTCCTTGGGCAGCTGGTCTCAAGCGTGGTTCTTGCAATGCTGTTTTGGGGTATTGGGGGGCGCATCGCCGGCTATTCCGCACTCCTGGGTGGTCTGACCTGCGTAATACCGAATGCCTTTCTGGCACTGCGACTCGTGGCGCCGCGCCGTGACGCCGGGGCCCGTGGCCTGGTCAGAGCGGCTTACATTGGGGAAGTTGGGAAGATTGCGCTGACCGTGCTGATGTTCAGCCTGGTCTTCACGCTGGTGCGACCCCTTGCGGCGCTTCCCCTGTTTATTGGATTTATCGCGGCGACCCTGGTCACTTTTTCGGGCTTGCTGATGCAAGACCGGGACCCGACAAAGGACGAGAGAAAAACGAATGGCGGCTGAGAACGGACACGGCGTACAGACGTCCAGCGAGTACATTTCACATCATCTGCAGAATCTGCAGGTTTGCCGCGTCGACGGCGAATGGGTGTGGAACCACTGCGCCGGCAACCCGCTGGCCTTGAACGTCGATTCGATGTTCTTCTCGATCGTCCTTGGCGTGATTTTCACCTGGTTGTTTCGCAGTGCCGCGAAAAAGGCTACGCGCGGCAAGCCTGGGAAATTGCAGGCCTTCGTCGAGATCATCATCGACTTCGTCGACTCGAGCGTCAAAGAGACGTTTCACGCCAAGAGCAAGCTCATCGCGCCACTGGCGCTGACGATTTTCGTCTGGGTATTCCTGATGAACTTCATGGACCTGATCCCCGTCGACTGGCTGCCGGCGGCGGCGGCAGGCATCGGCGTGCCTTACCTCAAGGTTGTGCCGACGACGGATGTCAACATCACCTTCGGCATGTCGATCGCCGTGTTCTTCCTGATCATCATCTACACGATCAGGTTCAAGGGATTCACCGGATTTATCGGCGAGCTGACGATGCATCCAATTGCGCCGCCGACGAAGGGCCTCGGGTTGATCGCGGCGCCGCTCGTCATCACTTTCAATTTTCTTCTTGAATCGGTCACGCTGTTGGCGAAGCCCCTGTCGCTGTCAATGCGACTGTTCGGCAATTTGTTTGCGGGCGAACTCATTTTTATCCTGATTGCATTGCTCGGACTTTGGCAACTGCCGCTGCACTTCGGCTGGGCGGTGTTCCACCTGCTGATCGTGACGCTGCAGGCGTTCATTTTCATGATGCTGACCATCGTTTACCTGAGTCTGGCATCGGAAAAGCATTAAAAACCTGGAACAAATTCTTAACTGGAGAAACTGATGGAAACTGTAATCGCTTATACCGCAATCTCTGTAGCTGTCCTGATCGGCCTCGGCGCGCTGGGCGTTGGTCTCGGCATGGGCCTGCTCGGGGGGCGCTTCCTCGAAGGTGCGGCGAGGCAGCCGGAGCTGGCGCCGATGCTGCAGACGAAGATGTTCATTGTGGTCGCCTTGCTCGACGCCGTTGCCATGATCGGCGTGGGTGTGGCTCTCTATTTCGCGTTTGCCAATCCGTTCGTCGGCCAGCTGCAGGACGCAATGCAGGCGATAGGTGGCTAGCACAGTCGCGACAGCAACGATAGGAGAACCACATGGACTTTAACATGACCCTCATCGGCCAATCGATCGCGATGTTCGTGTTCGTTTGGTTTTGTATGAAGTTCATCTGGCCGCCGATCATGAACGCGATCGAGGAGAGGCAGACGCAGATCGCCGACGGACTCGCCGCCGCCGAGAGGGGGCAACAGAGTCTCGACAAGGCGACAGCGGAGGCCGCGGAAATCGTCGACGGTGCGCGCAAGCAGGCAACGACTATTCTCGACCAGGCGCATGCACGAGCGAACGAGATCGTTGCCGAGGGCAAGGCCGAAGGCACCAAAGAGCGCGAGAAGCAAGTCGCCGCGGCGCTTGCCGAGGTCGAACAGGAGACCAATCGCGCGCGCGAAGAGTTGCGTGGCCAGGTTTCCGCCATCGCCGTCGCGAGTGCCGAGAAGATTCTGCAACGCGAGATCGACAAGAAAGCTCACGAAGATATTCTCAGCAAGCTGGCGGCGGAGCTCTGATCGGAAATACCTGAATGGCCGACAACAACACGATCGCCAGACCATACGCACGAGCCGCGTTCGAGCTGGCGCGGGAGAAAAAGGATCTCGCCAAGTGGTCGGAAGCGCTCACGGCGGCGAAAGACGCATTGTCGGACGGCCAGGCAGTCAGGTTTCTTTCGCATCCAGCGCTTAGCGATGAGCAAAAGCTTGCTTTCCTGAGGGACCTCATGA
>JABAOH010002804.1_pt2 | contig 43413 bp, 55 predicted proteins | sample 7062181 | NCBI WGS metagenome assembly JABAOH01 (sample SAMN14538630, study PRJNA623070) | marine sediment metagenome | biome: marine biome [ENVO:00000428]; feature: marine pelagic biome [ENVO:01000023]; material: deep marine sediment [ENVO:00002113]; isolation source: pool of 5 deep marine... | reverse complement strand
TAACGGAATTACCTGATGGGGTAGAGATGGTAATGCCTGGTGACAATGTAACGCTCAAAGTGAATTTGATATCACAGATAGCGATGGAGAAGGAGTTGAGGTTTGCAATCAGGGAGGGTGGCCGTACTGTTGGTGCCGGTGTCGTTACAGAGGTATTGGAGTAAACGTGAATCAAAAGATAAGAATAAAATTAAAAGCATATGACCACAGGCTTCTTGACAAGTCTGTGAAGGAGATAGTTGAGACTGCCAAGAGGACAGGTGCCAGAATTGCTGGTCCTGTTCCATTGCCGACACATATAAACAAAATAACAATTCTCAGGTCTCCTCATGTAGACAAAAAGTCAAGAGAGCAGTTTGAGATTAGAACCCATAAGAGACTTGTTGATATACATGATGCAACACCGCAAACAGTTGATGCACTTATGAAATTAGAAATTGCTGCCGGTGTTGATGTGGAAATAAAGCTATGACAGGGATTCTGGGAAAGAAACTTGGTATGACACAGATTTTTGATGAAAAGGGCAGGCTATGCCCTGTCACAGTAGTTGAGGCAGGCCCATGCTGTGTTGTTCAGGTTAAGACCAGGGAAAATGATGGTTACGAGGCAGTTAAGATAGGATTTATTGAGATGAAAAAAGAGAAGAGGATTAATAAACCTTTATCAGGAATTTTCAAAAAGGCTGGAATTAAGCCTTATAAAATGTTGAAAGAATTCCCCATGGGAGATCTTAAAGTAGGAGAGATGGTCACTGTTAAAGAATTTCAGAAGGGTGACATCATCTCAGTAACAGGGATTTCAAAAGGCAAGGGGTTTCAGGGTGTTATGAAGAGACACAATTATTCTGGAGGCCCGGGTTCTCACGGCTCTATGTTCAACAGGGCACCGGGTTCTATTGGACAGAGCTCTTACCCATCAAGGGTATGGAAAAATAAAGGGATGCCCGGTCATATGGGTTCTGAAAGTGTAACAGTGAAGAACCTAAAGATAGTTGATGTTAAAGAGGACCAGAATCTTCTTCTAATTTTAGGTGCTGTCCCCGGTGCAAAAGGATCTTTACTTGAAATAAGAAAGGAAGATAAGGATGGCAGAGGTTGATATAAAGGATAAGAACAATAATTCGATTGGAAAGATAAATCTGCCTGAAGATATTTTTGGCATCAGTGCCAAGACCGGGGTAGTGCATAATGCTGTGGTAAATTTCCTTGCAAACCAGAGGCGGGGTACCCATTCAACGAAGAACAGAGGTATGGTAAGAGGCGGAGGGAAAAAACCTTGGAGACAGAAGCACACAGGAAGGGCAAGGCATGGAAGTATTCGCTCGCCATTATGGAGAGGAGGAGGCGTAGTGTTTGGACCACAACCAAGGGATTATTCTTATACTCTGCCCAAAAAGGCAAAAAAACTTGCATTAAAAGCAGCTCTTTCAGGAAAGTTCTCTGATGGTGAAATTACAGTGATAGATGAGTTTGATATCGATAAGCCGCGGACAAAGGATATGGTTTCAATACTGAATAATCTCGGGCTGAAGGGAAAAAGCATACTTATAGTTCTGCATGAAAAAAATGAAACCGTTATGCTTTCAGCGAGAAATATTCCCTGTGTAACTGTAAAGAGGGCATCAGATCTGAATCCGTATGAGGTATCAGTGCATAGCATGCTGTTGATGACTAAACAGGCAGTCGAAAAGTTGTCTGGGGAAGGTCAGAAATGAAAAGTATCTATGCAGTAATTAAGAGGCCTATGTTTACGGAAAAGGGAAGTAACCTTAAGGAATCCGAAAACAAAATACTTGTTGAAGTTGGCAAAAATGCTAACAAGCTTGAAATAAAAAAGGCCCTTGAAGATATATTCAAGGTGAAAGTTGAGAAAGTAGCAACAATCAAAGTTCATGGCAAATGGAAAAGGCATGGAAGGTCTGTGGGGAAAAGACCTGACAGGAAGAAGGCATTGATTACCCTCAAAAAGGGAGAGAAACTTGATTTTATTGAAGGTGCGTAATGGGAATTAAGAAATATAATCCGACATCTCCTGGCAGAAGGTTCCGTACTGTAGTGGATTTTGCTGAAATAACATCAGACAAGCCATTAAAATCCCTTGTAAAGCCTTTAAAGAGGACCGGGGGGAGAAATGCCTATGGTCGTATAACAGTCTGGCAAATAGGAAGAGGCTGCAAAAGGAGATACAGGATTATTGATTTTAAAAGAGATAAGACTGGTGTGCCAGCCTTAGTAGATACAATAGAATACGATCCGAACAGATCAGCACATATTGCACTTTTAAAATATAAAGATGGGGACAAAAGATACATAATTCTGCCAACAGGATTAAACATAGGTGATGAAGTTGTTTCTGGAAAGGGTTCAGAAATAAAGGTTGGAAATGCCCTTCCATTGAGTGACATTCCTCTTGGCACTTTTATACATAACATAGAATTATATCCCGGACAGGGTGCAAAAATGGTCAGAAGCGCGGGTTCTTCTGCCCAGTTAATTGCGAAGGAAGAGAAATATGTTCTGATTAAACTGGCTTCTGGAGAGGTCAGGCGTATACCTAATATATGTATGGCAACTATTGGACAGGTAAGCAACCCTGACCATGAAAATATCTCCCTTGGAAAGGCTGGGAGGACAAGATGGATGGGGAAAAGACCTTCCGTAAGAGGGGTTGCTATGAATCCGGTAGATCATCCTTTAGGAGGAGGAGAAGGGAGGAGCTCTGGTGGTAGACCGCCCTGCAATCCTTGGGGTAAGCCGGAAGGCATTAAGACAAGAAAAGGGAAGAGAACTGATAAGTATATTGTTAAGAAGAGGAAGTAGTAAAGAATGCAGAATGCAGAATGAAGAATTGGGAGATTAATAAAACGGAATTATATAAATTTTCAATTTTCAGTTTTAAATTTTTATTTACGGGGGTTGCATGCCAAGATCGTTAAAAAAAGGACCATTTGTAGATGAAAAGCTGATGAAAAAGGTAAAGGCAATGAGCATGTCAGGGGAGAAGAAAATTATAAAAACATGGTCAAGGCGTTCTATGATTCTGCCTGAATTCATAGGATATACATTTGCAGTGCACAACGGCAGGAAGTTTATCCCTGTTTATATAACAGAGAACATGGTTGGACATAAGCTTGGTGAATTTTCACCTACAAGGACTTTTAAAGGCCATTCAGGCTCATCCAAGACTACGAGTGTAAAGAGCTGATTAAATGGAATCAAGAGCTGTATTGAGATATGCGAGGATTACTCCCAGAAAAGCACAAAGGGTTATTGATCTGATCAGGGGCAAAAAAGCAGGCGATGCCCTTTTATCACTCAGGTTTATGCCTTACAGAGCCGCAAGACATATAGAGAAAGTGCTTAAGTCTGCAATGTCAAATGCAGAGCAGAAAAAGACAAATGTCGATTCTGAATCATTAGTAATAACCAAGGCATTTGTAGACGATGGACCGGCGATGAAAAGGCTTAACCCGAGAGCAATGGGCAGGGCGAATATTATAAAGAAAAGAACCTGTCATATAACTTTAATATTAACTGAGGAATAATCAGGAGGAAGATTTGGGCCAGAAGACTCATCCAACAGGGAATAGATTGGGGATAACAAGGACATGGGATTCCAGATGGTATCTTAAGAAAGGATATACAGAACAGCTGCTTGAAGATTTAAACATAAGAAAAGAGATAAAGAAAAAACTTTTTCATGCAGGTGTATCGAGAATTGAGATTGAGCGTGCCGGTCAAAAAATCAGGGTGATAATCCATACAGCAAGGCCCGGGATCATTATAGGCAAAAAAGGTGCTGAGGTAGAGAAGCTTCGTAAGGATCTTGAGCTGCTTACCGGCAAGCAAGCTACGGTTGACATAAAGGAAATAAGAAAGCCAGAGATAGATGCCCAGCTTGTTGCAGAAAATATAGCACTTCAGCTTGAAAAGAGGGTTGCTTTCAGGAGAGCCATGAAAAAGGCAGTTGCTTCGGCCCTGAGATTTGGTGCGCTGGGAATTAAAATTGCATGTTCAGGAAGGCTTGCTGGTGCGGAGATAGCAAGAACTGAATGGTACCGGGAGGGAAGGGTACCCCTGCATACATTCAGATCCGATATACATTATGGTCTTACTGAGGCAAAGACTACTTACGGAATCATAGGTGTAAAAGTCTGGATATATCTGGGTGATATTCTGCCAGAGGCTGTAAGGTCCGAGGGGGATTAATCTATGTTGATGCCCAAGAAAGTTAAATTCAGAAAGATGCAGAAGGGCAGGATGAAAGGGAAGTCCTTCAGGGGCTCCGAGGTGTCCTTTGGGGAGTTCGGACTGAAGGCCATGGAGCCAGGCTGGATCTCGAGCAGACAGATTGAGGCTGCAAGGATTGCCATCACCCGTCATGTTAAGAGAGGCTGTAAGGTATGGATAAGGATATTCCCAGACAAGCCCATAACAAAAAAGCCAGCTGAGACAAGGATGGGAAAAGGCAAGGGAGCGCCTGAGTACTGGGTTGCGGTAGTGAAGCCGGGAAGGATTATCTATGAGATCTCGGGTATTACAGAGGTAATTGCAAAAGAAGCTCTTAGACGTGCTTCTCACAAACTTCCTGTTGCAACAAAGTTTGTCAAAAGAGATGAGAGCGTGATATGAAGCCATCTGAACTCAGAGAAGTAACAATAGAGGATCTTGTGCAGAAAGAACAGGACCTTAGAAGAGAACTGTTTAATCTGAGGTTTCAGCAGGCTACTGGTGAAATAGAAAATCCTCTGCGTATTCGTGCCATTAAGAAAGATATTGCAAGAGTTCTGACGATAATTTCTGAAAAGAAAAGGGCAGGTAAACAATAATGGCTGTAAAAAAAGAATTTTATAAAAATAGTTTTGGCGGTAAGAGATGACCAATAAAATTTATACTGGCAGAATAATCAGCAACAGGATGGACAAGACCGTTGTGGTTGCCGTTACAAGACGTTTTACACATCCAGTTTATAAAAAGACTGTAAAGAAGGTGACAAAGTTTAAGGCACATGATGAAGCCAACGAATGCAAAGTAGGGGATATAGTAAAGATTATTGAAACAAGACCTTTGAGTAAGGACAAGAGATGGAAAGTTATTGAACTTTTAAATAAGCCAGATAAGGGCAGTGAAGGATGATTCAGGCCAGGAGCATACTTGAAGTAGCAGACAATTCAGGTGCCAAAAGAGTCCAGTGCATAAAAGTTCTCGGAGGTTCCAAAAGAAAGTATGCAAGCCTTGGTGATATCGTTGTTGTAAGCGTAAAGGATGCACTTCCTGAGAGCAATATTAAAAAGGGTACGGTAACAAAGGCGGTAGTAGTAAGGACGAGGAAGGAAGTTAGAAGGACCGATGGTTCTTATATCCGTTTTGACCGGAATGCCGTAGTTTTGATTAATCCTCAGGGAGAACCGGTCGGCACAAGAATCTTTGGCCCGGTTGCCAGAGAGCTTAGATGGAAAGAATACATGAAAATAGTATCACTAGCACCCGAAGTACTCTAGGGGGATGAATGGCTTTAGGAATTAAAAAAGAAGATAATGTTTTGATAACAGTCGGCAAGGAAAAAGGAAAGAAAGGCAGGGTGCTTGCAGTTAACAGGGGTAAGAAAAGAGTTTTGGTGGAAAGGATAAATATAATTAAAAGGCATATGAAACCGAGTAAAAAATATACTCAGGGAGGAATTATAGAGAAGGAAGCTTCGATACACATATCTAATGTTATGCTTGTATGTCCGAAGTGTGGTCAAAAGACAAAGATTGGTGTTATGAACCTGGAAGGTAGCAGGAAGAACAGGATATGCAAAAAATGTAAAGAGGTCATTGACTGATTATGACCTCGAGAATTAAGGAAAAATATATAAATGAGATCGTTCCTGCAATGATTAAGGAATTTTCATACAAGAATGTCTTTCAGGTTCCAAAAGTGCAGAAGGTTGTCATTAATGTCGGCCTGGGTGAAGCGATTCAGAATATAAAGCTACTTGATGCCGCACAGAAACAGCTTTCTCTGATTACAGGGCAGAAGCCTGTGGTTACAAAGGCTAAAAAATCAATAGCTGGTTTTAAACTCAGAAAAGGCATGCCAATTGGATGCATGGTCACATTAAGAGGGAATATAATGTACGAATTCCTTGACAGGATGATAAGCATCTCTCTTCCGAGGATAAGGGATTTCAGAGGAGTCTCTGGAAAGTCTTTTGACGGCAGGGGGAATTATGCTATCGGCATAAAAGAGCAGATTATTTTCCCGGAAATCAATTATGACAAAGTTGAGATGGTTCACGGGCTAGATATTGTAATATGTACTTCTGCAAAAACCGATAAAGAATGTAAATCGCTCTTGAGATATATGGGTTTTCCTTTTAGAAATTGATGAGGTGTTCTTAATGGCAAAAACTTGCATGATAGAAAAAGCTAAAAGACCGCCGAAATTCAGAGTTAGAGTTTACAACAGGTGTAAGATATGCGGCAGGCCAAGAGGCTATCTGAGAAAATTCGGGATGTGCCGAATATGTTTTAGAACCCTTGCTCTTAGCGGTCAGATACCCGGTGTGACAAAATCAAGCTGGTAATTTACCCTGTTAGAAAAAATATTTCTAACGTGGTCTATGACCATAAGGTCAAGCTTTATTAATAATTGGAGGAAATTGATGCTAACAGACCCGATTGCAGATATGCTTACAAGAATTAGAAATGCAATTTTAATAAATGCAGAGAAAGTAGACATCCCTGCTTCGAAAATGAAGCTTGAGATCGCAAAGATCTTAAAGGAAGAAGGATTCATAAGGGCATATAAGATTTTAAAGGACAAAAAGCAGGGCATATTGAGAATTACGCTTAAGTATACCTCTGAGAATGATGCGGTTATATCGGGGCTTAAAAGGATAAGCAGGCCGGGAAGAAGAGTCTATGTGGGTAGAGATTCCGTCCCTGCTGTAATGGGAGGAGTTGGTATCTCGATACTTTCTACCTCAAAAGGTGTTCTCGGAGATAAGGCATGTCGCCATGAAAAAGTTGGTGGAGAAGTACTGTGCTATATTTGGTAGTAAACCCCGTTAGAAAACCTTCGCCTTCTTACGGGGTAAAGGAGATTTAGGATGTCAAGAATCGGGAAACAACCAGTAGACATACCAGCCGGAGTCGATGTTAAGCTGACTGACAGTCATATAAAAGTAAAAGGGCCAAAAGGGGAGCTCGGATGGGATGTGCCGGAAGGTACAAACGTCTCTATAAAGGATAATAAGATTATTGTAGAGAGGACTGGTGATATAAAGAAGATAAAGGCTATGCATGGTCTTACCAGAAAGTTAATATCGAATATGATCTATGGTGTAACAACCGGATATCAGATGATTATTGACATAGTAGGTGTTGGCTTTAGGGCGCAGGTTCAGGGTAAAAAAATAGTGCTCTCAATTGGATATACTCAACCAGTAGAGTTTCATTTACCGGATGATATAAACGCAACAGTGGATCAGAAACAGGTTCAGATAACACTTACGGGGATAGATAAACAGAAGGTTGGGCAGGTTGCAGCGAATCTGAGAGCTCTGCGAAATCCTGATTCATATAAGGGTAAGGGCATCAGATATTCAGGTGAAAAATTAAAACTCAAAGTGGGTAAGGCGGGAAAGAAATAGCTTTTAGCTCGTAGCTCATAGTTTTTTACTATGAGCTACGAGCTATGAATTATGAACTAATGTTGTAGGAGGCTGTTTTGGCTAAGAGCAGGAGAGAAGGCAGAGAAGGGAGACATAGACGTATAAGGAAAAATGTCTCTGGCACCAGCCAGAGGTTACGTCTTTCTGTTTACAGGAGTCTAAACCATATGTATGCTCAGATAATTGATGATACTAAGGGTAATACATTAGTCTCAGCTTCAAGCCTAGATATTTCGCCATCCCCTCCCTTGGTAAAGGAGGGCGAAAAGCCCCGTAAGGACAAATTATTAAAACAGCACAAGGGCAATGTTAAAACAGCAAAGGAGGTTGGTAGCCTGCTTGCGAAAAGGGCTTTAGAGAAGGGGATAAAAAAAGTCGTCTTTGACAGAAGTGGATACATTTATCACGGAAGAGTTAAAGCAGTGGCAGATGCAGCAAGAGAAGGGGGACTGGAGTTTTAAAATTGCAAATTAAAAATTGGGAACTTTTATAAGGAGGATTGGTGGCAAGAATATTACCGGAGGGATTAAATCTAAAAGATAAAGTTATATACATAAATAGAGTAGCCAAGGTTGTTAAGGGTGGCAGGAGATTTTCATTCAGTGCACTGGTTGTTGTGGGAGATGGTGAAGGGACAGTTGGTGTTGGAAAGGGAAAGGCATCTGAGGTTCCAGAGGCTATTAGAAAGGCTGTTGAGAAGGCAAAAAAATCCCTCATAAAATTCCCTCTAAAGAGAGGTACCATACCTCACAGGATAACTGGGAGGTTCGGCTCCGGTACCGTTGTTATGAATCCTGCACAGAAAGGGACCGGCATTATAGCCGGGGGAGCTGTGAGGGCTATTCTTGAAGTCTCCGGCGTACAGGATATCGTTGCCAAATCTATAGGCAGCCATAATCCATATAATACTGTCAAAGCCACTATCAATGGCCTGTTAAACCTGAAGAACCCTGATTCAGTTATAAAACTCAGGGGAAGAAGTGAGGAAGAAGTACAGGAGGCTAATATCTAAATGTTAAAGATAGTATTGAAGCGCAGCCATATAGGTGTTCCTGAGAGACAAAGGAAGATTTTACAGGCACTTGGATTAAGAAAGATCGGCTCTAGTGTAAAAAAAGCTGATAATAAATCGACAAGAGGAATGATAGCAAAAGTTTCTCACCTGATTTATGTAGAGAAAGAAGATGAATAATCTGGAGGATTCACTTTTTATATGAAGATTGAAGATATTAGACCTGCTAAAGGAAATAAAAAGAGAAAAAAGAGGCTGGGCAGAGGTATAGGTTCCGGCCACGGCAAGACTTCATGCAGAGGACATAAGGGACAAAAGTCCCGGTCAGGCGGTAATAAAGGTTCGGGATTTGAAGGCGGGCAAATGCCTTTAAAGAGAAGATTACCAAAGAGGGGTTTTAGAAACCGGTTTATGATTGAATACACTATTGTCAACCTTGATACTATTAACAGGATTGAAGGAGATGTAATAACCCCGGAGCTTCTTTTCGAAAAGGGGATTATTAAGGATTTTAAAGACGGTCTTAAAGTACTTGGCAGCGGTGATATTCAAAGACCTGTAACTGTTAAAGCAACAGCATTTAGTGCCACTGCAGAAGAGAAAATTGTAGCAGCTGGGGGCAAGGCCGAGGTGATATAACTTGGGTTTAGTTTCAAGCATACAAAACATATTCAAAATAAGCGAATTAAAGAACAGGATTTTTTTTACTCTTGCATTATTAGCGGTATATAGAATCGGCTGCCATATCCCTACCCCTGGAATAAACGGTGAAGAACTAAGCAAGTTCTTAACCGAGAGGGGTGGCGCAATTATGGGATTTTTCGATATGTTTTCCGGGGGTGCATTATCGAAAGTTGCTATATTTGCTCTCGGAATAATGCCCTATATAAGCGCCTCAATTATTATGCAGTTACTTACAGTAGTAATACCTTACATTGGGAGACTTGCAAAAGAGGGGGAGGAAGGTAGAAAAAAGATCGTAAGATATACGAGATACGGGACTGTTTTGATAAGCGCAATCCAGTCTTTTGGTATTGCCGCGGGACTTGAGAGTATGCAGCAGGGGGCATTTGTCTTAAACCCGGGGTGGTCATTTAGAATAATTACTATGATTACATTGACATCGGGTACTGCATTTATAATGTGGCTGGGTGAACAAATTACAGAGAGAGGAATCGGCAACGGCATATCCCTTATTATCTTTGCTTCGATTGTTGCAAGATTCCCCAGCGCTATTTTAAACACAATCAGGTTGTTACAGGCAGGTGAGCTCTCTATATTTTTTGTAATATTCCTGACGTTTATGATGATAGCAGTGGTTGGAGCAATAATTTTTATTGAGAGGGGACAAAGGAAGATCCCGGTTCAGTATGCAAAGAGGGTTGTGGGCAGAAAAGTATACGGCGGCCAATCAACACATCTGCCGCTTAAGATAAATACTGCAGGGGTTATCCCTCCAATTTTTGCTTCTTCTATAATCATGTTTCCGGCCACCTTAGCTGGTTTTATCGCTATCCCATGGGTCCAGTCAGTTGCAAGGCAGCTTTCTCCAGGTACGATACTATATACTACTTTATATGTAGGCATGATTTTCTTCTTTTCTTATTTTTATACGGCGATAATATTTAATCCAGTTGATATTGCAGATAACCTTAAAAAATATGGAGGATATGTCCCCGGTATCAGACCCGGCCAGAAGACTTCTGAATATCTGTACCGTGTGCTTTCCAGGCTGACTTTTGCAGGTGCAATATATCTTTCAATAGTCTGTGTTATCCCTGAAATCTTAATATCGAGATTTGGTGTTCCATTTTATTTCGGCGGCACCTCTCTTTTAATTGCAGTCGGTGTGGCACTCGATACAGTTTCACAGATAGAGTCTCATCTTGTAACACGTTCGTATGAAGGATTTCTTAAGAAGGGTAAGATAAGGGGAAGAAAAGGCTGAAAAATAAAGAATTATTCAGGAAACTGATGTGATTTATATAAAATCTCCTGAGGAAATAGATAAAATGGCTAAAGCATGCCAAATTGTTGCGGAGATTTTAGAGTCCATAAGAGGTATGATAAAAGTTGGCATTACTACAAAAGAGATGGAGGATTTTGCTGATAAGCGCGTCAAGGCACTCGGAGGGATTCCTGCATTTAAGGGTTACAGGGGCTACCCTGCAAGCATATGTACTTCTATTAATGAAGAGGTTGTACATGGCATACCATCTTCACGTAAACTCTTAGAGGGGGATATCGTGAGTATTGACATAGGCGTTTATATGGATGGTTTTCACGGTGATGGTGCAGTTACATTTCAGGTGGGCAAGGTGAGTAAAGAAACCGTTGATTTGCTGAGGGTAACAGAAGAGGCTTTATATTTAGGTATAGAAAATGCAATTGAAGGTAACCGCGTATCTGATATATCTCATGCTATACAGAATCATGTTGAGAAACATGGTTTTTCTGTTGTCAGGCTATTTACTGGACATGGTATAGGAAGGGAATTACATGAAGAACCGCAGATTCCTAATTTTGGAGTCCAGGGTCATGGTCCCAGACTTAAGGAAGGAATGACACTGGCTATAGAGCCGATGGTAAATACCGGGACTTATCAGGTCAAAATACTTGAAGACGGATGGACTGCCGTGACAAAGGATGGCAAGAATTCTGCACATTTTGAGCATACAATACTCGTAACATCCAATAGACCAAAGATATTGACTAAATATAGTAAAAAAAATTAAAATTATAATTTATGGCTAAAGAAGACAATATTGAAGTCCAGGGAACGATTATCGAGACATTACCCAATGCAATGTTCAGGGTAGGTCTGGAAAGTGGCCAGGTAATCCTGGCATATGTTTCAGGTAAAATGAGGATGCACTTTATAAAAATTTTGCCTGGCGATAAGGTAACTGTCGAGCTTTCACCTTATGATCTTACAAAGGGAAGGATAACATATAGATTTAAATAGGCATTTGAAAAGGGGTAGTTATGAAGGTTCGTTCATCAGTTAAACCAATATGTGCTAAATGCAAGATTATAAAAAGAAAGGGTGTTGTAAGGATTATTTGTGAAAATCCAAGGCATAAACAGAGACAGGGATAATTCAGAATCCAGAATTAAGAATGCAGAATTCAAAATTACGGATAAAAGGAGTAATAAGTGGCAAGAATAGCAGGGGTTGATTTACCAAGAAATGAAAGAATAGAAATAGGCCTTACACGTATTTTTGGAATTGGCAGATCACTTTCTAAAAAGATATTGGGTGAAGTTGATGTAAATCCGAATACCAGGGGAAAAGACCTTACAGATGAGGATATTGTCAGAATAAGATCAGTAATAGAAAGGGATTTCAAGGTAGAGGGCGATTTAAGACGCGATATTTCAATTAGTATTAAGAGACTTACAGATATTGGATGTTACAGAGGTTTCAGACACAGAGCAGGAATGCCAGTAAGAGGACAAAGAACAAAGACAAATGCACGTACAAGAAAAGGACCTAGAAAAGGTGCTGTTGGAAAAAAGAGGGAGGCATAGTTAATGGCCAGAGGAAGAAAAGGTATCAAGAAGGATAAAAAAGGTATTACTAACGGGGCAGCTTATATCCAGGCAACTTTTAACAATACAATAGTAACTATAACAGACCCGGCTGGTGCTGTTATTACGTGGGCGAGTGCAGGCAACCTGGGGTTTAAAGGTTCTAGAAAAAGCACTCCTTATGCTGCACAAATGACAGCTGATGCAGCAGCTAAAAAGGCAATTGATTTAGGAATGAAACAGGTTGATGTATATGTGAAAGGGCCTGGTGCTGGCAGAGAATCTGCGATAAGGGCTCTCCAGGCTGCAGGCCTTGATATTAATCTGATAAAAGATGTAACGCCTGTCCCTCATAATGGTTGCAGGCCGCCTAAAAGGAGGAGAGTGTAAATTGGCAAGGTATTCGGAGTCACATTGCAGGATATGCCGAAGGGAAAGTGAAAAGATGTTTCTCAAGGGCGACAGATGTTATACAGAGAAATGTTCTATAGAAAGAAGGCAGTATCCTCCCGGGCAGCATGGACAGCGACGCAGTAAATTATCTGATTATGGAATTCAGTTGAGGGAAAAGCAGAAGGTAAGAAAAACCTATGGGATACTTGAAAAACAGTTCAGAAGATATTTTTATAACGCAGAGAGAAAAAAAGGTGTAACAGGTGAAGTACTTCTTCAGCTTTTAGAGACACGCTTTGACAATATTGTATACAGGATGGGTTTTGCTCCCAGCAGAAACTCTGCAAGACAGCTTATAAGCCATGGCCACTTCCTTGTAAATGGCAAAAAAGTCAATATTCCGTCATATATTCTCAGGATAGGAGATTCGGTTGAATTAAGAGAATCAAGCCGTGAAATAGAAATAATAAAGGATAGTTTTGCAAAGGTTGAACAGAGGGGGATTCCTTCTTGGATTGAAATAGATTTTCAGAATTTTAAATGCAGGCTTATGCATATCCCAACAAGAGAAGAAATTCAACTTTCTGCTCAAGAGCAGCTTATTGTTGAGCTTTATTCTAAATAGAATATTTGAATTACAGGTAAAAGTTAAGATTAATACCTTAACAATATATATTAATATTAAACTATAAATTTTAGTATGGGAGGCCTGATGAACTTAAAGAAAAAAGGCTTTCAATTACCTGATAAAATCAGGTTTGATGAAGAAACATATAACAACACCTACGGAAAACTTGTAGTAGAGCCACTCGAACGCGGCTTTGGTACCACAGTAGGCAATTCATTAAGGAGAGTCTTGCTTTCTTCACTTGAAGGAGCTGCTGTGACTGCAGTCAAAATCCAAGGTGCACTTCATGAATTCTCGAGTTTAGAAGGTATCAAAGAAGATGTAATCGACATAATTTTGAATATTAAGAAGCTGAGATTTAAATTTAGCGGAGAAGACAAAAAGTTTGCGAATTTCAAATCAACAGGACCGATTCAGGTAATTGGTGCTGATCTGAAATGTGATTCGTCTGTTGAGGTATTGAATACCGATCTTGTTATAGCTACTCTTGATAAAGGCGCCAGTTTTGAGGCAGAGTTATGTATAAGTAAGGGCAAGGGATACCTTCCTCTGGAACTGAATAAAGAGGATTTACCGGTTGGTATGATTGCTCTTGATGCTGTTTTTACACCGATAAAGAAGGTTAATTTCTGGGTAGAAAAAGCAAGGGTTGGAAGGGCAACAGACTACGACAGGCTTATCATGGAGTTATGGACTGATGCAAGTATTACTCCTGAGGCTGCTATCTCCCATGCAGCTTCGATTGTCATAGAACATATGAATCTATTCGTATTCGAGAGAGAAGAGGAAGAGGTTGTTATGGAGGAAACTCAAGTGATGCAATCAGAAAAAGAAGAAGTTCTATTTAATGACAATCTTTTGAAGAATGTAGATGAACTGGAACTTTCTGTCAGGTCTTACAATTGTCTTAAGAATGCAAATATCAGGACTATAGGGGAACTTGTAAGGAAGACAGAACAGGAAATGCTTAAGACAAAGAATTTTGGAAGAAAGTCTCTAAATGAAATAAAAGAGATATTAGAGAAAATGGGACTTTCCCTTGGGATGAAAATAGACCTCAACACCCTCAACAAAGAGTGAGTTTTAAAAAACCGGAGGTTTGATAGAGGATGCGGCATAAAGTTGATGGAAGATTGTTTGGAAGACCTGCTAACCAGAGAAAGGCCCTCTTAAAAGGGATAGTAACGTCTCTGTTGGATCATCAGCGAATAGAGACGACAGTAGCAAAGGCAAAAGAGGCTAAAAGGATTGCCGAGAGAATGATAACTTTTGGAATTAGGGGAGACCTTCATTCCAAGAGGCAGGTTTTTTCATATATTAATGATAGGGCTGTTCTTGCTAAATTATTCAATGAAATAGCACCAAGATTTTCAGGAAGAAACGGTGGATATCTGAGGATTGTTCAGACAAGAAACAGGCTTAAAGATTCAGCGCCGATGGCTGTGCTTGAATTTATAGATTACGAAACGGTTAAACATGCCAAGGGCAAAGGAAAAAAGGGGGATAAAAAGGAGGAAAAGAAGGAAGAGAAGGTAGTATCTAAAGCTGACAAAAAAGAAAAGAAAGTTAAGGCCGAGAAGGCTGCAAAAAGCGAAAAGTCAGGCAAGAAAGAGAAAGCCGAGAAGAAAGAAAAGAAAAAGCCGGCAAAATCCAAGAAAGCTGATACAGAAGGTAAAGAATAATGAGTGATGTCCTAATTCTCCTTGGAACAATTGCTGTTTGGATTGTGCTTCAGGTATTCATCCTTCCAAGACTGGGAATTCCCACATGAGCTGTTCCCCAAAAAGGACCGGATCGGTCTGATAAGAAGTGCTAGTTAACACTTCCTGAAAAAACCAAAGGGCTGCTTCCTTATTTTTTGCCTTAGAATATTAGGCCTCTTTATGTTAGAGTTGATAATCTTGAGTTTTCCCATCTTCTGTGAATCACGTTCAATGACATCAACAAATTGCAATTGAATGTCCGGACATATGGCACCAAGTGACTCCAGTTCCTTTTTTAGCCTTTCTTTGAGCATGCTGGATACTTTTTCACCTGATGCCCCTTTTCTTAAAATAATACTTAAATAGATCACATCCTCTTCATGTACAACAAATATTAAATTATATCGTTCAAAGCTGAGATCAGTTTGGAAGGAACTAAAGGCTTCTCGAGTATTCTGTCAACTTTAATATCTAATGAATGTTGATCGAAACCTGTTAATGCAATAATTTTAATTTGGGGTTTTAAGGATTTCAGATCCATGATTAATTTATTTGCATCCATAAAAGGCATTACAGTATCCACTAATACGATATCGGTCTTTTGATAGGTTTTTCTATAGTAGTTATAAAACTGATTGATATCATTAAACACTTCGACATCATACCCGCTATTGAGAATAACCCCTTTAATTAGTTCAAGTACCGGAATTTCATCATCAATTACGAGTATCTTTACTGTTGATACCGGCAGGTAAATGTTAAAGGTTGTTCCTTCACCGATATTGCTGTCAACAGTAATATATCCGTTGAATTCTTTAATAATACCATAAACAATAGAGAGACCAAGTCCTGTGCCTTTACCTTCCTCTTTTGTAGTATAAAAAGGCTCAAATATGGAATTTATCTTTTCTCCGGCGATTCCTGTGCCGGTATCTTTAACGCATAGATGGATGTAATTGCCCTTTTTAATGTCTGCTTGAATTTGCAAGAAGCTGCTACTAAGTTTCACGAGCCCTGTCTTGACCATGATTTTACCGCCCCGGGGCATTGCATCTCTGGCATTTATAAGCAGATTAATCATGACCTGATTGATCTTGCTTCGATCTGCCTTAACTACAGGTATTGAATGATCCAGTTCTTTTATGATTTCAATATTAGACAGAATTCGTGAAAGTATATTAATAGTTTCTTCGATAGCAGTATTTATATTGAGTGAGACAATTTCCAGAGGCCCTCTCCGTGCAAAGTCCAGTAAATTAGACACTAATGAAGAGCCTATTTTTATTGAGGATTCTATCGATTCTAGCCTTTTAAGAACATCAGGCGATAGGTTATCCTTATATTTACTGACGATAAGATCGGCATTCCCCAGAATTGAGGTTAAAATATTTTTGAAGTCATGAGCTATTCCACCTGCAAGAGTCCCTATAGACTCCATCTTTTGTGAGTACAGAAGTTGAGCATGAAGCCTTTTCTTTTCGGAGATATCCCTGAGCATGGATTGAATAAGTAAATCTTCATCTATTTCTATTGCCTTTGAGCTTATTTCAAGATTTACCTTTGTTTCGTCCTTTCTGCAGTGTTCAGTTTCAAAAATAAGAGCCTCACCGTTTAATAACCTTGTCAGCCTTTCTTTGAAGAGGGATTTACGCATATCAGTTTCTAAGCTCTCAATATTCATGCCCAGTAGTTGTCCTTCTTCATAACCATGAATTTTAGATGCCTGCTGGTTGGCATTGATGATGAATCCGTTTTTATCCATGATAATTATTCCATCATTAGCATTTTCATATAGTGTTTTAAGAAGCTTCTCCGTAATTTCAAGTTCTTTTGTACGTTTATGAACAAGCTTTTCCAAATTCATCTGTTTTTGCAACTGTTCAATTGCAGCGTTTCTTTTGTTTATTCCTTTCTCGACAATTTGTAATACATCTTTATGGTCGAAAGGTTTTATTAGATAATCAAGTGCACCATATTGTATGGCTTTCTGGGCAGTTTCAAGACTTGCATAAGCAGTTACCATAACGACTTCAATATCTTTCTGTATTTTTTTAATTTCTCTAAGGGCAGTAATACCATCCATTGAGGGCATTTTAATGTCAAGAATGGCAACACTATATTGGTGATCTTCTGAGATAATTCTTAAGCCTTCTTCTGCAGATGAAGCTGTCTTTACAGAATATATGTCCTTCAGAATCATGCGGAGTGCTTCTCTTGGGCTTAGTTCGTCGTCTATGATCAGTATTTTGTTTAATGTGTCCATAATCAATAATTATAATACTAAATTCCTTTTATGACAAATAAATCAAATTTTACCCCGTAAAAGGTCCAGCAATTTATAGCAGGCAACTTAAGACATCTGGGCACCTTACGGGGTAAATATTAATGATAGTTCCTTACCGAGGAAAGGATTTAAGTCCCGGTCCTTTCTACAGGATTTATATAACTAAAATTGCTTGTCAGTAAATTTTATTATAAGTTATAATCTATTACAATAAAAGCTTACTTTCCATTTATTAATATTATATAGAATGCGCGTCGAAAAAATTGAGCTTATAGGATTTAAATCATTCGCTGATAAGACCACTTTTATCCTCCACCCGGGCATTACATGTATTGTCGGCCCAAATGGTTGTGGCAAAAGTAATATTGTTGATGCATTCAGATGGGTTCTTGGTGAGCAGAGTGCAAAGAGTCTCAGGGGAGAGAAGATGGAGGAGGTTATCTTTAACGGCTCGGCATTAAAGAAGCCAAAGGGAATGGCAGAAGTTACGATGATTGTTTCAAGTCAGAACGGCGATGAAGGCAACAATGGTCAGGGCCAGAACGATAGGGTTACTACTACAAGAAGACTTTACAGGTCCGGAGAAAGCGAATATATGCTTAATAAAAATCAGTGCAGGTTGAAAGATATTAGAGATATTTTCCTCGATACCGGTCTGGAAGTCAGAAGCTATTCTATCCTTGAACAGGGAAGGATAGGAGAGATACTCAATTCAAAGCCTCATGAGAGGCGGTTTATTATAGAAGAAATTGCCGGTGTGATGAAGTACAAAGTCAGGAAGGCAGAAGCCCTTTCCAAGCTGGAAACATCTAGACAGAATCTCGTAAGAATAAACGATATTATCACGGAAATTAAAAAGCAGATTAATATACTTGACAGACTTGCCAAGAAAGCGGAGCGGTACAAAAAACTTTCATCTGAAATGCATGCTATCGAGTTAAAGATCACAAGAAAAGAGTACCAGCGCATAAAAGAGTCCCATGAGCAGATACTTGATGAACATAATACACAGAAGGAAAATGAAGCAGTCAAGAACGCAGAGATGACGAATATAGAAAACAGGACTGAAACAAGGAGATTTGAACTGCTTGAAAAGGAAAAAAATCTTGAATCAATACAAAATGACTTTCAGTTTATGGAGCATGGTATAGCAGAAATCGAGCGTAGCATAGCTGTCTGCAAAAACGACATAAGTAATATAGTAGAGTATGAGAAAAAAATCACACAGCAGATAGAAGAGGCTGAATCAAGGAGTATAGAAATATCCGAGAAATGCGGGGAGTTAAAGATTAACAGCACAAAAATATCGGAGGAAATTGAAGCTTATACTGATGTTATAACAGAAAAGACAGAGTTCATAAACGCAATTGAGGAAGGACTTGGTGAAAAGGAAGAACTCATAGAAGATAAAAGAAAAGAAATTTTCAGGATAACCGAGGAATTAAGCAGCCTGAGAAACGATCTCGGCAAGCAACAGACTTTACTGGAATCACTGGAAAAGAGAGAAGACTCTGCTTTAAGAGAGTCTGAAGATTCAAGGAGGATTTTAGCCGAGATTGAGTCTTCGGTCAGCAATATTGAATCCGAGATCCACAGTAGCAATAAGGAAGCTCTTCTGCTGAATGAAAAGAAGGAAATTCTGGTTCAGGAACTATCTGCCGGCAAGGCAAGACTCGAGACTCTTAGTAAATCTCATTCCGATGTGCGGGAAGATATTGCATCGTGTATATCACGCCTTGATTCTCTTAAGGAGATGGTTTTTGACAGGCCAGCGAGGGAGCTTATTGCGACAAATAAGGATGTCAGACTGCTTGCCTCGATATCTGACGTTTTTGATGTTGATGCAGAATTTGAAAAAGCAGTAGAAAGTGCGCTTGCTGAAAAGGCGGGTTCATTTATTATGGAATCCTTTGAAGACATTGAAAACGCTATATCTTCCCTTAAGGGTAAATATATCGGGAAGACTTCATTTATTACTGTTGTCCCCCCGAAGATTTCTTTAAATTTTAATATCCCGGAGGAGGTAATTGGCAGGGCACTTGAATTTGTTAGGGTAAAAGAAGAATACTCAAGGATTGCGGAAAGCCTTCTCGGCAACGTCCTGATCGTTAAAGATATTAAAACTGCATCCGTACTCAGAGCGTCAGATAGTAACCATATATTTGTAACACTTGAAGGAGAGGTTTTAGAGCAGTCCGGTGCCGTAGTAGTAGGAGAAGGCAAAGGGATATTTAAAAGAAAGCGTGAGATAAAGGAACTGGAAGAGATAGTCGAGAAGAAGAAGGCTGATATCGAAAATATTAACAATGAAATTCAGATAGCCCAGAAAATTATTAAAGAGAAGGAAGAGGCCATTAAGAATGTTGAATCTTCTATATACAACATTGAAAAAGAAGTATCTCTTTCCAAATTAACGATCGAGAACTATAACGAAGAGAAAGAAAGGATTAACAGGAAACTTGCTTATCTGGCTATAGAACTTGAAGAGATTTCGAAAGAAAAGGAATCCTTAAAGACAGTCATTGCTGATCGTGAAAAAAAGGTAGAGGTGATTGAATCAAAAAAAATAGATTTGGAAACCGGAACTTCAGTTATTCATGAAACAATTGCACAAAAGAAAACAGAGTTGGAACAATACCGTTCTGAATTAACAGATATTAAGCTTTTAACTGTATCGAACAGGGAAAAGATAGAAGCAATCAGAAATGAGATAGAATCTTCAACTGCAATCCTCCAGGAACTTAAACAAAAGCAGGATGAGTTGAATTCTGAAAAGGAATCAGTCCTTTTAAGGATGTCTAAGCGTAAATCAGAGATTTTAGAGCAGGAGGGGAACTTAAGGAAGCTTGTTTCAGATGCTGATATGGTTCGTTCAGATATATCAAAGAGGAAAGAGGAAATTGAAAATGAGAACGAGGACCTGCGTGTTGTTGAACAGGTGCTTAAGACCTTGAGACAGCAAATTGCGGAAGTAAAGTCCAGAATATCAGAACTTGACGTTATGAAGGCAGAACATAAGATGAGGCTGGAGAATCTTACCGATAACGTAAGAAACAATTATGGAGTAGAGATAGAAGATATTGAGCTCAAAGAGGTCAGTAATGATGAAGAGGATCGACTCATAGAACTTAAAAATAAAATTCAGGAAATGGGACCTGTAAACTTAGGAACACTTGAAGAATATGAAGAATTACGTGAAAGGTATGAATTTATGGTAAAACAGCATGATGATCTTAACAAATCTATTGCTGAACTCGAAGAAGCCATATCAAAGATAAACAGCACAACAAGAAGAAAGCTGAGGGAGGCTTTTGAAGCATTAAGAGTAAAATTTACAGAGGTATTTATTGACCTATTCGGTGGCGGAAGAGCCGAACTTGTACTGACAGATGAAAGTAATATACTCGAAACAGGCATAGACATAAGAGTCCAGCCCCCAGGCAAAAAGCTTCAGAACATAAACCTTTTATCAGGAGGGGAAAAGGCGCTTGCTGCACTGGCTCTCCTGTTTGCGTGTTTTTTAATCAAGCCTACGCCGTTATGCATACTTGATGAGGCAGACGCCACCCTAGATGAATCCAATACCGAAAGATTTTCAAAAATGCTTGTCGAGCTTTCCAGAGAAACACAATTTATACTTGTAACTCACAACAAGACTACAATGAATATCGCACAGCATCTTTACGGTATTACTATGGAGGAAGCCGGCGTTTCAAAGGTAATATCTATGCAGCTTGCGGAGGCATAATCCTGAGTGATAGAAGATATGGTAGAAAAAGAAGTTCGCTTCGATATCAAAATGACTTTTATTAGCCTGCTGATAAGTAGATGCACTCTCTCGAATATCATATTCTTATAATGTGTAATGAATAAACTATCAGAACTCTTGCCAGGTAAAATTTCAACAGAACCGGAAGATCTTTTATGCTATGGCTTTGATGCATCAGGACTTGAATCAGAGCCATCAGCAGTTGTATGGCCTCAGGATACTCTTGATGTGGTTAAGATAATGATTTTCGCCAGCGAAAATGGTACTCCGGTTATCCCGCGCGGTGCCGGAACCGGAGTGAGCGGAGGCACGGTACCATCAAAGGGTTCTATTATCCTCAGCCTTGAGAGGATGAACAGGATACTTGAGATCGACACAGAAAATCTGAACGTACTGGTGGAAGCCGGAGTGATAAACGGAAGACTGCAGAAGGAGCTTGAGCGGCATAAACTTTTTTATCCACCTGACCCGACCAGTATGAACTTCTGCACTATTGGCGGCAATGTTGCTGGGAATGCAGGAGGCCCAAGGGCGCTTAAATATGGTGTTACTGGAGATTATGTAATAGGGCTTGAGGCAGTCCTTCCAAACGGAAAAATTATAAACACAGGGATAAAAACAGCAAAGGGAGTTGTCGGGTATGATCTTACAAGTCTCCTTGTCGGATCTGAAGGTACGCTTGCTGTTGTTACCAAGATAAGGCTTAAAGTTATTCCTCTGCCTGAAGATGTAATAACACTTCTTGTACTTTTTGGAAACCTGGAACAATCCGGGGATGCAGTAAAAGATATTGTATCTAATGGTATTATTCCGAGAACTCTTGAATTTATAGATGCTGAGGCTGTTAAGGCTGTGGAAAACTATAAACCTGTCGGTTTTCCAAAGACTATAGAGTCAATGCTTCTCATAGAGCTGGATGGGCCCTCCTCTGTGATATCAAGGGATGCAGAGAGGATTTCTGACATTGTCGGAAGTCTGAATGGAGAGGTAATAATGGCAGAGGATGATATTGCAAGGGAAAAACTCTGGGAAGCAAGGCGGGCATTATCACCTGCACTTTATCACCTGAAACCTACAAAGATAAATGAGGATGTAGTGGTTCCAAGAAACAGGATAACTGACATGCTCAAAGCCCTAAGAAAGATGTCTGAAGAGACTGGTATCAAAATAGTCAATTTTGGACATGCAGGTGACGGGAATATTCATGTGAATTTGATGGTGGATAGGAATAACAGGGAAGAGTATGATAAAGCCAAAGAACTCGTTAAGGAAATATTCAGGGTAACACTGGAACTAGGCGGCACAATTTCGGGAGAACACGGTATCGGTCTGACAAAATCAAATTATATACTGATGGAAATAAAGCCGGAGGAACTAGATTTGATGAAAAAGATGAAGAAGGCATTTGACCCCCAAAATATTCTAAATCCCGGAAAAATTTTTCCTTAAACCCCGTTAGAAGAAATTTGCTCTTCTAACGGGAAGGCCTTCAGGCTCAAACGGGGCATCGCACGCCGTATTCGCTAAAAAGGAAATTATTTTAACCCCGCTGCTAGTAGCGGGGCTTTCTAACGGGGTAAAGACATAATCTATGCAAGGAATGCAGAATCAGTTGTTAATAGTAGTAATACTTTCGGTTGCATTATATATCTCCGGATATTTCAGGACTATTTTTATATATGCCGGTCTTTTACTTCAGTCCTATTACATATTTTCAAGAGGCATGCTGCTAGGCAGGTTACCTCTTGTAGGGCCGCATGACACGCTTTTTTTTCTATCTGTCTCATTGGTACTTTTTGCATTACCTGTCGCCTGGAAAATGAAAAACAGAAAGAGGTTTTTAAATTCAATAACGGCTTCTGCTGTCTTTTTTATTTTTCTTTCTTTGCTGTACAGGCCTTATGATGCTCCTCTTCCCCCCGTACTTAGTACTTTCTGGTTCGAAGCCCATGTTGCACTGTCTTTCTTCTCATATGCCCTTTTTGCAATAGCAGCTGTTCTTGGGATATTGTATCTAGTTGAAGATTTTAGTAAAGGGGGACGAGGGGGGATTGTAAAGGAGAGCGAGGAAGATTTAAATTTATCTTCACAAAAAGATATTGAAATTCTCCAGTACAAGGCTGTACTTGTCGGCTTCTGCCTGTTTTCTGTGGCAATGGTATTTGGAGGCATCTGGGCATATCTTGCATGGGGTACTTACTGGCTATGGACACCAAAGGAACTATGGACAGTTATACTATGGTTATTCTACAGCCTTTATCTACATGCAAGGCTGAGGAAATGGTGGGCAGGCAAACCGTCAGTTATACTCGGGATTATCGGTTTTGCCATAGTGATGTTTACATATCTTGGTGTAAGTCTGTTTATGAAGAGCTCGCATGCATTCTAATTAGCTGGGTATCAGGGGATCAGGGTATCAGAGTATCAGTGAATCAGGAAAAAAGTAGTAAGTAAGCACTAAAAAAGTGAAAAGTGAAAAGTGAAAAGTGAAAAGTAAGGAGCAGGATGCAAGGAGCAGGGAGCAGGGCGAAAAAGGCAAAGGATAAAAAGTAAGGAATAAAAAGAACGCCATGCACCGAGCACCATGCGCCAAGCGATGAGTAAAGGAGATGAACTTGCAATTATTTAAGAAACTTCTTAAATTTTTCTTATCTGTTAGAACAACAATATGGCTTTTGCTTGTATTATTGTGCCTTTTGTTATACGGCTCATTCATAATGCCTGTAAAGGAAGAATTTCAATATATCCATTCAGCTCCCCTTTTCAACTGGCTGGTAAAATATCCTATTGGCATAACCTGGTGGTTGTGGAGTGCTATTTTGGTTCTGTCCCTTCTTACTGCAAACACACTCATCTGTAGCATTGAGTCGGTTATAAGGAAACGCGAGGTAAGAAAGTGGCTCCTGATAATATCTCCACAGGTTATACATATCGGGTTTCTCTTCATACTTCTGGCACACCTTTTTAGTTCATACGGGAGTTTTAAAGGCAATGCCTTTGTATACAAGGGAACAACGCTTCAGCTGCCAAATGGGCTTGTGGTTGTTTTTGATGAAATCAAAACAGATGTTGATATATCAGGCTATATAAATGGCTGGTCTGCTGATATAAGGTATTTTAAAGATAGCAGGCATATAACAAGTGACATAATAGGACCGAATAACCCTTCTTTTCATGAGGGGCTTGGAATATATATTAAGAACATTCGCATGGCACCTTTCCCGGTTGCCATGATAGAGGTGAGCAGAGAGCCTGGAGCTTTATGGGCATTGATTGGAGGTGTACTGTTTATAGCCGGAATGGTTACTTTGCTCATACTCAAGATAAAAAGAGAAGAAGCAAAGGGCACCCTTCGACAGGCTCAGGACTAAAAAAGTAGTAAGTAGGCACTAAAACACAAAGAGGTGAGAAAAACAAAAAAAATAAATATTAAATATAAAAATTTAATTTTATCTGATACTATAAAGCCATGAAAACGAGATGTCAGATAATATGCGGCAGTAATAGGGATCATTGTTTTATCAAAAACCAAAGACAGCTTGCATGTATAGCTGACATGATTATAAATAAGGTTTCAGGTATCTCTTTAATTATCGATATGGCAAGACATGAAAGAAATTCCGAAAAAATATTAGAAATTTTAAATGAGGCATCGAAAGATGTAAATGAAATAATTAGCTGGGTTCAATACCTTCAGATAGCTCACGACCTTATCGAACTGAGCTCGCAATTCGGTAAGGTCAGAGAACAAGAAATGAGAAGGGAGACGAGGTACCCTTTGCCCGAGATATACCAGAAATATATAGTTATTACAATGAATCTTTCCGGTTCTTTACTGCCTGTTCTTATCACAAACTATAGCCAGAACGGCGTTCAATTTATAAGTTCTGAACCGATTTCTGTTAATTCGGTAATAGAGTGCATACTTTCCGATAGGCAGGCAATTGGAAAAGGAAATTCTTTTAGAGTGAATGTCAGATACTGCAATAAGCATAATGATAAAGATTTTATCTTAGGTGCCAGAATAGAGGATCCTTTAGATATTTTCAGAAGTATACACGATTTAGCATTAAAGACAGTAACAGATAAATATGAAAGATAGCTCTGAAAAAGTAGACACTAGGAAGTAAGACATTTAGCTGGATATCAGGGTATCAGGGGATCATGGAAAAAAGTAGGATGTAAGCACTAAAAAAGTGAAAAGTGAGGAGTGAGGAGTAAGGAGTAAGGAGTAAAAAGCAGGGAGCTCGGAGCAGGGAGCAGGGCGAACCAGATAGACCAGAGAAACTAGAGACACCAAACAAACTAAATAAACACGTAACCGATTGACGTTACCGAGATACTTCGAAAGTTCATAGGGCACAGAGACAAGGGTAAATAGCAAATAACTGAAATCAGCAACAAGAGGTAATATGCCTGTATTTGTTGTTCATGAGCACCATGCAAAGAGACTGCATTTTGATCTGAGACTTGAGATGGAGGGTGTACTTAAATCATGGGCAGTTCCAAAGGGTGTCTCGATGAATCCCGCTGATAAGAGGCTTGCAGTTATGGTGGATGACCATGACCTCGAATATGCCGATTTTGAGGGAATGATTCCTGAAGGTATGTATGGCGCAGGCGATGTTTTCATATGGGATAGTGGAACGTATGATTTAAAGCAGGGGAGCATAAATGAAGGTAAACTGGAGATTGTTTTCAAGGGCAGGGAGCTTAAAGGAATGTTTGTTCTTGTGAGAATGTCTGGGAAAGAGAAGGAATGGCTTTTGATAAAGAAGAACGATGAATTTACTGACAGGAATTTCAAGTTAAAGAAAGTTAGGCGCAGATGAAGGCTTCTTTTCTTGACAAGAAATCCTTATAATCCATATAATTTTAAAAATTCATGGAAACAGATATTCAAGAACTATACAACCTGGGCAATAAATATTTCGAAGAAGGCAGGTTCAGCGAAGCAGAGACTGTTTTAAATAAAGTAATATCGCAAAATCCTAAATATGCTGATGTTCATAACAAACTGGGCATAATATCTAATTTAAATGGTGATCTTAAAAAGGCTGTTGAACACTTCGAAAATGCGCTTGTGCTTAACCCGAGATACACTGAAGCCTCACTTAACCTCGCTGTAACATACAATGACCTCGGGGAATTCCAGAAGGCTGAGGAAGTGTTTACGCTTGCCGCCCAGATTGCCCATCCAGAACCAAATACTGTTGATCCTTTTATAGTCGGAAAACTGGCTAATGAACATTATAAGATAGGTAATATCTACTTTGAGTTTAACATGCTCGATGAGGCCATCGAGGAATACGGTAAGGCAATAAAACTCCATCCAAAACTCGCAGATGTACATACAAAGCTCGGAATTGCCCTCAGGGACAAAGGACTTGTTGAAGAAGCTATCGTCCATTTTGTTAAAGCCAAGGTAGTTAACCCGAATTATGGCCCTGCATGGATACAGCTGGGATTAAGCTATTACATGCGGGGACTTATTGGTCTTGCTTTTGAGGAATGGGAAAAGGCGCTTGAATTTAATCCTGATTTCAAAGAAGCAGAGGCTTATCTGAGGCTTTTAAAGAAAGAGGAAAAGTAATCCGAGGTGCCCCTCCTTGATGTTAGGGATCTGAATATTTTCTTCAGGACAATTGAAAGTCCGGTCCCGGTTGTTGCAGGTCTTAATTTCCATATAGATGAATCAGAAATCTTTGGTCTTGTCGGCGAAAGCGGATGCGGGAAAAGTATCACTGCCCTCTCAATCATGGGAATTCTCCCCCCGAATGCATATTCAAAAGGAGAAATATTTTTTAAAGGAAAAGACCTGTTAAAACTTGATAAGGAATCAATGAGGCAATTAAGGGGCAATGAGATTTCCATGATATTTCAGGAGCCAATGACATCTTTGAATCCGGTTCTTACCGCAGGATACCAGATTGCAGAAGTGCTTATAACCCATCAGAAAATGTCCAGAAAGGAAGCCCTGGAAAGAGCGGTTGAGCTGCTCAGGGCTGTCAGGATACCTTCTCCTGAATTAAGGGTAAAAGAATATCCTCATCAGATGTCAGGTGGAATGAGACAGCGTGTAATGATAGCAATGGCAGTGGCCTGCAACCCTTTGCTTCTCATAGCAGATGAACCGACAACCGCCCTGGATGTTACCATACAGGCACAGATACTAGAGCTGATACAGGGCCTGTGTGAAGAGCATAAAATGTCCATAATGTTTATTACCCATGACCTTGGTATAATTTATGAAAATGCAAAGAGAGTGGGTATCATGTATGCAGGAAGGCTTATGGAGGTTGCCGATACAAAAGATATTTTTAATAACCCGCGCCACCCATATACGATAGGACTTTTAGAATCTCTTCCAAAGGAAAAAGGGACTTTGCTGAATCCTATCCCCGGTTTTGTTCCACGGCCTGAAGACCTTCCTGAGGGATGTAAATATTCAGGCAGATGCAGATTCACAATTGATGAATGCGAAAAGAGAGAGCCTTTATTTATAGAAATTTCCAGAGGTCATTTTGTGAGATGCCAGAGGACAAAAGATATATATCCCGCTAAGAAGGTGTAAATACGTGGCTTTTAGGGTAAAATATTATATTGATTTCAAATTTATTCATATGCTTAACCCAAAAAATGCGTTTGGAGCAGGTATACATTTTATATAGTTGGGCATGTTTCTTGAGCGTACATAGGGAAATTTTTGGCACCCGTTATGGCGAAATAAGCGTGTCGAATCGACCGAATTTTTACTGTCTGACCCCGTAGAACGGGGTAACCCGTATACGGGGGAGTTTAAAAATTCTAGCGAATGAGCCATGTAACGGGTAAAAATTTCCCTCTAGGAAGAGAAAGGAATATGTCCAACTAATTAATTCACCAACTCTTTTTATACTGAAATGCATTTTAGGGTTAATACAGGTGTACGAATTTATTACGGGGTAATATGGAACTGCTGAGAGTCGAATTTTTAAAGAAATATTTTCAAACCAGAAGAAAATTCAGGGGCAGTGACGGTCTGTTGAGGGCTGTTGACGGAATTGATTTTCATATTAATGATGATAGCATTCTGTCTCTTGTCGGAGAAAGCGGATGCGGCAAGTCTACTGTTGCAAGGCTTGTCCTAAGGCTTTTGAATCCGACATCAGGCAGGGTGTTGTTCAGGGAACAAAATGTTTTCAATATGGACAGTATTTCTCTTAAGTCTTTCAGAAAATCGGTCCAGATAATATTTCAGGATCCCTTTGCTTCTCTGAACCCGAGGAGGACAGTATATGATACAATCTCGGAGCCATTGAAAATTCATAAAATAGTGCCCCGGTCTAAAATGAAGGATGCAGTTGTTGAGATTTTAGAAAAGGTGGGTCTCGTATCAGAAGTGCTAAACCGGTATCCTCATGAATTCAGCGGGGGTCAGAGGCAAAGGATTTGCATTGCAAGGGCTCTGGCAGTATCTCCAGAGATAATAGTAGCAGATGAGCCACTTTCGGCTTTAGATGTTTCGATACAGGCACAGATACTTAACCTCCTTCAGGAACTAAAGAAAAAATCTAAGATATCATTCCTATTTATCAGTCATGATTTGAGGGTAGTTCATTATTTCAGCGATATGGTATGTGTCATGTACCTCGGCAGGATAGTGGAATACTCTGAGACCGAGGATTTATTTGAAAAGCCGCTTCATCCATATACGGCAGTTCTACTTGCCTCGGCTCCAAAAATCAAACCTGAAAAGTATGACAGGAAAAATACAGTACCTTTAAAGGGCGAGGTTCCAAGTCCTATAAACATTCCTTCCGGTTGTTCGTTCCATCCAAGATGTCCTGAGAAATTTGACCCATGCAGCAAGATAGTGCCTCAATTAAAAGAGAGTCACGGGAGACTTGTATCGTGCCATCTCTGGAATCCTTATTAACCTAAAAGGTTACATCTTACGGTTACGAAGCCCGTTTAATCATCGCATGGTGCATGGCGCATAGCGTTTTAATATCCAATATCCAATTTCCAATTTCCGATTTTTAAATATCAATCTTCAATCTTCAATTTTTTTCGCTTTAGTTCATTAATCAGTAATCAGAGTCTCTCTACCATGTTCTTTATTTCCTTGTCAGTCCATTGATAGTCGCCCATGAATTTTTCAACAATTATCATGTTTCTGTCAATTAAGAAGGTGGTTGGTAATGCAAATACCTTGTACAATTTTGTGACAACAAGATCTTCATCCCAGAGTATCTGGAAGTCGAAGCTTTTCTTTTTAATATAATCTATAACATCATGTATAGATTTATCTGTAGAGACAGTAATTATTTCAAGACCATGTGATTTCATTTCTTTATAAAGCCTGTTAAAAGAAGGCATCTCTGATTTGCAAGGGGGACACTTTGTAGACCAGAAATTTAAAAGCACAACTTTGCCTTTAAATGAAGAAAGTTTAAAGGATTTGCCATTAATGTCTTTCAATAAAAAATCAGGAGCCTTATTATTTTTGAGATTATCGATTTCAAATGGTGAAAATGATTCCCTATCAACATCGCTGTTTTGACATGACCCCATTGCAGTTAATAGAAAAAAACAGAAGATTATTAATAATTTATTCATATTATTGATTTCTTTTTAATCTTCAGAGTATTGAGCCTGACTATTATAATTTCAAATCCTTGAATTATTCAAGGATGCATTTTATTTTGATAAAATGCTTTTTTTTGGGTTAAACTAATTCTATTGTTGGTTCTGTACCTTAAAATATTCTGTACGAAAGTCCCGCAGGATTAATTATTTTTAAGTTAAAAAGAAATTGTATATTATGAGGATCGCTAATCTTATCTGTTTTTTTTGTATATCATTTATGTATACCCTTGTAGTTCCCTGTACAGCAGAGGAATCACGGTCAATTCTTTTATTGAAATGTCTTGTTTCTGATCAGTCCTCTTATGATTATTCAGAAGTTAAACAGTCAGAGGCAGACCTTATAGAGAGTGGTGAAATAAATCAAAAAAGCTCCTTTATATCAGCCAAGGCAGGAGAAAATCCGGAGGTAGAGGAAGCCCCTGATTATACAGACGAGGATGACGAGATTCAGGTCGCTGATCCATTAGAGCCGATAAATCGCGTTTTTTTCTATTTTAACGATAAACTTTATTTCTGGGTGCTCAAGCCGGTTGCCAGTGGATATTCTGCTGTTATTCCGGAGGACATAAGAATTGTAGTACGCAATATCTTTAACAATATCACCACACCGGTCCGATTTGTGAATAACCTGTTGCAGTTGAAGATAAAATCTGCAGGTATAGAGCTGTTACGTTTTGGTACTAATACAATAGCCGGCGTAGGTGGAATCGCTGACGTTGCAAAGAGTGGTTTCGGCCTTGAAAGCCAGGATGAAGACTTTGGACAGACACTTGGGGTCTGGGGTTTGGGACCGGGTTTTTACATAAATTGGCCGATTATCGGTCCTTCCAGCCTAAGGGACACAATTGGTTTAACTGGAGATTACTTTCTTGACCCGGTAAACTACGTTAACCCGGCGATAGATCGTTTTGCAATCAAGACGGGTGATCGGGTTAACAGAACTTCTCTCGTCCTCGGGGAATATGAAGATATCAAAGAAGCTGCTATTGATCCCTATATTGCTTTTAGAGATATTTATTATCAGTATCGCACCAAAAAGATCAAAGAGTAAAAAAAATGGTTTAATTCCAGATTAGTTGCTAAAACTACGAAAATCTCTCGCCCGATCCTTTTAAGTCACTGGTCATTGGTCACTGGCAATTTAATATCTAATTTCCGATTTTCGATTTTTTTATTATCAATTGCAAATCTTAAAGGTAACGTTTATCAGTTACGTGTTTATTTAGTTTGTTTGGTGTCTCTAGTTTCTCTGGTCTATCTGGTTCGCCCTGCTCCCTGCTCCGAGCTCCCTGCTTTTTACTCCTTACTCCTTACTGCCTACTGCTTACTTTTTAAACCGTGTGCCCTGCCTTTTGTAATAGATTCGTTGTATTACTTTTTCGGCAACCAAATGGGATAAGAACCAAAAAATCAAAAGACCCGGTGATCAGAAAATTGAAGCCAGTCTTTCAGTGGCCTTGCGAAGGCGCGCAGACAGGGTCCTTATTATTCCTATTAAGATTTTTGACCCGATATGCGGGTATTGTTGAATAAAAGATTCAAATTTATCACGCCTTAATATAATCAACTGAGAATCCTCATGAGCAATAACTGTAGCTGATCGCGGCTGTTTATCGAATAGAGAAAGCTCTCCGACAAAAGACCCTTTGCTCAGGATTGCAAGTATTATCTGTTTGTTAAATTCTGTGTGTTTTTTAACTTCTAATTTGCCTGAGATGACAAAGCCGATAAAATCACCAGGTTCCCCTTCATTGAATATAACGGTGCCGGCAGGGTAGCTGACTAATTCAAAACAAGGGATAACCTTATCAGTCTCTTCATCTTCAAGTAACTGGCAGATTTTCATTTCATCTTTAAATTGATAAATAAGTTCTTGTAAATCATTTTTCATGATGCACCCTAAATAAATCAGGATTGAATCTATACTTAAAGACTAAAATATGCTGACCAGTCTCTCTACATTCTTACGCATACGTATCGATATTGTTCGGATTATTCCTCTTAAAATCTTTATCCCTATATCAGGATAATGTTGTATGAAAGAATTTAATTCTTCGCGTCCTAGAATAAGAAGTGATGAATTTTCAAGGGCAGCAACTGTTGCAGATCGTGATTGCCCGCTTATCATCGAAAGTTCTCCTGCAAAAGACCCTTTGCTCAGGATTGCAAGTATTATCTGTTTGTTAAATTCTGTGTGTTTTTTAACTTCTAATTTGCCTGAGATGACAAAGCCGATAAAATCACCAGGTTCCCCTTCATTGAATATAACGGTGCCGGCAGGACAGTCTATTTTTTTAAAAAGCGGTACAATCTTCTCAAGTTCATTATCATTTAATAACTGGAAGATCTGCATTTTATCTTTCAGGTAGTAAAAAGAAGTTTTTAAATTATTTTCCATTTAACTCCGAAGCTGGCTTTTACCCCGTTAGAAGGGCAAAGTTCTTCTAACAGGGTTTACTCTGAAGGATCATCCAGCTTATCAAGTTTATTCTTCATTATCTGAATCAATTTCGCGTAGGACTCTTTTTTTAAAATTTGATTATACTGGCTCCTATAGGTGCTTATAAAACTCACGCCTTCTATCAGTACATCATAAACCATCCATCCATTGCCCCTGAAGATGACTTTGTAATCTATTGGTATATCAACTTTTTCAGTCATAACAGTTGTATTGACAACGGCATATCTGCCGTTACCCTTAATAGATTCTTTTTTATAGATAATTTTCTCATCAGTATATGCTAAAATTTTTCCGATATACGAAGCCTCAAGAAGATCTGAAAAGATCGAAACAAATTCTTTTTTCTCTTCAGGTGTTCTTTTATTCCAGTGTCTTCCCAGAGATCGTTTAGCCATTTCTTTGAAATCAAACCTCTCGTTGATTAAGGCCCTGATCTTACTCCGTCTTTCTGCGGTACGGGCAGAAAGAGACAGCTCCTTGTCTTTTAAGACATCGATAATAGAGTTTATTGTAGTCTTTATATCTTCTGTGGGGGTATTAATGGCCTCAGAGAACGAAAATGCTGAAAATATTAAACAGATAATCGTAAAGATCAAAATCGGTATTTTATTTCTTCTCATTTTTCCACTCCAGATGATTAATATTTCTCCTGTTTCCACTCAGGAATTTACTCTTTTTCAAAAATGTATTTGCTTACCAATTCTTCCAGTTCAATTGAAGATTCGGTTTCCAATAACTCATCACCGTGATTTACAAATTCTTTTGCTCCCCCAGGCGTAATCTTGATGTACTTATCTCCAATGATGCCTTGAGTCCTGATAGAAGCTATGGCATCATCCTGGATTTTCACATGAGGATATATAGACATTTCCACCAGGGCTTCATAGTCAGAGAGATTTATCCTTGAAACTTTCCCCACCTGTACACCAGCGATTTCCACTATTGAGCCTACTTTTAAACCCGAAATATTCGCAAATTGTGCCTTTATTGTATAATGTTCTGTTCCAAAGAGACGGATGTCGCCCAGTTTAATGGAAATATATGCCAGGCAGATAAATCCGATAATTAAAAATAATCCTACGCCGGTCTCAATATTAATTTTTTTCATGATACTATTGAACCTCCATAGTTTCACTTATGTATAATTGTCCGATTATTTTTTTGACATATTCCTTGATTACAGGATTATCTGAAATCTGGAATTCCTCTGGTGTAATACAGCCATAAAGAAATCCATTATTAAGCAGTGCTACATAATCGGCCAGCTTGAATATCTTTGGGACATCGTGGCTGACGATAACAGAAGTATACCTTAATTTTACCTGTGTTCGGAAGAAGATTCGGTAAATTTCAGTACTTTGGGCAACATCTAGGCCTGTTGTTGGTTCATCAAAAAAGACAATTTTGGGATTTAATACAAGGGCACGCGCAAGCCCAACCCTTTTTTTCATCCCGCCACTCAGCTGTGCAGGATACTTATCATTGTTCCCTTCGAGGTCCATCATAGACAGTTTTTCATTCACTATCTCCCGGATCTCCTCCTCGGAAGCCTTGGTTCTCTCTCTCAAAGGGAGGGCAACATTGTCAAAGACTGTCATGGAATCAAAGAGGGCTGCATTCTGAAATAGTACACCAAAGTTAGCTCTTATATCCCTGAGTTCTTTCTTGCTTATTTTATTTATGTCTTTACTGTTTACCAGAACATAGCCGCTGTCTGGTTGTATCAGACCCAGCATATGTTTAATGATGAGTGTTTTGCCCTGTCCGCTCGCGCCAATTATGACGGTTGTTTTCCCCTCCTGTATAGAGAGATTAATTCCTTTTAAAACATGTTGAGAGCCGAGTATCTTATCGACATCTATGAGTTTAATAATATATTTAGAATCACTATTCATAAGAGTATCGAGGTTATAAAGTAATCAAAAACCAGTATTGTAACAGATGTTAAAACCACTGCACTTGTAGTAACTTTGCTGACTCCTTCAGCACCGAAACCACCGGTTCTCTCTAAATGAACAAAAAACCCCTTGGCTGAGCATATCCATATAATAAGAAGACCAAAACACAGAGATTTCACCAATCCCATGTAAATATCATCAAATTCTACAGCATTATACATACTTGAAAAATATGCGCCTTCATTTGCACCCAAAAGACCAACCCCTACTGCATATCCTCCGAAAATGCCTACTGCATCAAATATTGCGGTTAAAAGCGGCATAGATATAATCCCTGCAATAAATTTAGGGGCCATGATAAGTTTGTACGGATCAATGGCCATACATTCCAGGGCGTCTATCTGTTCTGAAATTCGCATGATGCCAATCTCAGCACAGATTGCAGACCCTGCCCGACCGGTTACCATAAGTGCCGACAAAACAGGCCCTAATTCCCTGATCAGGCTTAAGGCAACAGCCGAGCCTAAAAGACCTTCTGCACCAAACTTTTGCAGAGTATTATAACCTTGAAGCCCCAGTACCATACCAGTAAATGCACCTGTGAAAATTATTACGAATATCGACAGTGTGCCGATAATGTAAATATCTTTAATAATTTGAGAAATTTTAGAATAAGGAGGCCTGACTATATTTAAGATAGAAGAGAAGAGGAATATCCCCAGCCTGCCGGCTTGATTGAGATAAAACAGGCAAAGCTCTCCTAATTTTTCTAGAAAATTAAGCATTTTTATTAAATTAGTCTTTTTTGGGTATTATACATGTAATCAATATTATAAATATATATGTGAGTTGTGGTTGACAATTTGGGTCTTGAGTCTAATCATAGGCTTTGAGATGTAAATTCCTGCAGGATCAATAAAGCCCTGATAATCTCATCTGTCTGTGGTAATGTCAAGGCAATCCTGTTTAAGTAGCCCCCTTCAACCAACAGTCTGAAAGAGGTCTTAAAATTGAGGTCATAAATCCACGAAAGTTGCATTATCTTAAAATCATTTAATGTCTTGAGGCTTGCCAGGGATACCACCTGTTTATTGTATAGATATGAAAGGATTTCTTCAGAATACCCCGGCAAATCAGGAAGCCCGAGGTTTACAGCAGAGGCCCTCTCATCTTCGCTGCTTTCATAGTACTCTGCAAATAAACGCCATATATCCAGTTTGTCGGCATCACGTATTAGTTTTAAGAAGAATTCTGCCTCCGGGCTTTTCAGATCAGGTATTCTGAAGGCATTATGGAATTTTACTACGCAGACAATTAGTCCCTGTTCATTCTCGGGGATATCCTGAAGAATCTTTTCTTTCACAAGGATCTCTGAGCCTAGTTTCCCGTGATTTACAGAGATGCTGTCCCTGAATGTCTTGTATTGTGCATATTGGGGGAATCTGCCTATATCATGGAATATGGCTATTGTTTCAGCAAGTGCAATCTCATTCTCGCTCAGTAAACGTTCTCTTGCAATCTGAACTATATTCTCGCAGACATTAAGGGTATGCTGTACCTTCAGAGATATATTCTTCTGGTCTTCTTCATTTGATGAATAGAATGATCTGCAGTACTCCAGAAACCAGTTTTTTAAGATATTCAAGTCATTATGATCCATTTTGTCTTGCTGTTACGCCCCCTGATACTATGAAAGCCATAACATTGCTGCTGTCGATATCAAGAGGGGTAACATTTTCTTTTGGTACGATGATGAGATTTCCTGCAAAATTATATGATTGTGGAAGATATACAGCAACTCTGTTAGATATCCCGAGATCAGACAGGCTTTCACGTGTTACAAAACCGATGACCTGAATATCATTGCCGGATGAAACTTTAACCAGTACAGGCTTATTAAAGCCCTTTTTGTCTCCCACAAATGCATTTATAAGGTCTTTTATTGATACATAGATCATCTTTATAAGCGGTAGCCGTCTGAATATCTTATCGATCAAGCCTACCAGCTTCCTTGTTAAAAAATTTGAAGCAATAAATCCTATCAGGGTTACTGTTAGAATTGTAGCAACAAAGCCAAGGCCAGGGATCTTGAAATGGAAAATGTTGTCAATCTTGATAAACACTAAATAAAGGACGTATATTGTTGCTACTAATGGAACCAGGAACAGAAGTCCCTCAAAAAAATATCTTGTTAGTTTTTTCATGGTTACTCCTTTCAAAATCTCGATATTATGAAATATAATCGTTAATACACTTGTAGATCAATAAATATCTTGTACCTTTTAGTTTTAGCAACTAATATGTAGATGAAACAATGTTTATAAACGGAAAAGTACAAAGAGCTGGATATTTCTTAAACTTTAAATTTATGCATCTCCGAGATGAGATGCAGAGCCTCTTCCTTTAATGAGCTGATTACTTTATTCATCTCATTTGATGAGGTTGTTAAATTAATGGTTGCGCTGCGGATCTTATCCATAGACTGGACTATCTCGACACTCCTGTCTTTGTGTTTATTGGTAGAATTCGCTATTTGAGAAGACTCTTGTGATACATTTTCTATTATTTCGGCTATCTTTAAGCTTACTTCTTTTTGTTCATCTACAGCGATTTTCACCTGATAGGAAAGTTCTTTAATCTTTTCGGTTATATCTATAATAAAACTCCCCCCCTTGTCTTGTTCTTGTAATGCACGTGCGATTTTTTCTATCTGAAGATTCATACTCTCAATAGAACTTGATATTTGTTTTATAATAACTGCTTCGTCTGCCGTTGATTTCTGTATTGCTTTAGCCATTTCAGTAGATGCATTTGAACTTTCTACAATGTCCCTGAGGGCATCATTTACATCTTTTACAAGAGTAATACCGTTCTCTACGGCTTGTATAGCGTCTGATACAAGTTTGATGGTTGACCTTGTCTCTTCCTGTACTGACTTGATAAGATCTTCTATCTCACTTGTTGATAAGGATGTCCTTTCTGCAAGGTCTTTTATCTCATCAGACACTACAGAGAACCCCCTGCCATGTTCGCCTGCCTTGGAAGCGAGGATTGCAGCGTTTAGAGCAAGAAGGTTTGTCTGATCGGCTACACTGTTTATAACATTAAGTATCTTGCCGATGTCATTAGTCTTTTTGCCGAGCATGTTAAGAACTTCAGAAACAGTTAAAACACTCTTTTTTATTGCTTCCATTCCCTCCATTGCTGCACCGGATACTTTTATCCCTTTCTCTGAAGCATTGATCATAACGGCTTCAGCAAGAGTAACAGATTCATTAGCCCGGTGTTCTATATCCATCGTAGTAGTGTTTACCTTATCTATAGAAGATACAATATCTACTGATGACAATGATAAGTTCCCAAGACTATCGGAAATCTGTTTGACAGTTGCAATCATCTCTTCTATAGATGAGGCAGCGTCATTAGCAGTCTGGCTAAATATATTTGCGTTTTCAGCAACTGTTTCTATGGATGCTTTCATCTGCGATATTGCTGTCGAGGTGTCGGCAGCTGATTCGGAAAGATTAACTGTTCTTGTTGACACATCTAATATCGAACGGTCCATTTCCTCAACAGCTGAGGCTGTTTCATCTACAGCCTTTTTCTGTATATCAGAGACTTGCAAGATGCTTTGAGATGATTCAGCAATATTCGATGTTACATTGGAGACACTGTTTGTGATATTTCTTAACCTGGAAAGGATATCCTTTAGATTAAATGCCATTCTCTTTATTGCGTTTCCAAGAGAGCCCAGCTCATCCGTACCTTTTATACCTGATACTTCATATGTGAGGTCGCCTGCTGCAATTTTATCTGCTGCCTGTTCCATAGTCATGATTGGTTCTATTATGAACCTGGACATTAAGAAATATACAAGCCCGAGTGATGTGACGAAGCATAGCACAGAAATTCCAAATGCCCATAGCAGGAGTTCATACAGCATTTCCTTTAACTGGATACCCACTCGCAGGGTTCCGACAATTTTCCCGAAAGCATTTAAAAGCGGAAATGAGATGTCAATATAAAAGTAGACAGGCGATTGGACGAGAATTTCTCCTGAAGTTGAGGATTTCGAGGTTATTTTATCTTCGAGCTGCCTACCTATTTTGCTTTCATCGCTATGAAACAAAACCTTGCCTGTTGCATCCATAATCATGGCGTATTTAATTGTCGCTTCTTTTGACGCAAGTTCTTGAAGCTTTTCATTTACTCCTTCGAATGTTTCGATAGCGACACCGAGAGTCAATACCTTATAAATTTCTTTCTGGAAATTCTCACCGATTACTTTAGTTTTGCCGAATATGGCATTTTTATAGTTATTGTAGGATATAAATGTAAGCACCGCAGTATTTAAACAAAGGGCTATAAAAAGTATGCCTACAACCAAAAAAATTGCCTTTTTCTTAAGGTTCAGTCTTGATTTCATTGGATGACTTTCGTTGCTATAGATAGCAGGTCAAACGGGACTTTAAGTCCCATTTGCTTGGCCTCTCTTAAATTTATAATAATATTAACTCTTGAAGGATTTTTTATGGGCATAGATGATATGTCTGTTCCTTTAATTAACTTTGATGCCAGTTTTGCAACCTCACTGCCCTGTTCGTAAGAGTCTGCTGCAATTGTAAGTACAACCCTGTTTTCTATGCCGCCTATTATTGTAGCTGTCGCTAGTCTTGCTTTATGCGCTATATCGATTATATAATCGGCGCATTGTAAGGCAGCACAACATGTAGATATAAAGAGTGCATCGACGTTACCCTTCGCTATCTTTAAAGTGTCTTCAGCATTTCTAATATTAAATCTTATTGAATGGAATCCTAATTTACCCTCTAGTTTTTTAACCTCATTCGCCTGAAATACAGTATCCTCCTCCCTATTATTATATATGACACCTAACCTTGAAAACTTAGATATCTGCTTGAAATTACTGAGCAGTGTTGAGATTGGTACTGTAGAGCTTATCCCAGTTAATCGCTTGTTGGCCAAGCCTAAAGCTTTAGGCTTATAAACACCTGCAAATACAATGGGAATGTCTGATGACTCTTCCATTGAAATTATTGTGGCTGGTGCTCCATAAGATACAATTAAATCTACATCATATGCAACAAGTTTTCTCACTGCATTTATCCATGAAATAGTTTCCGGGATTGGTTTCTGCACAATAATTTCAACCTTTTCCGGACCGAGACCTTCATATAACAGAGTATCAGTAAAGGCTCTATGGATTTCATTGTAATAGGGGGAATCACCTGTCATTATCACACCGATAGTTTTTTCTTCAGCAAAGGCAGGAAGTGAATACAGAATTAAGCAGAGAGGAATGAAAAAAAGGCAGTAATAGTTAATAAATTTAAACAATGTCCTTTTCATTTTATTTTCCTCGTTACCATTTTTTTGTAATAGTAAAAAGAATAATGTGAGATTCGCCATCTTCATCGTCATAGTCATTATATGGGTCACCTGAGACAACATGGTAATCGGTGAATCTATATTGGAGACCTGTTGAATAACCGCCTTTGAAATCATATTCTCCGGAGGCGGAATATACCGTTTCTCTTATCTTAAGCTTGGAAAATGAGGATATTGACACTGGTTCAAGGAGATATAAATCGTTAGGAGAAAAAGTCCCTTTGCTTACTGTATGGCTTACACCTGCATTAAGAGTTAAGTTGTCTTTAGGGATATAAGTTAAATCAGCCGCGTAATTATTTGCGGTATCTTCGTAAGGTACATCAAAATCAGGATTTGGCCGACCTGCGGCTGCTAATGTAGTATCATGGTAAAGAATATCCTGCTTTGTTTTACTCCGTATATATGCATAGCTTGTTGTAACTGAAAGATCGTTAAATGCCAGGAGAGTAATACTGCCAAGAAGCCTTTCCCTTGTTACATCCCTTTCTTCAGGCTCAGGTTCAAGATCAGGTTTGTCAGCAAAATGCAGGTTATCACGCTTCTCTTTTGCGATGTTATAGCTAAATAATGTATTTAACTTAGGCAGAGGTATCCATGAAATAGAAATCTTGCCTTCATTGGAGTAATCAGGTTCAATGTTGTATGCAGGGCTGCTGATATCCTTATGAGTGTATTTTGCCTTTAGTGTTAGACCCTTTATAACTCTAAAGTTTGCTGATAGTGAAGCAGTATTTTTTTGTGTTGACTTTGGAATATCCCATTCTTCAGCATTTTCTCTGCGGATATCATCATAGGTATATTTTGCCCTTAAACTTAATCCTGATAGAGGCCTGTATCTCCCTGTTAAAGAAACAGTGTCAGTTTTTGAAGAAATGGAATTTTTTACCGTGTACGTGTATATATTTGTATTGGTTATATCTGAAATGCTGACACTGTCAGGGTTATCCAGATCGATGTCTTTATGCTTGTATCTCAGAAAAAATGCAAGCTTTTTCGATGCAACCCATGCAACTTCTCCTGTGCCTATGAAGTAATCTGACTCTGCACCGCTATATTTATTCTCCCTGTCCTTTGATGAAAGTGTTGCTGAGGCAACGATTCTTCCTGTGTATGATGTATGGAGTTTAAGTGTATTAGATGAGCCTTTAAACTCTGAAATACGATTATGGGGATATATGCCTGTTGCCCGAGGTCCAAAAACTTGAGTATATTGATTATAAAGAACGTCATCTCCTCCAACATCAAATCTTTTTTCACCATGTGAGATGTCGATCTCCACTGGCCCAAGGTGGCTGTTTGTCCCGATAATAATATCTTTTGTCAACCAGTCGATATCCCGCTCTTGTGAGTCTCTTATTAAATTTGTCCACCATGCCTCCCCTAAAAGACTTCTCTGCTGGATTGTCCCGTCTTTATCTACCAATCTGGCGTTGATGTAAAGATGAGCCGGGAAATTAGGTGTCTTGAATCTAATGAAAGTTTGTGTAATACCAGCCTTTATCCCGTATTCCTCATCGGGGTCATCACTAAAAGTAATCCCGGGTGATGCTGTTCCAGTTTCTATGTCTACAAGTCTTATGTTTTCGAGATTGTGGAATAATGTGCTGTTTATCCCCCTGAAAAGGAAGATATCTTTAAACGAGTAGCTTATATCGCCATAATAATCTTTTTCGTTTTTAACATCAAGTTCAAGATGGAATCTGTGAGGGAATTTAAATATCCTTAACTCTCCGCCTAAAGTTATGGAGCTATGCAGGTATTCAAACTCATCTGCCCTTTCTGAGTCGCTGATATCAACAAGCCGTAAGCCTCCGAATATATTTATTTCGGGTTCTATAAATGGAAATTTATATATTTCTTCTTCAATGATTTCGTCTGTATTTATATCCTCTGCTGAGGCAGTGGATAAAAGAACAGGTAGTATAAGCAAAAATAATAGTAATAGTACTTTCCTCATTTAATCCTCCGTTTTTAATGAATAAACATTCCACCACTTACAGAAGGAATATCGGTTCCGTGAATCTGTGAATGGCAGTCAGTACACCTTGTATAATATGCTCCTTTCCTTTCTATATAAGGTTGAGTATCATCTATTTTGTGTCCTCCATGACATTGAAGGCAGAGGAAAGGTTCCCTTATGGTAAGCAGGTGGTTATTTACCGAGCCGTGCGGGCTGTGGCATACACTGCAGTCCTCGGTAAATTCAGCATGCTCATATACGAAAGGTCCTTCCTTTTCTGCATGGCACAAGGTGCATGACTCTTTTACAGTCATTCCTCTCAACATATAATCGCTTATCGACCCGTGAGGATCATGGCAGCCGGTACAGCCAATCTTTTTTTCATGTATAGGATGGTGGCTCGGCAATGAAAACTCTGCCTTAACATCAAGATGACACGATTCGCACATATCTTCCATATCCTTCAGCCTGACAGTTAAATCATACCCCATATGGATTTTATGGCAGTCAGAGCATGAGACATCATTGATATTATGGATATCTGCATTCCAGTTATGGAGGTTAAAGGTAGCATTTGCCGTATGGCACTTAAGACATATCAGGGATTTTGCCTGGGCAGGGAGGTGTGTTATCTCAATCAGTGTCTCATGTTTGCAGGGTGTCTGCTTTCCTTCCTTTGCATCCATCTCCACCTTTTCTCGTGTTATGCCCTCTATAGCAAGACTTCCGGGTCCATGGCAGGTCTCACAATTAACAAGAGGCATTCCGGATTTCTTGGAAAGCTGGGCTCCCATGGTGCTTGCTTCCAGAAAACGTCTATGGTCGTCGTGAAAATGGCAGGCAGACAGACAGTTATCTGTTCCTACATAATTGGCATCGAGCCTTCCGACTATCATCCGTTCATATTCTTTTATAGGGATGATGGTTTTTGAAGACTTGAGGGATTCGCAACCATAGAGTGCAATGATTAGAAAGGCAAGGAAAAATAGGATTTTCCTTAATAAGTTCATGATTCCCTCCTCTAAGTTATCTATAATTTATTGTTCATTTATAGTTATCAGTTTTAAATGATATAGGCAAATAAGCTTAATGTCAAATAAAAAAGGTTAAAGATATAATTTCAAATAGATGGTATAAATATGTTTAATTAATGGATATTCTTGGAAGCGGGAAAGATGCCTTTTAGCTTAACGAGAACTGAGGAATTTACTGAGTCTTGAGCTGTCAGTTTCCTTTATATTAAGAAACTCGATTCCAATATTAAAGAGATGTGATTTATTATCATGTTTTTCAGTACGGGATACTATTCTGCCCTGAAATTTTATTGGGTCATTCTCGTCTGGAAGGAATAGCGCCATAATGTACTTTTTTTCGGGCTGGATCCCGTTATTTGATTCAACTAGAATTCCGCCAAGGCTTATATCCCTGACATTAAAAGTATTTGAGTAGTTCAAAAGAGCCTTTTCATTAGAATGGATTTTATATCTCAGTGGGCTTTGTTCCTGCTTATGGATTGCCCTTATTTCATCTAAAATACCGGATGCCCTGATAAAATCCTTAAGCATAATAATCTTATCAGGATTTATATTATTAAATTTGATGCCGGATTTATAAACAGGAATAATCTCTCCGATTGTGTTCTTTATACTCCCGGTTAAAATTTCCCACATAACTGTAGACCTGAGGGGCAGATGCAAATTTTCATCTTTAAATCTTATAAGATAGTGGCCACTAAGCTTTAAAATTTTTGTTGTCTTTATACATGCTCCTGCTGTACTGACATTAAACAGCTCTGCGGGCAAAGAAAAAATCATTTTAGCTTGAATGTTCTCATCTTCTACTGTAAATCTTTCATGCTGTCTTTTTTCCATGTTCATAATCACTTGTTTCTTTATGGTTTTTAAACAGCCAAAATATTTAAATAATTAAACTTATATAATCTACCATAATCGAAAATAAAAGTATATTCTGAAGGGGAAAAACAAGATGAGCCCATTGATTTTAATGGTGCCGGTGGAGAGACTCGAACTCTCATGGGGTTGCCCCCACCGGATTTTGAGTCCGGCGCGTCT